>OCTW011616115.1_pt1 | contig 153647 bp, 128 predicted proteins | sample 1539671 | NCBI WGS metagenome assembly OCTW01 (sample SAMN02144230, study PRJEB22623) | gut metagenome | biome: sheep rumen | host: Ovis aries | place: New Zealand | reverse complement strand
AAGAGTGAGGCTGCTCTTGAGCTTATCAAGAGAGGTCACAGACTTGTTGCAGATGATGTTGTTGAGATAAAGAAGATATCTGATGAACAGCTTATAGGTACATCACCTGCCATAACGAGACATTTCATAGAGCTTCGTGGTATAGGTATTATAGATGTTAAGACCATGTACGGTGTTGAATGTGTTAAGACAAGTCAGCAGATAGACCTGGTGCTTAAGCTTGAGGAGTGGGATAAGGACGCAAATTACGACAGACTTGGTCTTGAGGATTCGTATGTAGAATTCCTCGGAAATAAAGTTACAAGTCATAATATCCCTATCAGACCGGGACGTAATATGGCTATCATCGTTGAGTCCGCTGCTGTCAACCACAGACAGAAGAAGATGGGATATAATGCCGCTCAGGAACTCTATAACAGGGTTACACAGAATATGATAAACAAGAGTAACTGAGCGGATGGTTCAGCGATTGATGGACGTAATCTGCTCAGTGATACTATAACTAAGAATTAAAAAGGAGAAATGAATCATGAGTGATTATTTATTTGGTGTTGATATAGGTGGAACAACCGTAAAGATCGGACTCTTCGATACAAAGGGTACACTTCTTGAGAAGTGGGAGATTGAGACAAGAACCAGTGAAGGCGGACGTCATATCCTTGGTGATATAGCAGGTTCAATCAAAGTAAGAATGAATGAAAAGGGTCTTACTACAAAGGATATACGCGGAATCGGTATGGGTGTTCCCGGTCCTGTAAGAGAAGATGGAACTGTTATCAAATGTGTAAACCTTGGCTGGGGTATCTTCAATGCAGCAGATGAGCTTTCAGGACTTACAGATGTTCCTGTAAAAGTTGGTAATGATGCTAATATGGCTGCCCTCGGCGAGATGTGGATGGGTGGTGGTAAAGGCTATCTTAATCAGGTAATGGTTACTCTCGGAACAGGCGTAGGCGGCGGAATAATCGTAAATGGAAAGATGATCGCAGGTACTAACGGTGCAGGTGGCGAGATCGGTCATATCACAGTTAATCCTGCAGAAGAGGCTACTTGCGGTTGTGGCAAGAAGGGCTGTCTTGAGCAGTATGCATCTGCAACAGGTGTTGTAAGACTTGCCAAGAAGGCACTTGCAGGAACAAGTGATGCATCTACACTTCGTGATCTCGATGAGGTTACAGCTAAGGATGTTTTCGATGCTGCAAAGGCTGGGGATGCGCTTGCACTTTCAGTAGTTGAAGACTTTGGAAAGTGGCTTGGCTATGCACTTGCACAGGTTTCATGTGTTGCTGATCCTGAAGTATTCGTTATCGGTGGTGGAGTCAGCAGAGCAGGAGAGATCATTCTCGATGTTACAGCCAAGTATTTCAAAGAGTATGCATTCCACGCATGCAAGGAAACACTCTTTAAGCTTGCAACTCTTGGAAATGATGCAGGTATGTACGGCGGAGCTTGCGCAGTGCTTAATTCGTAATATGTTACAAATCAACAAAAAAGTTCGCAAATTGACAAATTGTTCGTTACTTTGTCTCATTGAACAAAAAGATTCTATCGTGTAGTATATTATGCGGTAGAATTTTTTTGTTTTGTTAGTGTTTACAACTGTTAAGTTTTATCTTATGGGGAATTAACGGAAAATGATACATTTATCAAATGAACCGATGAAGCTTCATACAACCTTCCGTGTCGGGGGAAATGCCGATGATCTTTACCTTGTTGAGAATTCAAAGGATATCGTAAGGATTATCGAAATGTGTGAAGATACAGATACAGATTATTACATAATCGGAAATGGAAGTAACCTCCTGGTTTCCGATGATGGATTCAGAGGCTCGATTATCGAGATCTCTAAAAATATGAGCAGGATTGATGTGATGGCTGACGGACTTTATGCAGAGGCCGGAGCATTTCTCTCGACTATAGCAAATGCAGCAAAAGATAATTCCATGACAGGATTTGAGTTTGCTTCGGGAATACCGGGAACGCTTGGTGGTGCAGTAACCATGAACGCCGGTGCATATGGTGGAGAGATGAAGGATGTCATCGAATACGTTGATGTTATAGATGATAGAGGAAGAGAGAAGAGGATATCCGGTAAGGATATGGATTTCTCATACAGACATAGTATCGTTCCTGAAAAGAATTATATAGTTACAGGTGCCAAACTGATACTCAGTCATGGTAACAAAGACGCTATAGAGAATCTTATGAAGGAGCTTAAAACAAAGAGAAATGAAAAGCAACCGGTAGAGTTTCCTTCTGCAGGATCCACATTCAAGAGACCTGAAGGATACTTCGCAGGAAAGCTCATTATGGATGCGGAGCTTAAGGGCTATAGCATAGGAGGAGCAACTGTTTCTGAAAAACATGCCGGATTCATAATCAATTCAGGAGATGCTACAGCTAAGGATATATATGAACTCATACTTCATGTTCAGGATACAGTATTTGAAAAGTTCGGAGTTAAGCTGGAACCTGAGGTGAAGATGCTGGGTGTATTTGAATAATCAGGTTGAATAAATATCTGGTTCAGATGGCTTTTATGTCTAGGGGTTAGAATATGAGAATTGTAATTGTTACGGGGATGAGCGGTGCCGGCAAATCAACGGCACTCAATAATATGGAAGATCTGGGTTACTTCTGTGTAGATAACCTGCCTGTGCTTCTTCTGGATAAGCTGGCAGATATGATACAGGACAGCAGTTTTACCTACGATAAGGTTGCCATCGGAATAGATATCAGAAGTGGCAAAGAGCTCGACAATCTGAGCGTTGTTCTTTCAAATATCAAGTCCAGTGGAATAGAGTATGAGATACTGTTCCTCGACGCAAGTACAGAGAATCTGATAAGACGTTTTAAAGAAACAAGGCGTGAGCATCCGCTTGCAAATGGAACCGGTGAGATAGAAGATGCCATAAGGAAGGAACGTGACAGAGTTGCTTTCCTTAAGGATTCTGCGGATTATATCATTGATACAACAGGGCTTCTTACAAGAGAACTCAAGAAAGAAATTAACAAGATATTTGTCAAAGGCGAAGGCTATTCGAATATTATTGTATCTCTCGTTTCATTTGGATATAAGTTCGGTATCCCTGTAGATGCAGATATAGTATTTGATGTGCGATTCATGCCGAACCCGTATTATGATGAACAGCTCCGTCCATTTACGGGAAATGATGACAATATCAAAGAGTTCGTTATGAACAGCGAAGAATCACATGTTTTTATTGATAAACTATATGATCTACTCAAATTCCTTATTCCGGAATATGTTGATAAAGAAGGCAAGCACCATCTTACGATAGCTATTGGCTGCACGGGCGGACGCCACAGATCGGTAGCTGTCACAAATATCATGTATGACAGGCTTTCTGAACTGCCGTTTTCATTTAGGAAATATCATAGAGATATAAGCTATGATAAGTACGTCAAGGGAGAGATATAATGTCTTATTCAACAGATATAAGACTTGAGATAAGCGGACGTATTCCGCATGCCGTACATTGTCGTATAGCTTTTCTTGCAGGAATTGTTTTTACAAATGGATCGATGTCTGATGATACTCTGGTAATACGCCTAAAGGACGAACTTCTTCAGAAGCTTTATATCAGACTTATGAGATCACTTTTTGAGGAAGATTATCAGGAATCGGATATTTCTTCGGGGAAAGAGAAGATAACAGATGCCTTGCTCGTTCAGAAGATAACAGAGAAGCTTAAACTTCGATATGAAGAAGGAAGTATTTATCTAGACAGAATTGTTCTTCAGAATACATGTTGCAAGAGCGCATTTCTTAAAGGCTGCTTCCTTGCGGCCGGATCGGTAACTGATCCAAATAAGAGCTATCATCTGGAATTCAGCCAGAGTAACAGTCGAAAAGCTGAATTTCTTGGTGGGATACTGAAGGATATGTCACTTCCGGGTAAAATTGCCAAAAGGCGCGACGGATACATAGTCTATCTCAAGGATAGTGATTCAATAGTTGATGCTCTGGGTGTTATGGGCGCCGGAAGCGCTCTCATGACATTTGAAAATGTAAGGATTCTGAAAGAGATCAGAAACTCCGTAAACAGAGAGGTCAATTGTGATACAGCCAATATGAACAAGGTTGCAAATGCGGCGGCCAAGGATATAGAGGATATCGAGTATATTGAGAAAACTGCAGGCCTTTCAGTTCTTCCTGATACACTCAGAGAGCTTGCAGAGATGAGACTTCAGTTCCCTTACCTTTCTCTCAAAGATCTGGGACAGTCCATGAATCCTCCGCTCGGAAAGTCGGGGGTCAATCACAGGATCAGGAGAATCCGTGAAATTGCAGATAAGATGCGAATGAAAATGTAACGATACATTTTTATATATATTATTTAAAATGAGGAGCGTTTTTTAATGGTTACGAAGAATTTCACTGTTAAATTAAAAGAGTTTGCTGAAGCAAGACCGGTAGCAGTAGTTGTACAGCTTGCAAGTAAGTTTGACAGCCGTATCTTTCTTGTATCGGGTGACAAGAAGGTAAATGCCAAGAGTATCATGGGTATGATGAGCCTTGGAATCTGCAATGATGAGGAGATATCAGTTGAGGCAGAAGGCTCTGATGAAGAAGCTGCTGCTTCAGAAATAGTAGCATACATGACTTCAATGAACTAGTGCCTGAAAATGCTACAAAAATAGTGGTTTATCAGCTAGTTTTCGTTGCATAGCATATTTGATTGTGATAAACTATATGGGTAAATCTCTAATCAGGTGAAACCCGGAGGAAACTTATATGGGATTTTTTGATAATCTGAAGAGTAAACTTCCTATATTTGGTAAAAAGAAATCCACAAAGAGTACAACTGAATTACAGTTTGAGAAGGCTATGAACCTCATGGAAAATGCCAACGGTGATGAGGCTGTTGAGATACTTGAGAGCATAGCTGATATAGGACTCATGGATCCTACTTATAAGGATTTCGGTACTGATTCTCTTAAGATACTTGGCGAATTCTATGAGACTGGAAAGTACAAGAATGCCACAACAGAGAAGAATCTTAACAAAGCCGCAAAATACTACGAGAAGTATACTACACAGACAAATGACGGTGAAATGATATATAAGGTTGCCAAGCTGTTCCTTGAAGATCAGAATTTCTCCAAGGCAGTTGCTTTTTTTGAAAAGGCTGCAACAGCAGGCATCAAGTCAGCATATATGAATCTCGGTTCTATATACGAGAACGGACTTTCAAGAGTTGATCAGTTTGGTAATAAGAGCGAACTCATCATACCTGTAGATTATGAGAAGGCCATGATGTGGTACAAGAAGCTGGCAGAGACCGGTGATCAGACCGCTATGACCGCTTATGACCGAGTTGAGTACGCATCACAGCATACTGACAGCATTGAATTTGAAGAGAAGGATAAGCTCTATACAGAGATATCCGAGAAGAGAAAAGAAAAGGGTAAGGAACCTCGATTCAAGGTTATCGACCCTGCAAGTCTTCAGTATCAGTATACATATGTTCATAACCAGGTTGATGGTTATATACATAAGCTCCCTAAAGACTGGATAAAGACTATAAATGAAGAAACAGGCGAAGAGTATTATGCTCCTAGCATGACATACAAAGACTTTGAAATGTATGTTTCTTACGACAGTATTCCAAAGGATTCCAAGAAGACACTTGAGAATTACCTGAGATACTGCAACGAAGCTTTTGATGAAGAGCTTCAGTTAAAACCGTATATTACTGAGTATGCAGATGGTATAGTAACAACCTTCTATCATAAAGGGATGAATAAAGGTATCGTTACATTTGCGTTCTATCAGGGACGTCGTCTTGCATGTATGAGATTCGTGTGTGCTACCATGGAGATCATAGAGCAGTACGAAGAGATCATTTTCGAAACTGCAAACTCATTTGCATTTGTTAATCCTACCAGAGTAAGTGATGCCAGCCTTAACAGGAAGGACAATCAGTACTACAGTGAGGCACTGTATTGTTACTACCTTGAGGATTACGAAGGTGCCATGATAGCTTCTAAGCAGGCTCTTAAGCTTGGAAGCATCAAGGCCAGCTACCTTCTTATCGATCTTTACTTTGATGAGGATTCACCTTATCGAGATATAGAGAAGACTATAAGTTATGCTAAGCAGCTCTTCGAGGCAACGAAGGATCCTGATCTTGCATTCCTTATTGGTAATATTTATGACCAGCAGCTTAAGGACTATATGAAGGCTCTTAACTGGTATGAGAATGCTGAGAGACTTGGACATAAGAGAGTTCCATTCTATCTCGGAAGATTCTATTACTATGGTCTTATACATCAGAAGAGAGAGGGTATCAAAGCTCTTTCATACTTCAAGAGAGCATCTCAGAATGGTATACCTGAAGCAGATGCTTATATCAAGGATATCGAGGATCTTCACGGTGAGGATCTCCAGCAGGCTGTTGAGAAATGGGACAGAGCTATTCAGGCCGGTTCCGCTGCTACTGCACTTAAGGTTGCACTTATGAAACAGCAGCAGATATTCTATATCGCAAACAATTACGAGATAGAAAAAGCTTTCCAGGAAGCTCTCGGACTTGGCGCAGTTCAGGCATCATATGAGCTTGCTAAGATATATGAGAGAGAAGAGTTTGAGGCACAGACTCCTGAAGAAGACAGAAAGAGTATCAAATTCTTTGAGAAAGCTTATGATCAGCACTATGATGGTTTCGATAAGAAGGACCTCTTCAAGGTAATCCGTTACAAAGAGAAGAAGGGTGCTTCCAAGGAAGAGATGATCAAGCTCTATATAGAGAACGCTGCAATGTCTTATGTACCTGCCGTTGATAAGGTAGTTGAGATGGTTGGTTACCAGACTCCTGCTATAGCAGAGCTTTATGCAACACTTATGGAGACTGCCGAGACAGGTGAAGATTCAGCTGTTATCTCCATGAATAAGCTTGAGAAGGCATATCCTGATCTTGTTATCAAGGAGCCTACGATAGATCAGAAGGTTATAGAGAATAAGTTCTTCAGAATTATAGTTCCTAAGTCATGTAATGCAACTATCGATGATGACGGTGGTACTATCAAGCTTGCTGATTCAGTTATTGAATTTGCTGTTGCAGAGCTTCCTATAGCTGTTAATTCAGAGGATGATTACCTTAAGATCTATAAGCTGATCCTTTCAGAATATCTTCCTGATGAGAATGCTGAAATTATCATAGCTAACAGCCGTATGATCGGTTCAGGTATGAGAGAGCAGAAAGAAGGAATTCATTCGTTCAGTATTCTTCTTATAAGCTCAAAGAACCAGTATCTCTTCAAGCTTTCATCTAAGGACAGACGTCAGATGATGCAGTTCAAGGAAGAAGTTACAAGTATAGCTAAGTCACTTGTTGAAACTGGTGAGATTTACGTTGCAACAGAAGAGTCCAGAAAGAATATCGGTCTTTCAGTTCTTCTTAAAGCAAATGAAGGTGGATTCCTTTCAATCGGCAAGAGTGATAAATAGTTATCAAACAAATTTTAATATATACTTCAGGGTAGGGTGAGATTCCCGACCGGCGGTAAAGTCCGCGAGCCTAACGGCTGATATGGTGAGATTCCATAACCGACAGTAAAGTCTGGATGGGAGAAGTGATGGCAGAATATATTTTCTGCTGGTATGCTTATTATGGCCCTGGATTTTTCCAGGGCCTTTCTATAGTTTGCGCGCCGTTGAATCATACATATACCCATTCAAAACTTGCATCGATTTTCTATAATTCTCAAAATGCTCGTTGTTGTTTTCTAAAAACTCACCAAAACTCGCTTCGCTCAGACATTGGTTCGTTTTTGAAAACAATGTACTCCCATTTTGGAATTATTACGAAAATCGGCAAATGTTTCTCAGGGTATATGTATAATTCAACTGTATCCGGAATATATTGAAAATGTCATTAAATACAGATTTTAAATCAAAGTGATAATAAAATATTTAGTTTTGTTATCTTTGGATTATTTAGGAGCATAATTATGTCATTTGACAGAAAATATATGGAAAGAGCCATAGAACTTGCGAAGATGGGTGTAGGGGCGGTGAACCCGAATCCACTCGTTGGGGCAGTTATAGTTAAGGATGGCAGGGTCATCGGGGAAGGATACCATAGGAAGTATGGTGAGCTGCATGCGGAGAGGGATGCATTTGAGCATCTTACTGAGGATGCCGAAGGGGCAGAGATGTATGTGACTCTTGAACCTTGCTGTCACACTGGGAAGCAGCCACCGTGTGTGGATGCAATAATCGAGCATAAGATTAAGAGAGTTTATGTTGGTTCTGATGATCCTAATCCGCTTGTATCGGGCAAGGGATATGCAAGACTTAGAGAGAAAGGAATAGAAGTTGTTACTCACTTCATGAAGGATGAATGTGATAAACTCAATCAGGTTTTCTTTTACTACATTACTACAGGACTTCCTTACGTTGTTATGAAATATGCCATGACTGCTGATGGAAAGATTGCTACTTCAGAAGGAAAAAGTAAATGGATTTCCTGTGAGGAGAGCAGAAAGCTTACGCATTCATGGAGAAATGAATTCACAGCTATTATGTGTGGAATTGGAACAGTTCTTGCTGATAATCCGCTTCTTAACTGCCGTATGGAAGGTGGAAGAAATCCGATAAGAATCATTTGTGATTCACATCTCAGTATACCTCTTGATTCTGAGATTGTTGCTACTTCCGGAAAATACAGAACTATTGTTGCTACTCTTGAATCGAGCAAGGAAACAGCTAAAGGAAAGATGAATGCACTTCTGACTGCTGACATTGAACTCATGTTTCTTCCTGAAGAGGATGGAGAGATATCTATAAATGAATTGATGAAAAGACTGGGAGAGATGAATATAGACAGTATACTTCTGGAAGGTGGAGGTACTCTTAACTGGTCAATCCTCAGAGCCGGATACGTAAATGAAGTGCGAACCTTTATAGCTCCAAAGCTTTTTGGAGGAAATACTGCACCCGGTCCTATACGCGGGGATGGAGTATTTGAGGTAGAGGATTCACCAAAGCTTATGATTGATAGTTTTGAAAAGATTGGGGATGACATTTACATACGTTATCTTCCTGCTATTTCCTAAATAATAGAAAGATAAAGAGGTAAGCAATCTTCTTTACAATATGAGGATTATCATGTTTACAGGTATAATTGAAGAAATAGGTAAAATTGAATATATAAAAAGAGGCACAAAGTCAGCTACTATATCAATTCATGCAGAGAGTATTCTGGATGATGTAAAGGTTGGAGACAGTGTTGCTGTAAACGGTGTTTGTCTTACTGCTACAACTGTAAATAAAACAAGCTTTACAGCTGATGTCATGGCTGAAACCATGCGTAGATCCAGTCTTTCTTCACTTACTGCAGGAAGTCTTGTGAATCTTGAAAGAGCTATGCCTATGAACGGAAGGTTCGGTGGACATATAGTTTCCGGACATATAGATGGAACAGGAGTTATCGATTCATTTAAAAGAGAAGAGAATGCTATATGGGTTACCGTGAATGCTGAACCTAAGCTTCTTAAGTATATAGTTGAGAAGGGGAGTATAGCTATAGATGGTGTAAGCCTTACTGTTGCCTATGTGGATGACAGGTGCTTTAAGGTTTCACTTATTCCCCATACATCAGATATGACTATTCTTACTAAAAAGAAGGTTGGGGATAAGGTTAATCTGGAGAACGATATAGTAGGGAAGTATGTTGAGAAACTTATGTCAACTAATTCTGACGATGGTACAGGTAAGAATAGTGGTAAATCAAGTGGTTTGAGCAAAGAGACACTATTCGCAAACGGGTTTATGTAAACTAAATCATGCAATCAATGCAAACCGGACGTATTGAGTTATGTAAACTAATTGTGATAGCCTTAAGTGTATTAATAAGAATGAATAATAAATAGAATAGATAATAAGAAAAGAGAACAAGAATGATGAACGAAATTGAAGAGATTTTGGAAGAACTGAGAAAAGGAAAACCTGTCGTAATCCTTGATGATGAGTCGAGGGAAAATGAGGGTGATGTTATAGTTGCAGCTGAATTTGCAACTACAGAGAATGTGAACTTCATGGCGAAGTATGCGCGAGGACTTATCTGCATGCCTATGGATGCTTCTTATTCTGATAAGCTTAATCTTCCCCAGATGTGTATCGTAAACACGGATAATCATGCAACGGCCTTCAGTGTTTCAATAGACCATATAGAAACTACTACCGGAATCAGTGCTGTGGAAAGAGGGCTGACTGCCAGAAAATTCGTAAGTGATGATGCAAAGCCATCAGACTTCAGAAGACCGGGTCATATGTTTCCGCTTGAGGCAAAGAAGGGTGGAGTAATTGAGAGAAGAGGTCATACAGAAGCAACAGTTGATCTTATGAGGATTGCCGGACTTAAGCCATGCGGACTCTGCTGTGAGATAATGAATGATGACGGTACTATGGCAAGACTTGATGATCTTAAGGCTTTTGCAAAGGAACATGGGCTCCTGATATCAACCATAGAAAAACTCGTGCAGTACAGGAAAGAACATGAAGTTTTCGTTGAATGTGTTGAGAGTGCAAAGCTTCCAACCAGATACGGTGAGTTTACGATCAGGGGTTATATCAACAAGCTGAATGGCGAACATCATGTTGCGCTTACCATGGGTGATATCTCAGATAATGAACCTGTACTTGTAAGAGTTCATTCTGAGTGCCTTACAGGTGATGCATTTGGTTCCTTAAGGTGTGACTGTGGTGAACAGCTTGATGCTGCCATGAAGATGATCGCAGCCGAAGGAAGAGGAGTTCTTCTTTATATGCGTCAGGAAGGAAGAGGTATTGGTCTTATCAATAAGATTCGTGCATATAAACTTCAGGATTCAGGAATGGATACTGTAGAAGCCAATGTAGCGCTCGGATTTCCTGAGGATGCAAGAGATTACACTATCGGAACTCAGATTCTTGTAGACATGGGCGTAAGAAGGATGAAGCTTCTTACAAATAATCCTGACAAGATATATGGACTTAAGGGATACAATCTCGAGATTGTTGAAAGAGTTCCGCTTGAGATAGCACCATCGGTGTACGATGCATTTTATCTTAAGACAAAGAAAGACAAAATGGGACATATGTTAAAGAGAGTTTAGTAAGAATAGTATTCTAAATAATATATTGAATTTATAAAACAGAAGGAGAATTATCATGAACAAGATTGAAGGAAAAGTAGTATCAGAAGGTATCAGAGTCGGCATAGTTGCTGCAAGATTCAATGAATTCATAGTTTCAAAACTTGTAAGCGGTGCTGTTGACGGACTTGTAAGACATGACGTAAATGAAGATGATATTGATATCGCATGGGTGCCGGGAGCATTTGAGATTCCGCTTATTGCAAAGAAGATGGCTAAGTCAGGTAAGTATGACGCAGTTATCTGCCTTGGTGCTGTTATAAGAGGTGCAACAAGTCATTATGATTATGTATGTAATGAGGTTTCAAAGGGCATAGCTTCTGTATCTCTTGAATCAGAGATACCTGTAATGTTCGGTGTTGTTACTACTGACAATATTGAGCAGGCAGTTGAGAGAGCAGGAACAAAGGCCGGAAACAAGGGTTATGATTGTGCACTCGGCGCTATCGAGATGGTTAATCTTATCAGGAATATGTAAGTCATGAGCAGTACCAAACTATTATTCTTCGATATAGATGATACACTCATACCTGAAGGAGGAACCTATCCTGAGGGAACACTCGAAGCACTATATGCAGCCAGGGATAACGGCCATAAGCTCTTTATTAATACCGGAAGAGTGTTCTGTAATGTTGAAGATCATATAATGAGAGACTGCTTCAGCGGTGCTGTATGTGGATGCGGAACTCATGTAGTATATGAAGGAAATGAACTGTTCTATAAAGGACTCGACAAAGACCTCTGCTACGATATTGCTATGCTCTGCAGAGATTGTCATATGTATGGCTTATTCGAGTATAAGGATTATTGCTGTTATGATGGATTCCTTCCTGAAACGGCAGATAATCCCCTCATCGATTTCTTTCGAAAGATGGGACGTCGGATGGTCACAGATATAGACAGTCCTGAATTCATTTTCGATAAATTCTCTATCTGGTATGATGATACGAGTGATACCGAAAGGTTTAAGGAAGGTACGAAGCAGTATTTTGACCTGATAATCAGGGAAGAGGGTACGTTTTACGAGATGCAGCCCAAAGGCTTCTCAAAGGCAAGAGGTATGCAGTTTCTACTCGACTATTTTGGATGTGACAGAGAAGATGTTTACGCCTTTGGAGACAGCAATAATGATATAGAAATGCTGGATTTCGCAGGGACCGGTATAGCTATGGGAAATGCAACAGAGACACTAAAAAGTGTTGCAGATTATGTTACAAGTGATATACTACGAGACGGTATCACGAACGCCATGAAACATTTTGAATTGATATAGGTGAATGATTTTGAATCTGGCAGAACAGTTAAAAAACGCTATTATCAGCCCAAAGAAGTATTTCGAAATGCTGGAGCAGAGCCTCAGTAAAAAGATTGCTTACATTGTGACTATATGTATCATAGTTTCCATGATGACAGCACTCATCCCGGATATAGCTGCAATTGCAGCATTTGGTGGTTTCAAAAACCTTTTCACGGAAAGGATTCCTGCATTTAAGGTTGAAGATGGGAAGCTTTCTTCAGCCGATAACTTCGATCTCAATATGGGAGGAGTTCATTTCTATGTTGATACAGAACAGACTGCCATAGATCCGGAAAAACTTGATGGAACAAATGACCTGTATTTTGCCTTCGGAAGTGAAGAGTATACTTCAATACTTGTACAGACAGGCATGAAGAAGGAGATGTACAGGTTTAAGATCAGCGAAGTATTACCGGATGGCATGAATAATGACAGTCTGGTGAAAATCATTCCTATCATATATATTTCCATAGTTTTTCAGTTTGTATTTACTACCATATTTGTTGGTGTCAAATACATGCTTATCTGCCTGATCTTCAGCTTGCCGTTTTCTTTCTTGTTAAAAATGGCAGGACAGAGCAGAAATACCTTTGACATACTGATGCTCTGTTTCTATGCTGATACGCTTCCTATACTTGTAATCGGTGTAAATCAGGCCTTGGGATATATCATACCACCTATATTTCTCACTTTTATAGGAATATTCATTATGAACAGAAATGTCAGGAAATCCCTGTATTCACTGGATAACAGACAGGACGACCTAGATAATAACAATAATGCTTTCAGAAGATAAGAAAAAGCCGTTCATTTGAACGGCCTTTTTAGTGAAAAGCTGCTAACGGGAGTCGAACCCGTGACCTCAACATTACCGATGTTGCGCTCTACCTACTGAGCTATAACAGCATGTCAGCATTTGAAATGATAATAAAAAATGCTTCTTTTGTCAATTGTTTTGTATATAAAATTATGATATACTTTCTTAGTTAGTGTGAACGCTTCAAAGCCTCGTAAAGTAAAGGCTTTAGTGGCAGATTAATATATCATACGGAGTGTTAGATATGTCATATAGAATCAAAAGATTACTATCCATAATACTGGCGCTGCTTATGCTGGCTGGAACCGTTACCATTCTTGAAAAGAAAGATGCCAGAGCTGAAAGTGTAAATGTAACGCTCTACGCTATTCCGATGAAGCCAAAGAAGGGTGATGCGGTAACAATATGCATAAGTGTTTCCGGAGTTCAGAATTCAACATATAAGATTAATGTTTCTTATGATTCAAAGATACTTCAGTTTGATTCCTGTCGTAACGGCGATGCTACAAGAGACGGAAGTCTTATAACCATAACAGGTAAAGTCGGAACTCAGCCTAATCTTGATTTCACAGCTATAGGAGAAGGTACCATGACAGTAATGGTATCAGGTGTAAGTGCTTCTACAGCTGAAGGTGAGAATCTTACTATAGGCAGTTCCAGCATGACACTTGTTGTTGGCGAGGGTGACCCGTCAACAGAGGAGAAGACGACTGAGGAAAAGGATACAGAAGAAGGCGAAACAACAGAAGTATCCGATTCAGGTATATTTGCAAATGTAGAAGTTGAGATAGATGGAGAGAAGTACACTGTTGTAAATGATGACAGTATTACAAATATTCCTGAAGGCTTTTCACCGGTTCCGTCAAGCTATGACGGAGACCTGATAAGAGGTTTCTCATACGGTGAAGATGAGATGACGATACTCTGCCTTAAGTCTTCCTCAAATGCGATGAGCTTCTTCGTATATGACGAACCGACGAAAGCTCTTGTTCCTTATCATGAATTTGAGCAGGGAGAATCAAGATTCGTTATTTCACCTGTCTCAGAGGATACGGAGATTCCTGAAGGCTATAAAGAATCAGTATATAATGTTGATGAAGGTAAGATTCCTGTATATACCCAGGATAACGGCGAGAATATATATCTTGTAAATGTAACGCGACTCGGAAAAGGCACCGGTCTTTATTACTTCGATCCTGAAGATCAGAGCTTTGTACGTTATTATAACCCTGTTGATTCTGCTTCTAAGGCAGACGCAGAACAGGAAGTTACAACAGAAAAGTCTGAACCGTCTACTTCACTTCTTGATGATGATAAGCCGATAGGTGAAGAGGACATAGTGAGCTATGGAACACTAAAGGGACTTCTTATACTCTTTATTATTCTATTTGCGATTGCCGCGATTGCAGTTGTAATCCTTATATTCAGGCTTGGTAAAGCAAATGATTATTATGATTATTATGATGATGAATATGAGGATTCAGATGAAGAACATGGTTCTCACAGAAAAGTAAAGAAACAGGACGCTGAACAGTCTGATAAAGAAACTGTTCAAGGTGAGCCGGAAGGTAATGCTTCTGAGGGGAATACAGAAGAGAAGACAGAAACCGGTACAGAAGAGAAGGCTGCAGAAGAGAAAAAGGACGATACACCAAAACCTAAGATACTCTTCTCAGATGTAAATACAGAAACAGGCGGTATTATAGTTGAGGAAGCTCTTCTCAATAATGCAAATGTAGGTGTGCTTCCTAAGACTTACGAAGAACGTCAGGATAAATTCAAAAAGGCCATGGAAGAAAGACCTTATGGAATCGATTCTGCTTTTGATGTAGTTCCTGGTGACGTGCTTCCTGAAGAACCTGTAGCTGAGACTGAACAAACAGTTGAAAAAACTGCAGCCAAGGCTGAAAATGTTGAGGAAGCTATGACAGCAGAGAACAAGCCTGAGGAGAATAAGTCCGAGGAAAGTAAGCCGGAAAAGAAACAAGAAGATAAACCTGTAGTTAAAAAAGAAAAGAAAGAAGAGAAAATAGTTACCACATCCAAGGGAACGAAGCTTGAGCTTCCGTCACTTGAGGATGATGAAGACTAGATTATAATACAGTCCATTTATGGATAATGTTACAACCAGGAGGAAATGAGAATTGTCAGAAGAGGTAATCTCAAGAAATTTTATAGAACAGATCATCGATAAGGATCTGGAGGAAGGAAAATACGAGAAGATAATAACAAGGTTCCCGCCGGAGCCAAATGGATATCTTCATATTGGCCATGCAAAGTCAATACTTCTTAATTATGGACTTGCAGTAAAGTATGGCGGTCAGTTCAACTTAAGATTTGATGATACAAATCCGACCAAAGAGAAAGAGGAGTTTGTTAATTCAATAGTTGAAGATGTTAAGTGGCTTGGAGCTGATTTCAGAGGCGAGGTGCTGTTTGCATCTAACTATTTTGACAAGATGTATGAGGCTGCTATATTCCTTATCAAGAAGGGTAAGGCTTATGTATGCGACCTTTCTGCAGATGAGATAAGAGAGTACAGAGGTACACTTACTGAGCCAGGAAAGAACAGTCCCTACAGAGACAGAAGCATAGAAGAGAATCTTGAGCTTTTCGAAGCTATGAAGGATGGCAAATTTGAAGACGGAGCAAAGGTTCTTCGTGCAAAGATAGATATGGCATCTCCTAACATCAACATGAGGGATCCTATCATATACAGAATAGCCAGAATGACTCATCATAATACAGGTGACAAGTGGTGCATCTATCCTATGTATGATTTTGCACATCCTATAGAAGATGCTATAGAGGGAGTAACACACTCCATATGTACTCTTGAGTTTGAAGATCACAGACCTCTCTATGACTGGGTAGTAAGAGAACTTGAGTATGTTCATCCACCTAAGCAGATTGAGTTTGCCAAGCTTTATCTTACGAATGTCGTAACCGGTAAGAGATACATCAAGAAGCTTGTAGATGATGGAATAGTTGACGGCTGGGATGACCCAAGACTTGTAACTCTTTCCGCGCTCAGAAGAAGAGGTTATACTCCTGAAGCTATCAAGCTTTTCATGGAGCTTTCAGGTGTTTCCAAGGCTAACAGTTCTTCTGATTCAGCAATGCTTGAATACTGTGTAAGAGAGGACCTTAAGCCTAAGGCTGACAGAGTCATGGGCGTTATAGATCCTGTTAAGGTTATCATTGATAATTATCCTGAGGATATGACAGAGGAGTTCGAGATTGAGAACAATCCTGACAATCCTGATGCAGGTACAAGAAAGGTTACTTTCTCAAGAGAGCTTTATGTTGAGAGAGATGACTTTATGGAAGAGCCTCCTAAGAAGTATTTCAGACTCTTCCCCGGAAATGAAGTCAGATTCAAGGGAGCTTACTTCATCAAGTGTGTAGGCTTTGAGAAGGATGATGAGGGCAATGTAACAGTTATCCATTGTACTTATGATCCTGAGACACGTTCCGGAAGCGGATTTGAGGGAAGAAAGGTTAAGGGCACTATCCACTGGGTAGATGCTAAAACTGCCGTAGATGCTGAAGTAAGACTCTATGAGAATATAGTGGATGAAGAGAAAGGTAAACTGAACGAAGACGGAAGCCTTAATCTTAATCCTAATTCACTGGTAGTTCTTCCTCATGCAAAGCTTGAATCAAATCTTAAGGATGCGAAAGCAGGCGATACATTCCAGTTTATACGAAATGGATATTTCTGTGTTGATTCAAAAGACAGCACATCTGAGCATCCTGTATTCAACAGGGTTGTAGGACTTAAGAGTTCTTACAAGCCACAATAAGTCAGCTTGAAAACTGCCCTAAGTGGTTGTAAAATGTATGTATGACTGATTATACAGAAAATACATTTACACTGACCGGAGTTAGGGACTTCGATATTGACGAGGTCCTTAATTGTGGTCAGTGTTTTTATTTTAATGAAATAGGCGATAAGTTTTATGAGGTTGTTGCCAAGGGAAAAGTACTTCGTATCAGACAGGAAAAAGACACCCTCATTTTCTATAATACAAGTGAGGAAGAATATCAGAGTATTTGGAAAGATTACTTTGATTTAGAGCGAAATTATGAGATAATCAAGGATAGTATTACCCGAGCAGATCCGAGGCTTGAAGATATAATAAGAAAGAATGCAGGTATAAGAATCCTTAATCAGGATTTCTTTGAAACTCTTATATCTTTTATCATATCTCAGAACAAGCAGATTCCACAGATAAAGCAGGTTGTAAGGAATCTTTCCAAGCTCTATGGAACAAAAGTTGAATGCCTTGATAAGGATGGCAATCCATATGAACAGTATCTGTTTCCTAGTCTTCAGGAACTTATGTCTGCAACGGATGAAGGAATAAGAAGCTGTAAAGCGGGTTTCAGAGCACCATACATACTTGATGCAGTCGAAAAGGTTGCCTCAGGCGCTGTGAATGAAGAGGCTCTTAAGGATATGTCTACTGATGAGGCAAGAGAATGCCTCATGTCAATAAAGGGTGTTGGTGAGAAGGTAGCAAATTGTGTACTGCTGTTCGGATTGTCGAGAAGGGAAGCATTTCCTGTAGATGTCTGGATGAAAAAGATCATGGAGAAGATGTATTTTCATAAGGACACTCCGAAAAATGAGATAGAAGAATATGCAAAGGATTTGTTCGGTCCTTATGCAGGTTATGCACAGCAGTATCTTTTTATATATGCAAGAGACAGTAAAACCATATAATGGGAGGTAACAATTATGGTTAAGTGGATAATGGTCGTAGATGATGACATGGCGAATCTTAAGATGGCCGGAACTATTCTGAGCAAGAATAACATGAAGGTTACAGCTCTTAAGTCAGGTAAAGCTATGCTTGATTATATTTAGAAGAACGGGGCGCCGGATCTTATACTTCTCGATATAAAGATGCCGGAGATGGACGGTTTTGAGGCATATGATGAACTGAGGCTCCTTGAGCAGAAGCTTGAGATAAGAGAGACTCCTGTCATATTCCTGACTGCAGACGGTAATACAGGTTCCGAGACCAAGGGGTTTGAGATTGGTGTTTCTGACTATATAAGAAAGCCTTTCAACCCTGATGTTCTCATAAGACGTATTGAAAATGTATTGTCAGTCCAGAATGAGATGATCAATCTTAAGAACGATGCGACCATAGATAAGCTTACCGGTCTTCTGAATAAAGCAGCTACTCATGAATATTCTTAATAATGCCATCAAGTATACTAAAGAAGGATCGGTATCACTTTCCGTACAGTGTGAGAAACTGGAAGACGGAATGATCAATATGATATATACCGTTGAAGATACCGGTATGGGTATCAAGAAAGAGGATATTCCTTATCTGTTTACTGCATTCAAGAGAGTTGATGAGGGTAATACAAAGCATATTGAAGGAACGGGACTCGGTCTTTCCATAGTAAAACAGTTCCTTGACCTCATGGGTGGCAAGGTTACAGTTAACAGTGTATATACCAAGGGCTCTACATTTATTATTGAAATACCTCAGAAGGCAGCTACGGATGAGGTTATAGGTGAATATAATTATAATAAAGGTGACAAGCTTGGAAGAAGATCAGGTTATAAGCATAGATTTGAAGCACCGGAAGCAAGGCTTCTCGTTGTCGATGATAATGCTTCCAACCTTCTTGTTGTTACTAAGCTTCTTCGTGAAACGAAGATTCAGATAGATACTGCAAAGAATGGTGTTGAAGCACTTAAACTTACTCTGGATAACCAGTATAACCTTATATTTATGGATCACCTGATGCCTGAAATGGATGGAATCGAGTGCTTCAGAGCTATAAGAACCCAGGCCGGCGGTAAGAATCGCGAGACAAGAATAGTTATCCTTACTGCAAATGCAGGAGAGGAGAACAGGAGTCTTTACGCCAGAGAGGGATTCAATGGATATCCGGTTAAGCCTGTAACGGGAAATGATCTTGAGGACGAGGTTTACAGACAGCTTCCAAAGACGCTTATCAATATAGTCGGTGATGATTCTATAGATGAAGATACAGTTTCCTGGATCAAGGAAAATGAAAGGAAGAAGAGAACAGTCATCACAGCTGAAGCATCTGCAGATATTCCTAAGGCCCTCTGTCAGAAATATGATATCAGAACTTTCTCACAGAGAGTCAGAACAAATGAAGGCTCCTTTAATAGAAGGAGAAGAGATAAGTACAAAAGGACTTCTTCATTACATGGAAGACCCTGAAAATACAGCAAAGGTCGAAAAACCTACTGTTGAAGAGTATGAGAAATTCTTCGCAAAGCAGCTTCTTTCTGCAAATAATGTTGTACATATAGCTACAACAAGTGCTGAAGAAGGCAGTTCTTATGAAATAGCAAAGGCGGCAGCTGACTCATTTGATAATGTTACCGTAGTGGACAGCCTGAATTTCTCTACAGGACAGGGTATCGCTGCACTTATGGCCTGTCGTATGGCCGAAGCCGGTATGGGCGTGGATGAAATCAAGATGAGGATGGGGTATCTGATTCCTTATGTAAGAGCTACTTATATGATAGATAATATGTCTTATCTCGCAAGAGACGGTGCCGTGAATGCTACATATGCGAATGTCCTGAGCACTCTCATGCTGAGACCTATAACGACAACAAAGAATGGTTCTATAACTCTTAAAGGAATGCTCATGGGCTCACAGAAGAGAGTCTGGAGAAAGTTTATAGATTTTACGTTCAGAGGATATAAACCGGAAACTACGGTTGTATTTATAAGCTATGCCGGGATCAGTAAGAATGACCTTGACTGGATAAAGGAAGAAGTAGAGAAACATCACAAATTCAATACGACATTCATGGTTGAAACGAGCCCGTCAGTTGCGGCTTCATTTGGTCCGGGTTCATTCGGAATCTCATTTGTAAGGTTCAGAGGATAATGCTGAAAAAGAACAAAAAAGGACTTGATTTTTATTTTAAAACGATTACAATATGATTATGTGTTAGCACTCTGATGTGGTGAGTGCTAACAACTAAGACTAAAGAACCGAACAAAAGGTTCTACAGATAGGAGGAAACAGAAATGAACATTAAACCACTTGGAGACAGAGTAGTACTTAAAGCTGCTAAGGCTGAAGAGACAACTAAGTCAGGTATTATTCTTACGAGTAACTCTCAGGAGAAGCCTGTTTATTCAGAGGTTGTTGCAGTTGGTCCCGGAAAGGTAGATGAGGACGGCAAGTTAGTACCTATGAATATAGAGGTTGGTCAGAAGGTTATATATTCCAGATATGCAGGCACAGATGTTAAGCTTGAGGATGAGGAATATACTATCGTAAGACAGGATGATGTTCTTGCGGTAGTAGAATAAGCTTTAAAAGTGCATTTTAGTAAAGAGTTAAATTAAACAGTTAAGTTTAACAGGAACGGATAAATATAATTGGAGGCGTTTAATAATGGCAAAAGAAATTAAATACGGTGCCGAAGCAAGAAAGGCACTTGAATCAGGTGTAAATCAGTTAGCTGATACAGTAAGAGTTACCCTTGGACCTAAGGGCAGAAACGTTGTACTTGCAAAATCATATGGTGCACCACTTATAACAAATGATGGTGTTACTATTGCAAAAGAGATTGAGCTTGAAAATGCATTTGAAAACATGGGAGCTCAGGTTGTTAAAGAAGTTGCAACAAAGACAAATGATGTAGCAGGTGATGGTACAACAACAGCTACTGTTCTTGCACAGGCAATGATAAATGAAGGTATGAAGAACCTTGCAGCAGGAGCAAATCCTATAGTACTTCGTAAGGGTATGAAAAAGGCTTCTGAAAAGGCTATCGAAGCTATTACAGCTATGAGCCAGGCAGTTAACGGCAAGGAGCAGATTGCTAAGGTTGCTGCTATATCTGCAGGTGATGAAGAGGTTGGACAGCTTGTTGCTGACGCTATGGATAAGGTTTCAAAGGATGGCGTTATCACAGTTGAAGAGTCCAAGACAATGCAGACAGAGCTTGACCTTGTTGAAGGTATGCAGTTTGACAGAGGATATGTTTCAGCTTATATGTCAACAGATATGGAGAAGATGGTAGCTGAACTTGATAATCCTTACGTACTTATTACAGATAAGAAGATTTCAAATATTCAGGATATACTTCCACTTCTTGAGCAGATCGTTCAGGGTGGCAAGAGCCTTCTTATAATCGCTGAGGATATCGATGGTGAGGCTCTTACAACACTTATCGTTAATAAGCTTCGTGGTACATTCTCAGTAGTCGGTGTTAAGGCACCGGGATATGGTGACAGACGTAAAGATATGCTTCAGGATATCGCAATCCTTACAGGTGGTAAGGTTATATCTTCAGAGCTTGGATATGAGCTTAAAGATACACAGCTTTCAGACCTCGGTCAGTGTAAGTCAGTTAAGGTAACAAAGGATAATACAACAATAGTAGATGGCCTTGGTGACAAGACAGCAATCGCTGACAGAGTTAATCTGATCAAGTCACAGATTGAGACAACAACTTCTGATTTTGACAGAGAGAAGCTTCAGGAAAGACTTGCTAAGCTCGCCGGTGGTGTTGCAGTTATCCGTGTAGGTGCTGCTACAGAGACAGAGATGAAGGAAGCTAAGCTTCGTCTTGAAGATGCTCTTAATGCAACAAGAGCAGCAGTTGAAGAAGGTATCATCACAGGTGGTGGTGCTGCATATGTACACGCTATCAAGTCAGTTGCAGAACTTGCTAACAGCCTTGAAGGTGATGAGAAGACAGGTGCTGCAATCGTTATGAAGGCACTTGAAGCTCCACTGTTCCACATCGTTGAGAATGCAGGTCTTGAAGGCGCAGTTATAGTTAACAAGGTAAAAGAAGCAGAAGATAAGATTGGTTTCAATGCATATACAGAAGAGTTCGTAGATATGGTCGCAACAGGAATCATCGATCCTGTAAAGGTAACAAGAACAGCACTTCAGAATGCTACATCAATCGCATCAACACTCCTTACAACAGAGTCAGTTGTTGCTGATATCAAGGAAGATACACCAGCTATGCCAGCCGGCGGCGCAGGCATGGGAGGGATGTACTAAACCTGAGTAATTGTAGCATTTATGTAATATGAGAATATCAGTTTTGACATTGCTCGAAAAAGCCTCTCCTGTTTGCAGACAGGAGAGGCTTTCATATTGTGCTCAGCGTCAGATTTTGTTATAATATATGTGTATCTTTATGCCCTGCGCAGGGTAAAGAATCCGCGCTGGCATGCCGATACAAGCATGGGATTACATTCTCATGAGGGGCGTTGATATAGATGGGTCTGTAAGGTGTGGCTGAAAGGAGAATATATAATGTGTAAAATAGCATTTAGTATTCCAAATGAAATATTATATGACACTAGGCAGAGTGAGGAAGAGGCACTACAGTTTATTAAGAAATATACAGCTTTGAGCTATTATGTGCATCAAGGAGTATCTTTGGGTTATGCTGCTCAGATAGCAGGTATGGATAAGGAATCCTTTATTAGATTCCTCAGCGAGAATGGTGTTTCAATATTCCATTTTGATGATGAAAAGGAATTTTTGGAGGAATTTGCCAATGCGTAGAGTGATTGCTAACACGACTCCTTTGATTGCATTGGCAAACATCGATCGGTTAGAGTTGTTACATGAGCTATATGGTACGATTATTGTTCCCCAGGCGGTCGTAGATGAGATTATCAGCGAGCCTGCAAAACAAAGAGTACGAAGCGCAACATGGATAAAAGTAGAAGCAATTCAGGATCCCTCACAAAAGGATATTTTTCGAGCGAGGCTTCATGCCGGAGAGGTTGAGGTGATGATTCTTGCCAGAGAGCAAAATGCAGATCTTGTGATCATGGATGATAATGCTGCGAAGAAAACGGCGAAGTTTCTGGGACTTAATGTGACCGGTACGTTGGGGATTCTTTTGAAAGCCAAAAAGGAAGGATACCTGGAAATGGTAGAGCCGATAATGAATGAACTTATCCTTGACGGACTATTCATTAGTGATACAGTCAAAGGGTATGTACTCAAGGAGGCTGGAGAATAAAAATATCTTCATACAGATTCAAAATCAGATGGTCAGATTAAAAATGTACCGAAAAAGACAAGTGATGATACATCGATACTGATACCTATACTCATGATGCTGGATTCTGCAGCAGCAGCTGTATACATTTTGGTAATCAAGTTGAAGAAGTTCGAAAAGATAAGAGATGGAGAAATAGGCTTATGACTGTAGAAGAATATGCAAACGCAACAGCAAAGCAGGCTGCAATGAAGGCTGCAGAGATGCAAAAAGATGAAGATATTTCAGTGATAAGAAGAGCGTTAGAGAATAATACAATTTCTAAAGAAGCTGCAGAAATACTCATTTCCCAAATTGAGCATAAAGATTGAAATAATGCTAAGATTGTAAATGAATTGATGGATTGATCTATATATTTATATTTATTCTATTACGGACGGTTCTCATTTGGTAAAAACCAAAGGGAACCGCCTTTGTTTTTGTTGCACTACATATAGTAATGGTGTTAAAATATATTGCGTATGTTGTGTTTTAGAGAGGGTTAACCATGAGTGATAGAAGAAAACAGAGAATGAGATATCTGCTCAGACTTGAGATAGGAATAGGAGTAGTATTTCTGGCTATTATAGGTTTCGTTATCTGGAAGGTTGCAGATGCTAATAAATATAAGGCGAAGAAAGAAATAACAACGTCTGATACGACTGAAATAACAGAGACAACGACCGTTGCAACAGCTACAGAAACGGATATCGAGGAACCCGCAAAGGATGATAAGCGTGGACCATATGCCACGAAGACATATACGACACATGACTTTAAGGAAACTGATAATACAGTAGTTCTTCCTGCAGCTGATATTCTGACAGCCGAGCAGATAGCTGAGAAGACATCTGAAGCAGAAGAGAAGGGCGAGACATTTACAGTTGATTATTCACTGGAACTCACTCCTTTTGATGATGCAGCAGATCCACCTACTGCTGATGATCAGTTTGAAAGGACTCACATTCTCGGAAGTACATATATGGTACTTGTTGACCTTGATACAGATGAGATAATAGCAGAAAGAGACGCCGATAAGGTTATATATCCTGCATCAATGACCAAGATTCTTACGGTACTTACGGCTTCTGATTATGTTCAGGACCTGGACGATACATTTGTCATAACTCAGGATATAGTTGATTATGTATTTATACATGAATGCAGTGCTGTAGGATATAAGGTGGGAGATATTGCTACGGTTAGAGAACTCTTCCAGGGTACCATGATCTGCTCCGGTGCTGATGCGGCTCTTGCACTTGCAATATACACTGCAGGAAGCGAAGAGGCTTTCGTTGAACTGATGAATGAGAAGGCAAAAGAGATAGGTATGTCCGATAATTCTCATTTTACCAATCCTGTAGGAATCTATGACGATGATCTTCATTGTACTGTCAAGGATATGGCACTTCTTCTCAGTGTTGCCATACAGAATGATACATGTGTTAAAGCAATGTCTACATGGACAGACATAGTCGCAACAAGCTCTGATGCGGAATATATGCAAAACTTCCATAAGACCTTTGACGAGAAGTATGATACAGCGTCTGAGGACGGCGTAAATACTCAGCTTGATTACGGAATAGAGATCAATAACTGGTTCCTTCGCCGTATCAAGGATTACAGCACAAACGGAAAGGTAAAATGCGCCAAGACAGGTTTTGTTCCTCAGTCAGGAAACTGTTGTGCAAGCTATCTTATGTCGAAGAGCGGCAAGCATTATATATGCGTAACAGCAAATGCACATTCATCCTGGAGAGCAGTGTTTGATCACGTAGGCGTTTATAAGGCATATACAAAATAAGAAAAGGAATAATATAAAACATGGATATTAGCAGATTATCAGGTACATACACAGTAACAAAGGAAGAGGTTCTTCCGGAAGTAAATGGAAAGGGCTATATACTTTCACACAATAAAACTAAGGCACGTATATGTGTTATTGAAAATGATGACAATAACAAAGTCTTCAGTATAGGCTTCAGAACTCCACCTACTAACAGTAAGGGAATTCAGCATATAGTTGAACACACAGTACTCTGCGGTTCTGACAAGTATCCTGTAAAGGATCCTTTTGTAGAGCTTGCAAAGGGCAGTCTGAATACATTTTTAAATGCAATGACATATCCTGATAAAACTGTCTATCCTGTAGCAAGCTGCAATGTTAAGGATTTCCGTAACCTTATGGAGGTTTATCTGGATGCGGTATTTCATCCTAATATCTACAAGTACGAGGAGATATTCAAGCAGGAAGGCTGGCATTATGAACTGACTGATAAGGAGGCGCCTCTTACAATAAATGGTGTTGTTTACAATGAGATGAGAGGAGTTTATTCATCTCCTGAATCATGTCTTGCAAGAGCGGTTACTGAGCATCTTTATCCGGATTCTGTCTACAGCCTTGATTCAGGCGGAGATCCGGAGGTTATTCCTACACTTACAAGGGAAGAATACCTGGATTATCATGCAAATTATTATCATCCGTCAAACAGCTATATCTATCTGTACGGTGACAAGGATTTTGCAGATGAACTGCTCTTTATAGATTCTGAATATCTTTCAGGCTACGATTATCTATATGTCCCTTCAGAGATCAAGCCTGTTGAAGAGTTTAAAGAGCCTGTTGACGCAGTCGATACATATTCACTTTCAGATTCAGAAAGTCTCGAGGACAATACATTTTTATCTTATAATGTTGTTACTAAGGCAGCAGAGGATAATAAGGTTTCTCTTGCTATGAACATCCTCACTTATGTTCTTCTGGAGATACCGGGAGCTCCGCTCAAGGAAGCTATCATCGAATCAGGAATCTGTCAGGACGTAGACGGTTCATTTGAAAATGAACTGCTCGATCCTTTCTTCTCGATCGTTGCAAGAAATTCCAATAAGGAAGATAAGGACAAGTTCAACAGTATCATAGAGGATACGCTTAGAAAGATAGCTGACGAGGGAATCAATAAGAAATCTCTTAAGGCTGCTATATCACACTTTGAATTTAAACATAAGGAAGCAAATGCAGGACGTTTCCCTAAGGGGCTTCTGCTCGGACTTGGTGCGCTCGGTGACTGGCTCTATGATGATGAGCGTGCGCTGGATATATTCTCCAGGAATCATCTTTATACCGAGCTTAAGGAACTTGTCGAGACAGACTATTTTGAAAACCTTATAAGAACACTGATACTTGATAATCCTCATAAGGCTTTCGTTACATTTGTTCCTGAATATGGTCTTAACAAGAAGAAGGATGATGTGCTTAATGCTAAGCTTGCTGAATATAAGCAGACTCTTTCAGATGAGGAGCTCGATAAGATAATCGCAGATACTGTTCATCTTAAGGCTTATCAGGAAGAACCGTCATCTGATGAGGATCTTGCACGTCTTCCATTGCTTGAACTTTCTGATATAGGAAAAGAAGCACGCAGGAATAAGAATACTGAATATGATGTAGACGAAATCCCGCTCATACATCACGATATATTTACGAACGGCATAAGCTACGTTAAGCTGTTTTTCGACATAAGTGATTTTACGAAAGAAGAGCTTTCGACAGTTTCACTTCTCACTGAACTCTTTGAGTATGTCGATACCGATAATTTTAAATACAGCGATCTTGCAAGTGAAGTCGATATAGCTATGGGCGGTTCTGCATATGGGACCGGTACATATAAGTCTCTCAAGAACGACGGATTCATATCAGGCTTCAGCATTAAATTCAAATGCTTTGATGAAAATGTAAAGGATGCCTTTAAGCTCATAGAAGAGATATTCTTCAGATCTCATATAACAGACAGGAAGAGACTGAAGGAAATCATAGCTGAGAGCAAAGCCGGTATGAAGGCTGAGCTACTTGAAACAGGACATCTGACTTCATCACAACGTGCCGAGAGTTACATCAGCCCTGGATTTGCTAAGAAGGAATACACAGAAGGAATAGAGTATTACAGATTTATCGACAGGCTCGATAAGAATTTCGATGATGTATATGAAGATCTCGCAAGGGATATTCAAGCTGTCTTTAGTAAGCTTGCCAGAAGAGCAGGACTTATAGTTTCAGTTACATCAGGTAAAAATCCTGTAAATGAAATGGGAGATGAGATCAGAGAATTTGCATCTCATCTGAATGATAATGTTCCGGGGGCTTACAACGAATTTGTTCTCGGAGTAGAAAATGAAGGCTTCAGAGCTTCTTCACAGGTTCAGTATGTAGCTACAGCGGGTAATTATAAGAAGGCAGGTTTCGATTATTCGGGATACCTTTCAGTGCTCCAGATTATATTCTCATATGATTATCTCTGGATAAATGTAAGAGTTCAAGGTGGAGCATATGGTTCAATGTGTGGATTCAGCAGAAGCGGTATGGGATATTTCACTTCATACAGAGATCCAAACCTTGCCAATACCTATGAGGTATATAAGAATGCTTACAAATATGTAGAGAATTTCGATGTCAGTGACAGAGATATGCTTAAGTACATCATCGGAACTATAAGTAAGCTGGATACACCGCTTGGTCCGTCAGCAGAGGGTGATATGTCTTTCATTTACTATCTTGCAGGTATAACTGATGAAATGACGCAGAAGGAAAGAGATGAGGTACTCAGTACTACACCTTCTAAGATTCGTGATCTTGCACCGCTTATTAAGGCAATCACAGATTCAGATATAATCTGTGTTGTAGGTGGCGAGGAAGCAGTCGATGCCGCGAAGGATATGTTCGGAAAGGTAGATAATCTGTATTAATATGAGCGATAACTTCAAATCAGGTTTTGTCTCGATAGTAGGACGTCCGAATGTCGGAAAGTCCACACTCATGAATCTGATCATAGGTCAGAAGATAGCTATCATGAGCGGTAAAGCGCAGACAACCAGAAATAAGATAAAAACTGTATATACTGAGGACGACAGGGGACAGATAGTATTCCTTGATACACCGGGTATCAATAAAGCCAAGAATAAGCTCGGTGACTTTATGCTTGAGGAATCTCTTAGCTCAATGGATGAGGCTGATGTCATACTGTGGCTGGTTGAACCGACAACCTATATAGGAAAGGGCGAGCAGTCGATAGCCGAGAAGCTCAGGAAAGCAAAAGTACCTGTAATACTTGTTATCAATAAGATAGACGCATTTACTTCCGAAGATCTGGCTAAGGCTATAGATGCGTATAAAGATATATGTGACTTTGCAGAGATAGTTCCGGTATCTGCTCTCAGAAATAAGAACAGAGAGCTTTTGATAGATATGATCATGAAGCATCTCCCTAAAGGACCTATGTATTATGATCCTGATACTGTTACAGATGAAACAGAAAGGGAGATAGTGAAGGAGCTTATCCGCGAGGCGGCTCTTCACAAGCTTGACAAGGAGGTTCCTCACGGAATAGCAGTCGTTGTAGATTCCATGAAGGTACGTCCTGACGGAAGGATAGTTGATATAGAGGCTACCATCATATGTGAGAGAGATTCCCATAAGGGAATAATCATAGGTAAGGGCGGCTCCATGCTGAAGAATATCGGAACCGGTGCCCGTATAGAAATGGAGAAGCTTCTGGATATGAAAGTGAATCTGAAACTTTTCGTAAAAGTCAGACGTGACTGGCGCGAGAATCTGGGTGATCTGAAGGATTATGGATATTCCAGGAAGTAGCCGGATAAATTGAGTGAGAGACAGATATGGAACAGGATATTAAGATAAAGGGCATAGTGCTGGCGGTATCGCCTCAGGGAGAATCTGACCGGCGACTTACTTTCCTGTCCTCTGAACTCGGAAAGATAACAATATTTGCAAATGGAGCGCGAAGGCCAAAGAGTCCGCTTGCAGCAGCGACCCGTGCTTTCTCCATGGGAGACTATACGGTAAGGCAGGGCAGGACGGCATACAGCCTTGTATCTGCTGAAATCATAGAAACCTTTGACGGGCTTTCAGTCGATATGGATAAGTTCTGCTACGCATCATATATGTGTGAATTCGCCGGGTATTATACCAGAGAAAATGTAACGGCTAAGGATGAACTGAATCTTCTCTACGTTTCATTTAAGTATCTCCTTAAGGATGAACCGGACATGCTTCTCGCCAAGGCTCTGTATGAACTCAGACTCATGCATATTGAAGGCGAAGGACCTAACCTGGATGTATATCTCAGAAATGGTAAAGCTGACAGGGTAGAGCATATCGCTGACTGTCTTCAGTATATAGAAAAAGCTCCTCTGACCAGACTGTATGATATGCAGGTTTCTTCTGAGAAGAGAAATGCTCTTATAGGATTCGTTGATAGGTATAAAAAGAAGTATGTGGATAAAGAATTCAAATCCCTGGAAATTCTTAATACTTTGTATTGAAAAACTAATAAAATGAATGTAAAATATTGCGAGCGTGTAAATATAGAAAAGAAGGCAGAATGATGAAAAGTATGAAATGCAAAAAGCTCTGTGTAATCCTGATTACATTGATTTTACTGGTATCTGCAGCGGGCTGCGGAAAGAAGAATGAATACAGCGCTGTCAAAGATGATTACATATCGTCATATGATAAGAATACGATCATAATGAACACGAGCGGAGATATACTTGAGATTTCAGTTGACGATTATAACGGTGTTTCATTTGATTACTCTCAGCTTGTTGATTATATCAAGTCAGAAGTTGAGGCATACAACAAGAAGGTCGGCGGCGAGAAGATAAGCTTCCTTCAGTATGGTGAAAAGGATGGAATCGTAAAGTCAGCACTTCTTTATAACGATTTTGATTCTTATAATGAGTTCAATAACATGAACGTTACATTTTCACTATATAATGCTGAATACTGTGACAGTATAGCAAATGAAGAATTTGCAAAGACACATGCAGCGGTTGCCGTGTCTACAGATATTTCAGATGAGGATGAAGAGATATCTGATGATCAGCTCGCAGAAGCCGGACTTACAAGAGATGAGTATGAGAAGCGTAAAGCAGAACAGCAGCAGGAACAGGCTGAAGGCAAGGCGCCTGATGTAGTTACCGCTACATTTACAGATGCGTCATCAAAGGAGACTGTAGATTCATCTGAGATAACAGATGGAAGCATCATGATGTTTACAGTTCCGAACGCTATCGATATAAAGCTCGATGGAGGTAAGTTCCTGTATTATAATAATCACGCTGTACTTTCAGAGGATGGTGTGATGTCAACTGATGGCGAAGGTACTGCCATCGTAGTATTTAAGATGAATTATTAAGATGACGGATTATTCTGTCACTATTAAATGTTAAAGGAGAAACAGCATGGAAAAGAACATGGATAAGATTGTAGCTCTTGCCAAGTCAAGAGGTTTCATATTCCCGGGTTCAGAGATTTACGGCGGACTCGCGAATACATGGGACTATGGTAATATTGGTGTTGAGCTTAAGAATAATGTTAAGAAGGCATGGTGGAAGAAGTTTATCCAGGAGAATCCACTTAATGTAGGACTTGATTCAGCGATTCTTATGAACCCACAGACATGGGTTGCTTCAGGACATCTTGGAAGCTTCTCAGATCCTCTTATGGATTGTAAGGAGTGCCATTCAAGACACAGAGCTGATAAGCTTATCGAGGATTTTGCTCTTGAGAAAGGTATCACTCTTGATGGTTCTGTAGATGGATGGGACAATGAGAAAATGGAAGGCTTCATAGAGGAAAATGGAGTGCCATGTCCTGTCTGCGGCAAGCATAACTTCACAAACATCAGACAGTTCAACCTCATGTTCAAGACTTTCCAGGGTGTTACTGAGGATGCTAAGGATGTAGTATATCTTCGTCCGGAGACTGCACAGGGTATATTCGTTAATTTCAAGAACGTTCAGCGTACATCACGTAAGAAGGTTCCTTTCGGTATAGGTCAGATCGGTAAGTCATTCAGAAATGAGATCACACCTGGTAACTTCACTTTCAGAACCAGAGAGTTTGAGCAGATGGAGCTTGAGTTCTTCTGCAAGCCTGGTACAGACCTTGAGTGGTTCGAGTACTGGAGAAACTTCTGCTATAACTGGCTTCTTGAACTTGGTATCAAGGATGAGAATCTCCGCCTTCGTGATCATGATAAAGAAGAGCTTTCATTCTACAGTAATGCTACAACAGATATTGAATACGCATTCCCATTCACAGACTGGGGCGAGCTCTGGGGAATAGCTGACAGAACAGACTATGACCTTACACAGCATCAGAATGTTTCAGGTGAGCCTATGGAATACTTCGATGATGAGACAAAAGAGAAGTATGTTCCATACGTTATCGAGCCATCACTCGGTGCAGACAGAGTTACACTTGCATTCCTTTGTGAAGCTTATGATGAAGAAGTTCTTGATGCTGAGAAGAATGATGTACGTACAGTACTTCATTTCCATCCGGCTATAGCACCTGTAAAGATCGGTGTACTTCCTCTTTCAAAGAAGCTTGGTGAAGGTGCTGAGAAGATTTATACAGAGCTTTGTAAGTATTATAACTGTGAGTATGATGACAGAGGAGCTATCGGTAAGAGATACAGACGTCAGGATGAGATCGGAACTCCATTCTGCGTAACATACGATTTTGATTCGGAAACTGACGGTGCTGTTACGGTTCGTGACCGTGATTCAATGGAGCAGGAGAGAATCAAGATAGAAGATCTCAAGGCTTATTTTGAGAAGAAATTCGAATACTAAAAGATTATATAAATGTGCCAAATTAAGACTGTTTTAATTTGGCACATTTTGCTTTTATTTCTGCTTTTTTTATAGCATGAGTTATGCTATAATCGACTTTAGCTAACTAGCCCTTACTTTGTTGTGCGCAAAATAGGAAGCTGAGTTTCCTGTTTTTAGTGCGGCATTAAGGGTTAAAAGTAAATAATACATTTTAGGAGGTAAGAAACAAAATGGCAAACAAATGGGTGTACACCTTCAAAGAAGGTAATATGTCTATGCGTAACCTGCTTGGTGGTAAGGGTGCTAACCTTGCTGAGATGACAGAGATTGGTCTTCCTGTACCACAGGGCTTCACCATCACAACAGAGGCTTGTACTCAGTACTATGAGGATGGTCGTAAGATTAATGACGAGATTATGGCTCAGGCTATGGAAGGTGTAGCTTGGATGGAAAAAGTAAACGGAAAGAAGTTCGGTGATTTAGAGAATCCGCTTCTCGTTTCAGTTCGTTCAGGTGCCAGAGCTTCAATGCCTGGTATGATGGATACAATCCTTAACCTTGGTCTTAATGATGACGTTGTTGCAGCTATGATCAAGGGTAATCCTGATCCTGCTTTCGAAAGATTCGTATATGATTCATATAGACGTTTCATTCAGATGTTCTCAGACGTAGTAATGGAAGTTGGTAAGAAGTACTTCGAACAGCTTATTGATAAGATGAAGGAAGAGAAGGGTGTTAAGTATGATGTTGATCTTACAGCACAGGATCTTAAGACTCTTGCAGAGCAGTTCAAGGCTGAGTACAAGAATCAGCTTGGAACAGACTTCCCATCAGACCCTGTTGAGCAGCTTAAGCTTGCTATCGAAGCAGTTTTCCGTTCATGGGACAACCCACGTGCTAATGTATATCGTCGTGACAATGATATCCCTTATTCATGGGGTACAGCTGTTAACGTAATGCCTATGGTATTTGGTAACCTTAACAATGAGTCAGGTACAGGTGTTGCCTTCACAAGAGATCCTGCTACAGGTGAGAACAAGCTTATGGGTGAGTTCCTCATCAATGCACAGGGTGAAGACGTTGTTGCCGGTGTTCGTACACCAATGCCTATCGCTCAGATGGAGAAGGAGTTCCCTGAAGCATATGCTGAATTCCTTAAGGTTTGTGAGACACTCGAGAATCATTATCATGATATGCAGGATATGGAGTTCACAGTCGAGAACAGAAAGCTCTATATGCTTCAGTGCCGTAATGGTAAGAGAACAGCTCCTGCTGCTCTTAAGATCGCTTGTGACCTTGTTGATGAAGGACATAAGACAGAAGCAGAAGCAGTTGCAATGATCGATCCTCGTAATCTTGATACGCTTCTTCATCCACAGTTTGATGCTGCTGCACTTAAGGCTGCAACACCGCTTGGAAAGGGACTTGGTGCTTCACCTGGTGCTGCATGCGGTAAGGTTGTATTCACAGCTGATGATGCTGTTGAGTGGGCTGCTAAGGGTGAGAAGGTTGTTCTTGTCAGACTTGAGACATCACCTGAAGATATTACAGGTATGAAGAGTGCTCAGGGTATCCTTACAGTTCGTGGTGGTATGACATCACACGCTGCCGTTGTTGCTCGTGGTATGGGTACATGCTGTGTATCCGGTTGCGGCGACATCGTTATGGATGAGGAGAACAAGAAGTTCACACTCGCAGGTCAGACATTTAATGAAGGTGACCCAATCTCAATCGACGGTTCTACAGGTAATATCTATGCAGGTCTTATTCCTACAGTAGATGCTAAGATCGCCGGTGAGTTCGGACGTATCATGGCTTGGGCTGACAAGTACAGAAAGCTTAAGGTACGTACAAATGCAGATACTCCTGCTGATGCTAAGAAGGCTCGTGAGCTCGGTGCTGAAGGTATCGGTCTCTGCCGTACAGAGCATATGTTCTTCGAAGAAGACAGAATTGCTGCATTCAGAGAGATGATCTGTGCAGATACAGTAGAAGCAAGAGAGAAGGCACTCGATAAGATCCTTCCATATCAGCAGGGCGACTTCAAGGCTCTCTATGAGGCACTTGAGGGTAATCCTGTTACTATCAGATTCCTTGATCCACCACTTCATGAGTTCGTTCCTCATGAGGAAGCTGAGCAGATCAAGCTCGCTGAGGCTCTTGGTAAGTCACTTGATGAAGTTAAGGCTATCGTTGAAGGCCTTAAGGAATTCAATCCGATGATGGGTCACAGAGGATGCCGTCTTGCAGTTACATATCCTGAGATTGCTAAGATGCAGACAAAGGCTGTTATCCGTGCAGCAATCGAGGTTCAGAAAGAGCATCCGGATTGGAATGTTAAGCCTGAGATCATGATTCCTCTTACATGCGAAGTTAAGGAATTAAAGTATGTTAAGAAGATAGTAGTTGAGACAGCTGATGCTGAAATCGCAGCAGCAGGTGCTAAGCTTGAGTATGAAGTTGGTACAATGATCGAGATCCCACGTGCTGCACTTACAGCTGATGAGATCGCTAAGGAAGCTGATTTCTTCTGCTTCGGTACTAACGATCTTACACAGATGACATTCGGTTTCTCAAGAGATGATGCAGGTAAGTTCCTTGATGCTTACTATGATACAAAGATCTTCGAGAACGATCCATTTGCTAAGCTTGACCAGACAGGTGTTGGTAAGCTCATGGAGATGGCTATCAAGCTTGGTAAGCCGGTTAATCCTAAGCTTCACGTAGGTATCTGCGGCGAGCACGGTGGAGATCCTTCATCTGTTGAGTTCTGCCATAAGATTGGTCTTGATTATGTATCATGTTCACCATTCCGTGTACCTGTTGCAAGACTTGCAGCAGCTCAGGCAGCAATCGCTGAGATGTAATCAAATAAGCTTTTAAAGTAAGCTTTACCGATATAGGGAGTCATTTATGGCTCCCTATATTTTTTTATACAAAAATAATTATGATAAAAATGAATCTGTGTGGAAATTATAATACTGAGTCTCATATAGGTCTCATCAAAATGAGACTGTGAATTAATTGAAAATTGCTGGAATGGTGGGATTTATATAGGAAAGTCTCATCGCAGTCTCACCATAGTCTCACTGAGTCTCATATGTAAATGAGACTTTGTGAGACTTAGTTATAAAATCTCTATATGAGACCTAAAACAAAATAGCAAAAAATATAAGTGCCTGTCCATACGGGAAAAATGGAGGATCTTTATCAAAAGAATGATGAACTGTGCTTAAAAGTCAGTGCTAATAATGCTCAGCATAATGAAAGAAGAAGCGAAAACCTTTACAGGACTCATATGAGCAGGTGCGAATATGAGATATATGAACTTCAGTTTGAATACCTTGGTGCGAAGATTGACGTTACCAAAATTGTTACTAACGGCGCACGCCCGTGACTTTAGTCATGAGTTAGCCGCCATAACAGGTGTATATTATCGCACGATGCGCGAACGTATGTTTGATTATAGTTGTTGTTTATGGTACAATTTATATGGATGGGAGATATTTGAAATGAAAATAATTTCTACATACAGTACCAAAATCAAACATTATAATCATATTTTTGCAGAGACTATAAAACTCTATCGTGAAGCGGTAGATTTTTATATTGATGTTTGTTACCTTGAATGGGCTGTAATTGATACGCTTATTGGGCACAACAGACTTTCTTATGTTGAGGCTCTTACACATAGAACATCTGCCCACCCAAATATTAGATATGATTTTGATCATAAATTCTATAAGTTTCCTTGTTATTTAAGACGTGGGGCTATTAACGAAGCTATTGGAAAAGTTTCATCATATATGAGTAATCTTTCTAACTGGGAAACTACTGATCTGAAAATCAGAGGTCAAAAACCATCATATCCAAAAGCGGGTTATGTGTATCCTTGTATGTATAGGACAGATATGTATAAACCTTCGGGAACTTACGAGGCAAGGATTAAAGTGTTCATCCGTAATACATGGGACTGGATAACCGTTCAGCTTCGTAAGTCTGATGTGGATTATATAAACCGAAAATGTTCAACTCGTAAACAATGCGCTCCCACTCTTCAGAAAAGAGGCAGGGAGTGGTTCTTGGATTTTCCATTTGAAGAAGAAATCAAGCTAACTGATACAGACATCCGTAGCCAGACAGTCCTTGCTGTCGATCTAGGTCTTAACAGTGCTGCAACGGTCTCAGTAATGCAGTCAGATGGCACGATCTTAGGCAGACATTTTCTTAAGATGCCTAAAGAATACGACTCTCTGAAACATTCAATTAACCGCGTAAAAAAAGTACAGCAGAATGGTAACTATAAGACCCCGAAGCTCTGGGCTAAAGCTAAAGGTATCAATGACGACATTTCTGTAAAGACTGCTAACTTCATAATAGATAAAGCGGTTCTCTACAATGCGGATACTATTGTTTTTGAGCACCTTGACCGTACGGGTAAGAAACGCGGATCTATGAAACAGAAACTCCATATGTGGAGGAGTCAGTACGTTCAGTCTATGGTCACGGATAAGGCTCACAGATTAGGTATGCGCATAAGTCATATCTGCGCTTGGGGAACGAGTCGTTTAGCATATGATGGAAGTAATCGAGTTCTCCGAGGTAAAGAAGCAGAACTGAAATGTTACAGCTTATGCAGATTCCAGAACGGCAAAGTATATAATTGTGACCTATCAGCTTCATATAATATAGGCAGCAGATACTTTGTACGTGAAATACTAAAATCCTTGCCCGTGAGGGAGAGGTTAGCACTTGAGGCAAAAGTTCCTCAGGTTGCTAAGAGAAGCACCTGCACGTTGTCTACACTAATTAACCTAAATGCGGAACTTTCGCCTCTTGTAGCGTAAGGTATCTGAATTTAGGTCGTATCTGTAGTAACGTATTTCCGTCTCCTAAAGAGACTACGTGTACACTATATAATTTTGTACATTTATGGGAAGCACGCGACTTTAGTCGTGTGAGGCTTCACGATAAAAACAGACTCCTTTATCTGGACGATATTAAACTCGATAATCCAAAGACTGCGGTTGAAGATTTAATGAAAACAGATGAGTTTAAAGAGTTTTTTACCAAGCATAAGACTTATATCGATGGAACATTAAATCCGTACAAGGCCGGAATAGGTATTCCGAATGAAAACATGGTAAATAATCTGATCGAATATTATGGAAAGGCAACTATTAAGCTTCATCCTGAACGTAAAAAAGGTATAGAAGATGCTATAAAAAAGAATATTAAAGATTTTCAAAAGGCAAATGAGGTGCCTCTCAGAAAGGTTAAGAATGTCAAAAAGGGCAAAGCACCCGGCAAAAAGTAGTAGATAGAAGTATATGTTTCTTTTGGAGAATGGGGGATATTACTATGGGGAGAAATCACGAGGTTATAAATGAACAGCTTCTTCTGAATGATATGGGTGAGCTTCGGGAACCCGGTTGGTCAAGGTGGCCGATACAGAAGTATGTCAGGAAGATGGTAAAGGCACCTAAGTTCCGAATTAAAGAGTGGGACTATTATCTTGTCATGAGCGATACATTTGCAGGTGCATTTACTATATCGGATGATGGATATATAGGACTTCAGTCGGTATCTCTTCTGGAGTTCGGCGATAACCCATGGGAACATATGGAGACTGTTCTTAATGCACTTCCGCTCGGAAGGATAGGACTGCCTGAAAGCTCCTCCGTTGGACCGACCAAGTACATGGATAAACGGCTCAGAATGAAGTTTGATGTTGGACAAGGCTATAGAAGGATTAGATGTAAGTTTGATAATTTCTTTGAGGGTAAGCCTTTCGAATGTGATATCAGGCTCAGACAGCCGGAAATGGAGTCAATGGTCATAGCAACTCCTTGGGATAGTAAGCATGCATTTTATTACAATCAGAAGATCAATACTATGCGTGCAAGCGGATATATGAAATTTGACGGAAAGACTTATGAGTTTAATCCGAAGACGGATTTCGGTACGCTTGACTGGGGACGCGGAGTCTGGACTTATGATAATACCTGGCTATGGAGTTCGGGAAATGCTGATATAGATGGGAACCGCTTCGGGTTCAACCTGGGTTACGGTTTTGGTAATACAAGTGCGGCAACAGAGAATGTAATATTCTATAACGGAAAGGTTCATAAGCTGGATGACGTTACATTTCATATTCCGGGAGATGACTATATGAAGGAGTGGACCTTCACTTCATCTGACGGAAGATTTGAAGCAACTTTCAGCCCGGTTCTGGACAGAGCTGCATGTCTTGATTATAAGATTATCGTATCCGATCAGCATCAGGTTTTCGGAAGGATGAGCGGAAAGGCTGTTCTGGACGATGGAAAGACAGTCGAATTCAGCAATATTATGTGCTTCGCCGAGAAGGTGCATAATAAGTATTAAGTGGTGTGATATTTAGTGTTATAGTGTTATGGCTCATTGAGTTAATACTTGATGAGCCTTTTTCATTTACATTGCAAAATTATCACTACAGTGATAAAATCATAATACAATAAACGTAAGTAATTATAGGTGGTAAGTATGCTGCAAGATTTAATCATGAGAAAAAATATGAATATAAGACAGCTTTCTCTGAAATCCGGAGTAGGATATAACTATGTTTATAAACTGGTTAATAATCAAGCTGATATTGGTAATTGCAGTATTACAACTGCAAAAAAGCTTGCAACTGCCTTGGGAATTACTTTGGATGAGTTTTATGTTGAGGTAGAAGAGTCTTTTTTGCATTTTAGAAGTACGCTTCATCATAAAATGAACGAGAATGAGGATACAACAATTCTATATATATTAGATAATAACCTGATTACTTATAATATTGAAAAAGGAAACTACATAAAGGGGTTATATTTGTTAGCAACACTGGATTTCCTATGTAACAAAAATCAGTATGATCTGGTATCAGACTATGATAAGTATAGAAATCTTACGTTGAAAACACCATTTTATGCTACTTCTATTGCGGCAAAGAAGGCAGATAAGAATCAGGTGCATTACATTTCCGAGTATGAGCGTTACAATATTTATGAGGAGGATTTATATGATGCTTGCTAATGCAGATGCTAATGTTTTAGACAAGAGCCTTCTTGATACGTTACTGAAAGAGATGGCTAATAGATATCGAAAGATAGATAAAAAGGGATATCAATCTGTCGAGAAGATCAGTTATGACCAAATTGAAAATGCAATTAGTTTTCTCTATGGTAATAATACAGAAATAGACCAGGATATTATTACATTCGTCAAAGCTTTTTGTGAAATGTCGGAAAATGAATTGTGGAATGAGTATGACAAAATGCTCAATACGACCCAATTGGTAAACGAAGAAGTTACGCAGGATGAATTTAGAGAGGTTATTAAAGGTAAACAGGACGCAAAGGAATTGAGTGCAAAAATCTTTTTGAAACATAAGGGAAATTGAATGGATGATAATAGAAAAAAATGGATATATTCGCGTGATAATCTCATGAAAGCTATTAAACAGTTGGGCTTTCCGGAATCTCTTGGTGATGCGATTGTCAAGAATCTTGGCAGCCCGCAGGCTATGGACAGGATGACATCGTATCTACTTAATGCCAGACCGAATACAGCTGAACTGGTTGTAGATGAAATGCTCGCAATAATGAGTAATATTGAGACCTGGAAGAATAAAAAGCAGAGCCTTGAGGCAAATGCAAAGTATAATGAGATGTTGTATTATGGATTTAATGATGAGTAAGATGAATAACCAATGGGTATTTTTGCCCGTTGGTTATTTTAGTAGAAGCATATCACGCCCAGCATGACCATGTAACATATGGTCTTTGGTATCATCAGCATGCCGAGCTTTGGTTTTTCCTTGCCGAGTATTGCCACAGGCATATAGAAGAGAAAGCTCAGGATTACAGTTATCATTATGATAACGTAAAATGAAGCCGGGTAGTTTACGGCGTGATGGATGACGTTGATCAGGCCGAATACTGTCAGGAGCCCGATAAGGGCAAACGGTACATTTCTTATTTTTGCCCACTTGCGGTTTGGCTTATTCTCAAACCACTTGTTCTGTGGGAGGATTACAAGCAGGATTCTGATTCCGGTAAGTACCAGAATGGTGTTTTCTATATCGTAATTGTACATATCAGGGTTATACTCCATGGAATCGCCCATGGTTATGAGGATATTGTAGAAGATCGTCATTGTCAGGGATGATATCATGCTGCCGAGACCAAGAAAGAAATCCTGCTTGGGCATACTTCCACGGAAATCTATGATTATCCTTGGGATAAGATGAAATGCATCGCCACCGACAAGAAGAGCGACAAGAAGAGTACCCATACCAAATCTGTAGATATCGATGAGGTTTTCTGATGCTTTGGCAGATTCGTACCTGGTATTCATAAGGAATATCAAAACGACCATAAAGACAAGATAAATAATGCAGAATATCCCCTCGCCGATCCTGGCTCCGATGGGAGTTTTATTATTTTTATAAGTGTTTTGAACAGTGTTATCCATTTATATCACCTGTCTATGGAAAAACCAAAGAATACCGTTTTTGTTGGAATCAAATTGTTGCGCTTTTGTTATATTTTATGTGATATAATCAACGTTGTAAATCAGATTTATTGTACGTTTTTATAAATAAAGGAGATAAAAAATGCCAAAGGATGACGGTCAGGACAGAAGAGGCGATATTACTGAGATAAGAAGAAGGTATGAAAGTCTTTCCAGACGTTTCAAGGCCTTTCCTGAAAATGTACAGGCTCAGGAAAGCCTCGCAAATCTTAAGATGTATCTTGATAATATCTATGTAATATCAGATCAGTTCTACAAGAAGGGTAATGACGGTAAGTACCCTGTGGTTGATAATCATCACTTGATGCGCTTTCCAAAGTATATAAAGGAGCATTGAAGGCCTGCGAGGATGTTCTTAAGGCTGAAGGTCAGACTCAGGAAATGACTGAGTTTGCAACAGAAATCAAGACACTTCTCAATAAGGACAATGTTGCCCTTGAAACTGCTATAGTTAACAGTGAAACTGATTATACACTTGGCGAGATCATAGAACTTGGCAGGTCTAAAACTGTTGATGCAGGAAATGAGTCGATACAGGCTTCTTCAGGACTTATGAGTGCCAGAATACCTCTTAATATCGAAGGACTCGGAGATGGTTTCTTTACAAAGAATACATTGGCAAATCCTCTTGAGAAGATGGACAATCTGTATGACAGACTCTCAAAGAAGTATCCTGACATGAAGAATTTTATTGATATTCTTAAAGAGGCAGGTCCTGACAAAACAGGTTCAATATGTGTAAAAAACATAGATCTTCTGTTCCAACTTGGTTCACAGCTCAGCGGTAAACCGGATTTTCCGGAGGATAAGGCCGGAATGGAAGCTGCTGCCAAGAAGTACTACGAAACAATGTCAGCTTCGTATATAAAGAATGAAGATTTAAATGCGGCATTCCAGAATCCTGATTTTGTTCCTTGTATGCTTGAATTCAGTAAAGAGATGGGCGCTCTTATAACTGAGTGGGAAATGTATACAAAGGATAACCCGGATGGACTCAGTATCGAAGAGGGAGCTAATATCGATAAGAGAAATTCGGCTATGTCAACTATGTCTGCACTTCTTGGTAAGAAGGGACTTATAGCTGAGGCAGAGCCTGTTATAGTTGTTAGTAATGGAGTTCCTACAGCAGGAACATTTATGAAGAAATCCGATGGCTGGGAAATAAGTAATCTTGATCCTAAGAATCCTATGTCCAGTGAGGATGCATCTATATATGATAATCCTGAAGTGTTTGATGATATTGCTGCAATCCAGGCACTTGATTATATATGCGGAAACATAGACAGACATGAAGGTAACTTCTTCTTTACATTTAAAGATGTAAATGGAAAGAAGGTTATTTCCGGCGTTACAGGAATAGATAACGACATGTCCTGGGGAATTATCTCTCCAAGCAATAACTCCGTAAAAATAGGTAATATCTTCATCAGACCTGAAAATATGGGTGTTATCGGTGAAGAGGTTGCTGCAAAGATACTTGAACTTGATAAGGCAAAACTCAATCTCATGCTCCGTGGACATGGACTTTCTACAGCTGAGATTGATTCAGCATGGGAACGTACTCAGCATTTCCAGGATGAGATCAGAAAAGGTCTGGATCACTACAAAGATGTTGAAGTCGGCAAAATAGATAAGGGCTTCATCAGAGTTGTAAAGAAAGATGAATGGCAGAAATACAAGCTTGCTGAACTGAGTAAAGAAGAAAATCAGTTTAAAGTGATGTCCAAAATGCCTGAAAAGCGACAAAAATGGATCAAAGACAAGGATGACGAAAACAAGACAAAAGAATATGAGACTAAGGTCAACAGGGAAATCTATGGTATCGAGCCTGCAGAGAAGAAGCCTTTTGAATTCCATAAGACTACTGTAGTAGGAGAAGGCTTACAGGCAGCTGAAAATGCTTTCATTAAGACAGGCGTTGAGAACCCTGATCTTATAAGGGTTAAGGTTCCTGGTGAGGAGATAATTAAGGTTGCCAATATAGGAGGCGCAAGTAACAGCCGTCTTCCTATATCTTATGATGCACCGGATGGAAAAGGAAAGACCGGTTTCTTTACTGCATCCATATATATGGATGGTAAGGAAAAAATGAGGGTCAAAGCTGAGGATCTTATAGCATCCGCAAGGAAGAAGGGCGTGGCTGAGAATGAACTGGCTGTATACAGATCATTATATGAAACCTTGAAACATAATCCTGATATGTTCGACATGTATCTAAGTAATAAAATGTACCAGAAACCTGAAACCCTGATGAGGCTTGGGCTTAACAGGACAACAGCAGAGTCTTTGGCCAGTGACGGACAAGCGTCTGCAAGAATCAAAAGATTTGTCAGTACACTATCACAGGCATACACTGATATAGAAAACCAGTATGGTGATAGAATTGGTATAGGTGCGGATGAGCAGGGTACTATAGATAAGAGAAATGTAGCTTATTATAAAATGAGTGAGCTTCTTGGTTCCGATGTCATTCCGTATACTACAAATATCGAAATGGAGTCAGAGGGTAAGATAACGACCGGTACCTTCATGGAAACCGCCAAGGGTGTGACTATTGAAAAGATACGTCCGGGTACACCTGAAGCAGGTATGAAAGAAGCAGATTTCACCGGAAGTGCTCTTAGGGATCTCGCTGATATAGAGATACTTGATTATATCTGTCAGAATGTTGACAGAAACAGAGGTAACTTTTCATTTGTATACAGTCCTGAAGGTAAATGTATAGGTGTCGTCGGAATAGACAATGACCTTTCATTTGGAACCTATGATGGAGACCATAGGATAATGTCCCAAACATTTCTGAATGACATCACAGTTATGTCTGAAAAGATGGCTGACAGAATCCGTAATATGGATCCTGATGCACTCAGAAAGACACTCTCCGGACAGGAACTTTCCCAGGCGGAGATAGATGCGGCGGTGACCCGTTTCCTCAATGTTCAGGATAAACTTGAAAAGGGTGAGATCAGTGTCATTAAGGATGCTGACTGGGATAAGCATACATTATCCGATCTCGCCGGTAACAAAGAAAACATCTTTAGTAATGTAATCCAAAATGTAATTCCGATGGTCAAAACGTTTGTAGAAGACGGGAATGAAATTAGAGATACCGAATACGCCAAGGGAACTGTAGTAGAAGACTTCACAGATGAAGTTAAGGCTGCAACTGAACTCCAAGATATGGAGAGAGACGCAGATTATGATTTCGTTAAATCTATATCCGATGTAGTGGATGCACTTCCTGAAGATAAGGAGATAGACAGAAATTCATATATCAATAAGTCTGCTGAATATCTGAAAATACTGGAGGGTAACCTTAAAACATCAGACAGTGTATTCTTTAAATCCTCACCTGAATTTAAGAATATGAAGAGCGAGGTAAAGAAGCTCAATAAGTACGTAAAGAATATACAGAAGGAAATCAAGGAAGGCAGAAACCCGATAGATGGTGATCTTAAAGCAATCATGCATGGAATGAAGCATATTGGTATTCTTGCGGACAGCTATACAGATTATAAGAACAGACAGGTAAAAATAGAAAACAGGAACTACACCAGAGTTGAAGGACTTCGTCTTCAGACTGCTGAGAATATCAAAACAGTCGGAGAATCTATGTCAAAAGCTATTCAGAAAGGCCTTAAGGAAGAACATAGATATGATAATTCAGAGGCAGGTATAACTGAAAAGATACAGGAAATCCAGAAGAAACTTGCGGATAATCATGTTGAAGAAACTGATTACCGCATGGGTATTGCATCTCTCATATATGCAAGCGGAATATTAAAGAATGTTGACAAGATAAGGGATAACAACAAGATTGCCACAGCACTTTCCGATGAGGTCATAGAAAAGAATGCTAAGGAAATTATGAAAACTCCGGATTTCAAAAAGATGATGATCAGCAATTCCAAGGAAAAGATGCTTGCGTATGCTCAGCGCTTCAACAGTCAGCCGCTTTTCACTGAATATGTTAAGCAGATAGCTGCACATAAACAGAAGGAACAGGGTAATTACAAGAATATGGCTAATCAGAAGAAGAATGAAGCTAAGCCACAGCAGATGAACAATCATTAATCAACAACAGCTGTAGATTTTTCACTAAATAATCAAGATATGAGAGAGGGTGTCTCAGGACGCTCTCTCTTCATTTTTCTGCCAATTTGTTTATTTTGAAAAACCTTGTGTTCTGTCCTTGATTAGTATATACTTACTGTGTGTTTGTTTTTGTGGGAAAGCAGAAATGTGGGGATATTATTTAAAGTAAAGGAAGTACTTTTATGGGCGGATTTTTTGCAGCAGCGTCTAAAGAAGATTGTGTATTCGATCTTTTCTTCGGAGTAGATTATCACTCACATCTTGGTACCAGAAGAGGCGGTATGGTAGCCTATGGTAAGGATGGTTTCAACAGAGCTATTCATAATATCGAGAACTCTCCATTCAGAACCAAATTCGAGAAAGAATTATCCCGTATGGAAGGACATATGGGTATAGGCTGTATCTCTGATTATGAACCACAGCCTCTTATAGTGCGTTCTCATCACGGAACATACGCTATAACTACAGTAGGTAAAGTAAATAATACAGAGCAGATCGTAGACATGATATTCCAGAACACACAGACTCATTTCCTTGAGATGAGTGGCGGGGATATCAATGCCACAGAGCTTGTAGCAGCTATTATCAATCAGAAGGATAATCTGGTTGAAGGTATTCAGTATGCACAGGAACTTATAGAAGGTTCAATGTCTATAATGCTTCTTACACCGAAGGGCATCTATGTCGCAAGAGACAAGCTGGGAAGAACTCCTATCATACTCGGACGTAAGGAAGAAGGTTATTGTGCTACATTTGAATCATTTGCAGCACTTAAGCTTGGATATGAACCATTCAGAGACCTCGGTCCCGGGGAAATAGCAGTTATAACACCGGAAGCAGTTACCACACTTGCTAAGCCGGGAACAAAGATGCGTATATGTACTTTCCTCTGGGTTTACTATGGATATCCTTCATCAGTTTATGAAGGTAAGTCTGTAGAGCAGATGAGAAATGACTGCGGACGTCTTATAGCTAAGCGTGATAAGGATAATTATGACAAGATAGATAATGTATGTCCTGTTCCTGATTCAGGTACAGCACATGCCATAGGATATTCAAATGAATCGGGCGTTCCATTTGCAAGACCTTTTGTAAAGTATACGCCGACCTGGCCTCGTAGCTTCATGCCTACGATTCAGGAAAAGAGAAATCTTATAGCTAAGATGAAGCTGGTTCCTATACATGAGCTTATCGAAGGGAAGAGTCTTCTTATGATAGATGACTCTATAGTAAGAGGTACACAGCTCAGAGAAACTGCTGAATTCTTATATGAGAGCGGTGCAAAAGAGGTTTATATCAGACCTGCATGTCCGCCGCTTCTGTTCGGATGTAAATATATAAACTTCTCCAGATCTACTTCGGAAATGGAGCTCATTGCAAGACAGGTAATATGTGAGGAAGAGGGAGAAAATGTCGAGAGGACAGTCCTTGATGACTACGCTAATCCTGATTCTGACAGGTACCACAATATGCTGGACAGGATATGTGAAAGAATGGGATTCACATCTCTCAGCTTCAACCGTATTGATGATATGATAGAAGCTGTCGGCATAGACAGGGATAAGCTCTGTACATATTGCTGGGACGGCAGAGAGTAAGGTTTTTTATATAATGTATTCAGGGGGATATAATATGCAGAGATTTTTTATCAAGGCAAGCGACGTTGAGGAGAAGGATTCATTCCAGGTATTTAACAGCAGCGGAAAGCCTGTTTACTATACAAAAGATGATTTCCTTCCTGCAGGACACAGAATTAAGATATTTCTTACAGATACCATAAATGAAGTTGCTTACGTTCAGGAGAAGGCAGGACTTTTCAGAAATAAGTTTGAGTTCTGCGCCAGAGGAGATCTCTTTGGAACAGTAGAAAGAGATGATCGTTTCGGAAGGCCTGAATATGATATAGATTTCAATGACTGGCTTATAGAAGGTGAAGGCTTCGCCTGGAATTATAATATCTGGAAGGGACGTCTCAAAGTAATGAGTGTTCGTAACCAGCCATACCTTATTCCTGGTCAGGCACTGAATATTACTGATACATATATTATTCAGGTTGATAATGATCCTGATGCACTTATATCTATAGCGTTTGCACTTGCGATATACGCATCTAACAAATATAGGTATTAATTAATCTTGGGGGAAAGATAGAATGATTCTCATTGACACTCAAAAGAAGGAATTTAACCGACTTAGAGAAATACGTATTTTCGATAAGAACGAAGATGATCAGAAGCTGAACGGACATCTTCTGGTTGTTGGTCTGGGCGGAGCAGGAAGTCATGCTGTGCTCAATCTGAAGGGTATGCTCATAAATGAAAAGACTCCCGAGGATAACATAGAATTCCTTATGTTTGACTCTGATATTCCTGCTATGGAGCAGACTATCAACGACAGTAAGGAAGGTCTTGGCTTTAATGCTACTGAGGTTATCAGTATCTACAGACCAAACCTTGAGAATATGCTTCTTGACGAAACTCAGAGAGCAGAAGCAGTAACTAATCTTGCTAAATGGATGAGCCCTGATCTTGCACCTGAGGTTATTGGAACCATAGGTGCCGGCGGAAACCGTCAGGTCGGTCGTCTTATGTTCTCAAACGCATACGAGGATGTAAGAATACTTCTTTTTGAAAAACTGAATGAAATGTATAGAAAGTCAGCCTCAAGAAGGCTTGACGTAATACTTGTATCAAGTCTGGGTGGAGGAACAGGAAGCGGTATGCTTGCAGATCTTGCATATAATATCAGAGCATATGCAAGATCTCAGAAGATGAATAACTTCCGTCTCGGAGCCATACTCATGACACCTGATGTGCTTTTTGCAAATGCCAAGATATCAGGCGGTATGAAGGATCTTATGAAGGCTAATGCAGCTGCAACACTTTCGGAGCTGTCTTATTATATGAGTCTTTCAAGCAAGGACGAGCCATATGTTTTTGAAAGCTCAACTCACAGACTTGCTATGAAAGAGGATATCTTCGATTCCTGTATGCTTGTATCAGGAAGAAAAGACGATCAGGGATATGTTCCTGAGAATAATATTTATATGGATATTGCTTATTTCATGTATAAGCTTACATCCAGCAAGTATATCGGCGGCGAGGAATTCGGCGGCGGTCATAAGAATCTGAGAGATATTTTCTTCAGAAAGAATGATAACGGTCCATTTAAGAGTATAAGTGAGACCGACTATAAGATTCCTATAAGGGAAATAGAGAACCTGAGTGAGTATGAGATATTCGTAAAGGTTTATGAGGAGTTTATCAAGTCACCGCTTGAAGAGCCTACGGTTCAGGGCTATATTGACGAAGCGATAGGCGAAATCAAGACTTTCATTGAAGGAAAGCCGGGTGATGAAGTAAATCTTAAAGTAAATGGATTGATAAACACTACATTTACACAGCATCCAAGCTATAAGGATATCAAGAAGAATCGTGATACACTCCGTAGCAGCCTCAAGCGTGATGTTGAAAACATGAAGCCGAATATTTCCGGTATTTCAAAGAATATTGAGACTAAGCTCTGGAAATCCATAGATGAAATGGTTGCACTTTGTACAGAGAAATATGGACCTATAGGTGTTCTCCATATTATAGGTGCAAAGGGCTTCGCCGGAATTCCGGAAGATAAGGGGCTTATTTTAGAGGTACAGCAGCTGGCTGAAAAGTCCAAGAATTATGTTCCGAGCGGAGAGTTTGAGAGAACTATAGATTCTATCAAAGAGATGATATCAAAGAGCTTCGGTTTCCTTACATTTCCTGCTAAGAGAAAGGAAATGGAAAATGGATATTATGATGCATGTCTGAAGGAAGCACTTGCTGCTGAGAGAAATGTCCTTATGGAAGGCATTGAAACAGCAGATGTTCTTGGTGATACTGTCAGATGGCTGAGACAGGTTGCTGAGCGTATAGATGATCTTTATTCTACATTCTCTGCAGATCTTAAGGATGCCGTAGAAGGACTTGCTACAGACAGTAAGAGAATACTCAGCTTCATGCTTAAGCATTCAAAGCAGAGTGAACTTCTTCCTGTAGACTATATAACAGATGAGAGAATAAAAGACTTTAAGAATTCTCTTATCAAGATGTTTAATGAGAACAAGACCAATATCGAGAACGAAAGACCGCTCCAGATTAAGGAATACATGGAGAAGATTTACAAGAATCTCTTCGCCGGTATAGGTGTATTTGCGGCTGAGAAGTTCATCTATATGTCATTTGCTCCTGAAACACCTACAGTTCAGGAAATGAATGCACTTTTCGTAGCTCAGGACAGTGAGAAGAGAGATGAGGTTCTTTCAAAAGCAGCAAATGCTTTCGTTCAGGGATCTCGTGAGAAGATAAGCAGAAAACGTCTCTGCGCAGTTAAAGAAAATGCTGATGATAAGCACGGAAGCAGAAAGTACATATCACTTCCTGAAGGAATGCCTCACTTCAGTAATGTTGTGAAGAATCTTCTGATAGCTGATCCATATAATGAGAAAGAGAACTCCATAGCTATCAATCCGGGTGAACTCTCAATAACAGAGGACGATATCATCTACGATATGCAGGCGTCACTCCTTGAGAGTTATGAGGAAATGCTTGAATCATACGAGCATATGAAGGGAGTCAGAGTGCTTCACGCAGATACCCAGCATGAGTGGAAGGTTGGATAAGCAGTACGAGAGCATATCGTTGTTAGTAAACTGAATTTAGATTAATAAGCATATAAAGCGGCAATTCATGGTTTAATACCTTGGATTGCTGCTTTTTTAGTTGGTAGATATGATAGTGATGTTATGTAAACCAAAATCTGATTGTTATGTTTTTGATTTGATTTTGATTATGTACCGAAAAAGATTGATTTAATTATGGTTTTATAATAAAATAAAATAGACTATTTATACACATTAATTAATGCTTAGTAGACATAATGAATATACGAAATTGGTGTATCAGTGATTTGGAGGAAAAGGAATGAACAAGAAGAAAAAAAGATTCCTGGCGTTACTTATGGCTTTAGTAATGACCATAGCACTCTGCGTCCCAAAGGAGAGCAGTCTGAGTCTTTATCGGGCGTTTGCGGGAAATGGCATGGAAGTGGCAACCCCGGATGACGCAGACGAGGCGGACATAGTAAAAGATGAAGGAGAACCGGAACAGAATGATACTGTTTCGGATACTTCGGATGTCCAAAACCAGGATGATAAAACTGAGAATCCGGAGGAACAGCCTGCTAAGGCTAAAAAAGGAATATCTATGCCTGGTGAGAGTAATCTGGGGGATGGGGAATATACAAATCCTCAGCTTGTTGAGATAGCCGCTAATCATATTGATGTAACTCTTCCTTCTGGACAGACTATAAACAGAGATTCCAGTTTTAGTATCAATATTTCATATACAATTCCTGAAGGAAATCTTGCTGAAGCAAAACGACATGACGCAAACAATAATGTTATTTGGGTTTATGATCTTTCTACATTTATAGCTAACAATCCTGCACTTCGCAATCTTGCTGAAAATGCAGAAGGTAATATTATTCAGGGGGCAAGCACGCGTGGAACTTATATAATACATGACAACAAGGTCTATCTTAACATAGACAATGAATGGCTTGCTACTCAAACACAGGAAGTAAAAGGTACTTTTGCACTAGAAATGTCTTTAGATGCCAGCAGTATTGGCTCAGAGGATTCAATTTCTTTCAGCTTCCCAGGCTCTGTTACTGACTTTACATTGGAGTTTTCAACACCATCATCATCTAATAATAGTAAGAGTGTTAACGGCGCTTCAAATGATAAAGTGGCTGTAACTCCAAAACAGGATGGTACTTATGATATTACGTACAAAGTCTCTGTAACACCAAATACAAATCACAATCAGGCATTTAACGTTATTGATACGCTGAACAGTAGTGATCAAAGCTTTGATGTTTCTTCATTTAGTGTTAGATTAAGCGATTGGCCAAATCCAGAATATGACCTTTCTTCTTATGTCTCTTTGTCTAATGGGGATAAAACAGCTACGATAGATTTGTATAGTGCACTCGTTGCTAATAATGAAAGCGTTAAGGCTAATAAAACATACGATATTACATATACTACTAACGTTCCTGCCAATGCATTAGGAACACAATTGACAAATACTGTTAAGACAACGTGGGAGAATAGTGGAACATCACCGGATACTACTACAAATGTAACACCTGTAAGTGTTTTAAATGTAGATAAAGCATATACTTCTCTTGGAGATGATAAATACAAGTATACCATTACAATTGGTGATGCAAATACAGATATGTCTAATCTTCAGATAAGTGACACCATGAAGGATCTTCAGTATTTGGTCGGCAATGTTACTTTTAATGGTACTGTAATTGATGTAAACACTAGTTTTACGGATACTACTTTTTCTGAAAATACATCTGAATTCTTTACTTATAATACCGGCGCAAGTTTCGGACTTGGGCCTATTACGATAGAGTATACTGTTCGGATACCTGATTCTTCAGAAGCTCCTTCTATCAGTGGAGAAAAAGACATAACAAATAATGTTAATGTTACAGGTGATGATAAACAGGGTAGTGATTATACTTCATTTAAACATACATTTGGCACTCCGGATTCAGGAAGCATCGATAAAGAGTTTGTTTCTTTCGATGAAACAAATAATAAAATAAATTGGAAGATTACAGTTTCAAATACCGGAAGCGAGGCATTGACTAATGCATATATTTCGGAAAATGCAACTAGTAATTCACTTGATAATACAGGATGGTTTAGAGATAATGATATAACTGTTGATTGGAGTAATGTAAGCATTACTGATACGTCAGATGTTGCTATTAGTAGTTCTGATTATACTATAGATAGTAATAATAAAAAGATTATATTTAATACGTTCCCTGCCAATACAACTTATTATGTTTATATATCATCCTCACCTAAAACTGGTGACTTAATATCAGGTGTAACTTATAAGAATGATGCTACACTTAAAAACCAGTATGATGTTCAATTGGCATCTGACAGTGATCAGAAAAAGTATTCCTCAAATGATTTTGGATTAAACAAGACATACACATATGATAAAGAGTCAGGTGAGTATACTTGGACAATTGTGATTAATTCTGCCAAGGCAGATATTGACCCAGATTATGAACTCTTCTTTGTTGATACTATTCCAGATGGAATGGAATTTATTGATGGATCATTATCATTCTATTCTGAGGGTGTTTCCAATAACAATGATCAGTTTTATCCTAATCAGGGTGGAACAGCAACAAATGTAAGTGCTGTTAACAATGTGCTTGGTCCTATTTGTGTTTCTGATTTATACGATGAATACACATATAGAAATAATACAACGATTGGTATAAGCGGACTAGCTACAACAATTATATACAAAACAAAACTCACAGATGATGAGTTAAATGATATAAAAGGTTCAACGACTACTCAAAACTATACAAATGAGTTTAAAGTTACGGATTCTACAGGGAATACTATACTTGCTCAGGATAGTGAAACAGCAACTTATGATTATCAATTTCTTACAAAATATGATCTTTCTGATGAGAATATAAATGACATAGATAGAGATATTATCAATTTCCAAATAGATGTTAACAAAGATGAATTAACTCTTAATAATGGTTCTCCGCTTACCCTTACAGATACGCTTAATACAAATATTGAGTTGATAACTAAAGGTATCTATGGGAAATATGAATTTACTGTAGTTGATAAAAACAACAATGATCTGATTGAAGCAGGTACTGCCTCGGTTTCATATAATGATGACTCTAGAACAATAACAGTAACTGTTCCTGATTCTACTTATGTCAAGGTTAATTATAGTGTGAAAACCAGAGCTACAGGCGATATTGTTGTAAATAATGAGGCTAAGTTGATTGGTGGTGGTAATCAGTATTCTGACAGTACCAGTGAACAGCACCATGTATCATCACATTCAGCAACTATTCAGGGTGGAGGAATTAAGCTTCACAAAATAGATGAACACAATATTACAAAGGAACTTCCTGGTGCAGTGTTTAAACTGTATGAGGTTCCTTTTGATGCAACAACTTATGTTATGGGTGATCCAGTTCTTGTAGAAACAGGAGATATTACAAGTACAGATGGTTACTATACAATAAGTGAAGACTACTTAAGTGAAGGAAAACTGTTTTACTGGCAGGAGGTAACACCTCCAACAGGATATGTATTAGATGATACTCCGCACTATTTTGTGGCATACAATTCAGGCGTTCTAGGGAGTTATGAAGCTGCTAAAACCATAGATAACGGTGTTCAGAATGCAAATATCGGAGTAACAGTTAATACGGTAGAATTAGGTTCATATGTATGGACGGTATGTAACAGAAAACCTGCTGTCCAGACAGGTAACCTCAAGATAAGCAAGACCGTAGTGTCAGATCTTGCGGCTGATGCTAACAAGGAGTTTGAATTCACTGTAACACTTTCCGGTACCGGAGCTTCTGAAGTGACTGGTACAAAAGGTGATATCACATTCACAGGTGGTGTAGGCACTGTTAAGCTAAAGAAAGGAGAGAGTGCAATAGCTACAGGACTTCCAGTTGGTTTGGAATATACTGTTGTTGAAACTCCTGTTGAAGGTTTTACTACATCTGCGACTGCAGACTCTGGGTCCATCAGCACAACTCCTTCTGAAGCAAAGTTTACTAATAAGCGTAATACTGGTAATTTTGAATTGACCAAAAACGTAGTATCAGATATTCCAAGCGATTCTTCCAAGGAATTTGAGTTTGTGATAACACTTGACGATGATACTATAAGCGGAACATATGGTGATGTTACATTTACCAGTGGCGTATCTAATACATTCAAGCTGTCGGATTCTCAGAGTGTTTCTGTTGAAGGCCTTCCTATAACTCTTGGATATTCAATTCAGGAGACATTGGATGAAGCATTTTCAACTGACCATTCTGAAGGCAAGTTTGAAGGTAATATAGTTAAGGACGGAGAAAAAGTAGTATACACAAATACCAGAAAGACTGGGGAGATAAAGGTATCGAAGACAGTAGAGAGTGTTCTTGACAGTGATAAAACCAAGGAGTTCGAGTTTGTTATCACATTAACAGGTGAAGGCACCGGCTTAAATGGTAAATATAGTGAAATAGAATTCACTAATGGTGTTTCTCAGAAGTTCACTCTGTCACATGATCAGACGAAAACTATCTCCGGGCTTCCTGCAGGAGTTGGTTATATAGTTACAGAAAAAGCAGAAGAATATTTCACAACTGTCAAGACAGGCGATAAAGGAACTATAAGTACGACAACTTCAAATGCAAGCTTCACAAACACCAGACAGACGGGTGGACTTCAAGTGTACAAATTTGTACATACTCCGTATGACTCTGATCAAGAAATTGAGTTCGAATTTACAGTTACTCTAAGCGATACAACTTTCAATTATGATGGAATTGGTGAAATGCGTTTTGTAGATGGCGTTTCTACTTTTAAATTAAAGAATGGAGAATCAATACGCGTATATGATTCTCTTCCGGCAGGAATAACTTATACCGTTGTTGAAAAGTCTAATTCAAAGTTTGTGGCTGAGTATGGTCCTGAATATACAGGAAAAATTAAGCCTAATGATGATATTATTACAACTGTTAATAATTACATTAGAAAAGGTATCATAAAGGTTGATAAGAAATTTATATCTGTAAATAATAAAACAGATACATTTTATTTCGGCCTTTTCAGAGTTGAAAGTGACGGTAGCGAAACTCTGTATTTTGAGGATCCAGTCAAGAGCACAGGAAGCATCACTGGTAATACTGATGGTATGACAAATACTATTGAGTGGGGTGGGGTTCCTTACGGAAATTATAAGGTTTATGAAACGGATGCTTCTGGTAATAAGATAGCTGCAAATAGTCCTATACTCCTGACATATGAGGTTTCTGACGGAGGGTTGAATGGTATTTCTGTTCAGCCGGTAGATCCTAATACTTCTTTTGAGAGCCTCGGTACAATAACCAATACTGAGAGAGTCGGTGATATAGAGATAACTAAGAAATATATATCGGCTGAAGGAAATACAAATAAATTCTACTTCCAGCTCTATAAGGTAGAGAATGAGACTGAAACAGCTTATGGCGATATTGTTTCAACGGACAATATAACAGGTACATTAGAAGGTGCCACAGGAACTGTAGAATGGACAAATATACCTTATGGCACATATAAGGTATATGAGGTTGACTCTTCAGGTAATAAGGTTACTTCTGACACGACTATGACTGTTGTAGGAAGTGGTCAAAGTATAGTTGTTAATGCAGACACGGTTACAGGTACTATCACAAATACAGAAAATGTAGGAAGTATAACTGCTACTAAGAAGTTTGTATCTCCAAGTGGTTTGAGCGATACCTTCTACTTAAGTCTCTTTAAGGTAGATGGCGGTAATGAGACTCTTTATAAGGACGTTGCAACTGCAGTTAAGAGTACCGGAAGTATGACCGGTAGTGCGACGGGAGTTTCAAAGACCGTTCATTGGGACGGAATTCCATTCGGTACTTATAAGGTATATGAGACAGATGATTCCGGTAATAAGATTGTTGCTACAAGCTCATTGTTACTTGAGTATTCGGTTGATCCTATGGATGGATATTCCGTAGAACTGGATTTGGATTCTGAAGAGGCAGGTACATTTACCAATACTGAAAGAACCGGTAATCTTACAATTCAGAAGACATTTGGTACAACAAGTGATCTGAAAGAGGGTGATGTTGATGATGATGAGTTACTGACTTTCAGAGTTCAGAGTACGACTCTTGATCCTGCATATGATCAGGTTTTTGATTATACTGATTTCATAAATGGATCTAAAACAATAACTGGTCTTAAGACTGATACGTATAAGGTCACAGAAACATCAAATCTTGGGGGTAATAACTATACTCGGGTAACAACAGTCAAGGTTGATGATGGTACCGCAACCGAGGCAAGTAACATAAGTGCTTCAGTAACTGCCGGAAAGACAACAGTCGTTACATTTGATAATACTTACACAATTAAGAGAGGAAAGTTCTCGGTTTATAAAGATGTAGACGGCAGTGACACTGAAGAATCCTTCCCGATGACAGTAACGCTTATATATCCTGATGGATATGCGCCAACAAATACAGTCGCAAGTGGACAATATAGATATGATGGGTCTATAGTTATTGCAAAAGATATTATAGATTCAGATCCTGATGTAGAAGTATCTGGCAACGTAGTAACTGTGAAGATTAGTCTTTCTGAAAACGGTGGTGGAATTGACTTCCTGGAACTGCCATACGGAACGACTTACACTGTATCAGAAAATCTTCCTGCAAATAGTGCGTACAGACTGAAGAGTATTGAATATGGAACTGGTACTGATACAAATGGTATTATTAAGGCTGTAAATAATGATATGGTCGCTGTTACAAATGAATTGAAGCCGGTCGACACAGTCGGCGAATTCACAGTAACAAAGAATCTTACAGGTTCTGCAAGTAATATTGCCTTCTCGATGATAGTTACGCTTACTTATCCGGACGGCAAAGCTCCGGGAACTTATGTAGATGATGCTGTCGGAAAGTTCAATATAGCCGGAGTTGCATTCAGTATCTATGGAAATAACAGTAACGTTATATCTATTGATGGAAATGTTGTCAAAGTTAGTATAAATCTTTCAAAGGGACAGACTGCCAGATTCTATGAGATTCCATTTGGTACGACCTACAGTGTAACTGAGGAAATACCTAGTACGGCAGCAGATGTTGATTATGCTGGATTTGAAAATGTATCGATAGCTTATGGTACTGGATCAAATGCTACATCATTGACATCAGGAACTGTAAGCACTGTTGATGAAAATCCGGCAGTAACAGTAAATAATGAATATGTCGGAAAGGCCGCTTCATTCACAGTAACGAAGGTAGACTCGGATAGCGGAAGTTTTGTTCCGGGTGCAAAGATTTCAGTTTATAAGCTGAATGGTGATTCAGAGACTCAGGTTGGTACAGGTGAATATGCACTTACTTCTACAGGGACGACAATACCAAACCTTGATCCATCAGCTACATTTGTGATCAGGGAAACAACAGTACCCGCAGGATATTTACCTGCAGATGATATTAAAGTTACATTTACTTATGCCGGAAATAATCAGTACACACCTACATTTACAGTGGGTAACACAGATGCTTCCGGAACACTGCTTCTTGAGAATGAGCAGACAGAAATAAGTATAGCCAAGGTAGATATTGCAAACGGAGAAGAAATTCCGGGCGCAACTATCCAGATCATAAAGACTACATCTGAAGGCGAAACTGTTGTAAAAGAGTGGGTTTCTACTGATAATCCTCAGACTATAACAGGTCTTGAGACAGGCGTTACCTACACACTCCGTGAGACAGTGGCTCCGGATGGTTATTCAATCACAACTGACACAACCTTTAGACTTAAGGCAGACGGAACACTTGATGATACTGCAACAACAACTACAGTCAGAGGCACTGACGGAGCACTTCTTGTAGAAGATACCAAGACCAAGGTTCTTATATCAAAGGTAGATGCTACAAATGAAGAAGAGCTGTCAGGAGCTAAGATAGAGATTCATGATGAGGATGGAAATGTTGTTGCCAGCTGGACATCTGTGAAGGGCGAAAAACATGAAGTAGAAGGACTCCTAACAGGAAAGACATATACTCTTGTTGAGACAGTAGCACCAAATGGCTACAACATAGCTACTTCAACAACCTTCAAGCTTGATGAGTATGGTAAGGTTGTTCCTGCAGATACAACAGCTAAGATTAAAGATGCTTCAACCAATTATCTTCTTGTTGAAGATTGGCCGCTTTCAAGCTTCGGATTCTCCAAGTATGGATATACTGAAGAGGATTGTTCAGAAGATAAGGACGATTCAGCGGTTCCTCTTGAGGGAGCTAAGTTTACAGCTACAAAGCTTGATTCACAGGGACTTCCATCACAGGACGATGACGATACATTTACATCAGAAAGCAATTCAATCGGAAATGTAGCTTTCAAGAATCTTCCGGATGGTATATATCAGGTTAAAGAGGTTGCAGCTGCACCGGGTTATGAACTGAGTGATGAAACCTTCTATGCTAAGGTTGCATATGGCAATGATCCTGCTAAGTCGCTTTACACTGATAAGGCTTGCACAAAGCTTGTAACTAATAACAGAGTATACAACGATATGCCTAAGGCGGACCTTACATTTAAGAAGGTCAGCGAAGCGGATCCTTCTAAGAAGCTTCCTGGTTCAACATATGGACTCTTCAGAAAGGGTGCAAACGGACAGAATAAGCTTGTAGCTAAACGTACAACAGGCAGTGACGGAAGCGTTACATTTGAAGGCGTATTCCTTGATACCGAATACACTGTTCAGGAACTTGAAGCTCCGGATGGTTACTATGTATCAAAGAATCCTATAGCTCTTAAGATAAAGAAGGGCAGTGACGGTACAATAACTACTGAGCTTGTATCAGATGGAAATGGAACGATCATTCTTGATGCAAATGGAAATCTGACATGGCTTGAGCCTGAGGTTATCGTTACATTTGCAAAGGTTGATGAGGATGGCAATCCTGTAGAGGGTGCTGTTCTGAAGGTAACTGACGCAGACGGAAATGATATAAAGGATGCAGACGGAAATGTACTGACCTGGACAACAACCAGGGATGTATATAAGGTTTCAGGCGTATTCGTAATCGGTGAAAGTTATAACCTCATAGAGGTTAAGGCTCCGGATGGATATGAGCTTGCTGCACCTGTAACATTTACGATATCTGATGAAACAGTTGCACCTGGTGAGGAAAAGGTTGTAGAAGTATCTATGACGGATAAGAAGAGTACGACAGACACAACTGTTACTTCAACTAAGAAGAAGACAGGAGACAGCGTACCGCTTCCTCTGCTTATAACACTTCTTGCAATAAGTCTTATCGCAATTGTTGTTATAATCATTATCAGAAAACGTAAAAGCAAATAATCTATAAAACCTTCAGCCTCGACTTCGGTCGGGGCTGATTCTTTGTTTTACAAATATGTATGCTTTATGATATATTACTCATGCTGTATTATTCGTGGTGGCTTTAATGGACTTCACGAATAATGAAAAGATTAAGGTTTAACTGATAGATAATACTAAGGAAAATATTTATGAAATTTGTAATTCAGAGAGTTTCCGAAGCTTCAGTAACCGTAGAAAATGAAGTTATCGGAAGTATTGGAAAAGGATATATGGTGCTCATTGGAGTTTCAGACACTGACGATACTGCAATAGCTGATAAGATGATCAAGAAGCTCATAGGTCTGCGTATTTTCTCGGACTCAGAGGGGAAGACAAACCTTTCCATTAAGGATGTAGAAGGAGAACTGCTTCTGATATCACAGTTCACTTTATATGCAAACTGTAAGAAGGGAAACAGACCATCCTTCATAGAAGCCGGCTCGCCGGAACACGCTGAGGCCCTTTACGATTATATAGTTTCAAAATGCCGCGAGGAGATTCCCAAAGTAGAAACCGGCTCCTTCGGCGCACACATGACCGTATCCCTCACCAATCAAGGTCCATTCACTATTATACTTGATAGTGACAAATTATAAATCTCTCTCGATAAGTCCACCTGCATTTTTTGTGATATAAATGCAGATAGATTATTAGTTATTTAAATATTGATTTAACATATACAGATTGCAGTACAACATACGTGTGGAATGGAGCGAGAGCGCGTTACGAACACGTTATGTTGAGAAGCAATCGTGTTTTGAACCATAGATTAAGGAAAGAATAATGCATTTAGATCAGAACAAAATAAGAAACTTCTGCATCATAGCTCATATCGACCACGGCAAGTCCACCCTTGCTGACAGGATCATCGAGAAGACCGGTACTCTCACAGAACGTGAGATGCAGGCACAGGTCCTCGACAATATGGATATTGAGCGTGAACGTGGAATAACCATAAAGTCACAGGCAGTACGTATCATTTATAAGGCAAAGGATGGCGAAGAGTACATCTTTAATCTTATAGATACTCCTGGCCATGTCGACTTTAATTATGAAGTATCCCGAAGCCTCGCAGCCTGTGAAGGTGCGATACTTGTAGTTGATGCAGCACAGGGTATAGAAGCGCAGACACTTGCAAATGTATATCTGGCCGTTGACCATAACCTCGAGGTGCTTCCTGTTATCAATAAGATAGATCTGCCTTCAGCTGAGCCTGACAGAGTTAAGGCTGAGATTGAAGATGTTATAGGAATAGTAGCAGAGGATGCACCGCTTATATCAGCTAAGAACGGTATTAATATTGAAGAAGTGCTCGAAAGGATAGTTACAACACTTCCGGCACCAAATGGAAACAATGACGCTCCATTTAAGGCACTGATTTTCGACAGCCTTTATGATTCATATAAGGGTGTCATCATATTCTGCCGTGTGTTTGATGGTTTCATACACAAGGGCAGCAGGATAAGGATGATGGAGACCGGTGCTGAGGCAGATGTTGTTGAAGTCGGAATATTCGGTGCAGGACAGTTCATACCTACTGATGAAATATCTGCAGGTATGGTTGGTTATATCACGGCCAGCCTTAAGAATGTCAGAGATACAGAAGTCGGTGATACAGTAACCGATGCCGAAAATCCTTGTGCAGATGCACTTCCTGGCTATAAAAAGGCCAGACCTATGGTGTTCTGTGGTATGTATCCGGCAGACGGTGCTAAGTATCCGGAACTCAGAGAAGCACTTGAAAAGCTTCAGCTTAACGATGCGTCGCTTTTCTATGAGCCTGAAACATCAGTAGCTCTTGGATTCGGATTCAGATGCGGATTCCTCGGACTTCTTCATCTTGAGGTAATTCAGGAAAGACTTGAGAGAGAGTATAATCTTGATCTCGTTACGACGGCTCCGGGCGTTGTATATAGAGTCTATAAAACAAATGGTGAGATGATTGAGCTCACAAATCCGACTAATCTGCCTGATCCTTCTGAGATAGATTACATGGAGGAACCTATAGTTGCTGCAGAGATAATGGTTACATCTGAGTTTACAGGTGCCATAATGAAGCTCTGTCAGGAGAGACGTGGTGTATATAAGAGCATGGAATACATTGAGCAGACCAGAGTTCTCCTTAAGTACGATCTTCCTCTAAATGAAATAATATATGATTTCTTCGATGCACTTAAGTCAAGATCAAGAGGCTACGCTTCATTTGATTATGAGCTTAAGGGTTATGAAAGATCTAAGCTTGTTAAGCTTGATATACTTATTAACCGTGAAGAGGTTGATGCACTGTCATTTATTGTATTCTCAGATTCTGCTTACGAAAGAGGCAGAAAGATGTGCGAGAAGCTGAAGGAAGAGATTCCAAGGCATCTCTTTGAGATACCTATACAGGCAGCTGTCGGCGGCAAGGTAATTGCCAGAGAAACTGTTAAGGCTATGCGTAAGGATGTCCTTGCCAAGTGCTACGGCGGTGATATAACCAGAAAGAGGAAGCTTCTTGAGAAGCAGAAAGAAGGTAAGAAGAGGATGCGTCAGATCGGAAATGTAGAGATACCTCAGAAGGCCTTCATGAGTGTTCTGAAACTTGATGAAGAATAATCATTCATGAACCTGTAACAATAGGTGTAACCGGTAAGAGGATAGTAATGAGAAAAGATCTTAGTTTATATATTCATATACCATTCTGTGTACAGAAATGTGTCTACTGTGACTTTCTGTCTTTTTCGGATTCTACTTTTACAGATAAGGTAAGATATGTAGATGCACTGTGCCAGGAGATGAGGCTGTACGCTCCATTTGCAGACAGATACCTTGTAAGGACTGTGTATATAGGTGGAGGTACGCCGAGTATACTCGATGAAGCTCTTATAGAGCGTATTATGAATGGTATCAGAAGTGTTTTCAAGGTTGATGAATTTGCTGAGATTTCCATGGAAGCCAATCCGGGAACTCTCAAATATACGAATCTGCTTTCATACCTTACTTATGGAATTAACAGACTTTCTCTCGGACTTCAGACAGCAGATCCGGCTCTTTTGTCAGTACTCGGAAGAATACATGATTATGATGAATTCATAGATGGATATGCTTCAGCAAGACGTGCCGGTTTTAAGAATATTAATATAGATATTATGTCGGGAATTCCTTCTCAGGATGTTCATACTTATGTAGATACACTTACAAGAGTTATGGAGCTTGAGCCGGAGCATATTTCGGCGTATTCACTTCAGGTTGAGAAGGGAACTCCGCTTGCAGAGAATAAAGAACTTCTCGCTCAGATACCTGATGAAGAAACAGACAGACGCATGTATGCCATGACTAAGAAGGTGCTTTCTTCCGGTGGCTATGAAAGATATGAGTTTTCAAATTATGCGAAGCCGGGATATGAGTGCAGGCATAATATGGTTTACTGGAGCGGTAAGGAGTATATAGGCTTCGGTATAGGTGCGGCTTCGTTCTTTAAGGGTGAGAGATATACCAATATGAAGGATCTGGCTGAATATATAAATATCATTGAAGCTGCTCAGATGAAGCTGGCACAGATAAATGACAAGGTATCTATATATGAAGAAGTAACTCGTAAGCTCCGTGAATCTGTTACTACTATGTACATTGACAGCCGTATGGAGGAATTCATGTTCCTTGGTCTGCGTATGACCAAAGGCGTGAGCAGAAAGGACTTCAGAAACCGCTTTGGTAAAGATATGTATGAAGTGTATGGTGAGGTTATAAATTACTATACAGATCAGGGCTTTATGGAGAGTTTCGGTGATACAGTAAGGCTCACAGACAGGGGAATTGACGTAAGTAATGTCATACTGGCTGATTTCCTTTTAAAATAAACTGAATATAGCAAAAATCAACTAAAAATATAGCTAAAACCTTCGAAAAATCCCTTGACATGGGTGGTCGCAAGTGTTAGATTAAATCTAGTGTTTAGCACTCGGTTCAGTTGAGTGCTAACAAGATACAAAGGCGGTGATCGATTGGAATTAGAAAATGGTCTTGACGAACGAAAAGCCAAGATTCTGAAATCCATCATTGCTAATTATCTTGAGACAGGTGAACCGGTCGGTTCAAGGACTATATCCAAATATACTGATCTCAATTTAAGCTCAGCCACAATAAGAAATGAAATGGCCGATCTTGAGGAACTTGGATACATAGTCCAGCCACATACATCTGCAGGCCGTATACCCACTGACAAGGGATATCGTTTTTATGTAGATATTATGATGGAGGAGAAGACTGAGACTGAAAAGGCTCAGGGGGCGTTACTTGAAAGGGTTGATAAGCTTGAGAACCTTCTTAAGCAGGTTGCAAAGGTTCTGGCTTACAATACACAGTATGCGACCATGGTTACTTCTCCGAGACTTCTGAACAAGACCGTTAAGTTCATTCAGCTGTCTCAGGTTGATGATGAAGAGCTGCTGGCTGTCATAGTTGTAGGAAACAATGTCGCCAGAAATCAGCTGATTCATGTATCAAGACCTCTTAGCAATGAAGAAGTATTAAAATTCAATATTCTGCTCAATACATTTCTACAGGGAATATCTGTGGATGAGATCAATCTCGAGATGATGCAGACCATGAAACAACAGGCCGGTGAATATGCTGATATACTTGAATCCATATTTGAAGGCATAGTACATGCGGTCAAGGATGCAGAAGAGATGCAGATATACACGAGCGGTGCGTCGAATATACTTAAGTACAACGAGCTGTCTGATATGTCCAGGGCACAGGCACTTCTCGAAACCTTCGAGGATAAGTCAGGACTCAATCAGCTTGCAGATGAAGCGCTCAGCTCAGATGAAAAAGACGGGATTAAGATTTATATAGGTGATGAATCTCCAGTTCAGGATATGAAGAATTATTCGATCATAACCTCCACCTATGAAATGCCCGAAGGAGCAAAGGGTACCATAGGTATAATTGGTCCCAAACGTATGGATTACAAGAAGGTTGTGTCAACCCTGAAGAATCTTACGGAAGAGCTGGATTCAATATTTAGGAAAAATGAAAAGCGAGGTGAAGATTAATGGCTGCAAGAGGCATGGACAGAATGCTTAAGGAGCTGAAGGAAGAAAAAGACAGTACTTCCGGAGCAAATGAAAAATCAGTTAAGGCTAAATCAGGAGAGTTGGCTGAAGGTACAGCTGCATTTGTCTCAGAAGAAAAAGAAGTTCTTCTTGAAGAAGCTGAGAAAGAAAGACCGACACCGGTTCCTAAAAAGAACCGTAAGGGCTCCAAGAAAATGCAGGCTGAGCTTGAAGCTGCAAAAGAACTTGCTGAAGGTAATAAAGAAAAATATCAAAGACTTCTTGCTGAATTTGATAATGCCAGAGCAAGAAGTGAAAAAGAAAACGGCAAGATGTTTGATCTGGGGGCTAAAGATACCCTTGAAAAGCTTCTGCCGGTTGTAGATAATTTCGAGAGAGCTCTTGATTCAATTCCCGAAGATGAAAAAAATGCATTTTCCGAAGGAGTTGAGATGATATATAAACAGCTCATGGATACACTTGCAAGTATAGGCGTTGAGCCTATGAATGCAGTCGGTAAACAGTTTGATCCGGAATATCACAACGCAGTTATTCACGTTGAGGATGAGGAACTCGGTGAGAATGTTGTGGTTGAGGAAATGCAGAAGGGTTATATGTACAAAGACCAGGTGCTTCGTCACAGCATGGTCAAGGTTGCTAACTAATATGTTTAATTAATTAAAGAGAATAAATGATACTTTTTCTAAGGAGGAAATATAAAAATGGGAAAGATTATAGGTATTGACTTAGGTACTACAAACTCTTGTGTTGCTGTTATGGAAGGTGGAAAGCCGGTCGTAATCGCAAACGCAGAAGGTATGAGAACAACACCTTCAGTTGTTGGTTTCTTAAAGTCAGGTGAGAGAGTAGTCGGTGATGCAGCTAAGCGTCAGGCAGTTACAAATGCAGATAAGACAATATCATCTATAAAGAGACATATGGGTTCTGATTATAAGGTTGAGATCGATGACAAGAAGTATTCTCCTGAAGAGATTTCAGCTATGATCCTTATGAAGCTTAAGGCTGATGCAGAAGCATACCTTGGTGAGCCTGTAACAGAAGCAGTTATCACAGTTCCTGCTTACTTCACAGATTCACAGAGACAGGCTACAAAGAATGCAGGTAAGATCGCAGGTCTTGATGTTAAGCGTATCATCAACGAGCCTACAGCAGCTGCACTTTCATATGGTCTTGATAATGAGAAAGAGCAGAAGATCATGGTATACGACCTTGGTGGTGGTACATTCGATGTTTCTATCATTGAGATCGGTGACGGCGTTATAGAAGTTCTTGCTACAGCTGGTAACAACAAGCTCGGTGGTGATGACTTTGATAATGCTATAACACAGTACATGCTTGATGATTTCAAGAAGAAGGAAGGCGTAGATCTTTCAACAGATAAGATGGCTATGCAGAGACTTAAGGAAGCTGCTGAGAAGGCTAAGAAAGAGCTTTCATCACAGACAGTTACTAACATCAATCTTCCTTTCATCACAGCTACTCAGGAAGGTCCTAAGCACTTTGATATGGATCTTACAAGAGCTAAGTTTGATGAACTTACAGCTGATCTCGTAGCTGCAACAAGTGAGCCTGTTAGAACAGCTCTTGCAGATGCTGGTCTTACAAAGGATGATCTTGATAAGGTTCTCCTTGTTGGTGGTTCTACTCGTGTTCCTGCAGTTCAGGCAGAGGTTAAGAATCTTACAGGACATGATCCATTCAAGGGTATCAATCCTGATGAGTGCGTAGCCATAGGTGCTTGTGTACAGGGTGGTAAGCTTGCAGGTGATGCAGGTGCCGGTGACATCCTTCTTCTCGATGTTACACCACTTACACTTTCTATCGAGACAATGGGCGGTATCGCTACTCACCTTATCGAGAGAAATACAACTATTCCTACAAAGAAGAGCCAGATATTCTCAACAGCTCAAGATAATCAGGATGCTGTTGATATCAATATAGTTCAGGGTGAGCGTGAGTTCGCTAAGGACAATAAGTCACTCGGACGTTTCCGTCTTGATGGTATCGCTCCTGCAAGAAGAGGTGTTCCACAGATCGAAGTTACATTCGATATCGATGCAAATGGTATCGTTAATGTTTCTGCTCAGGATCTTGGTACAGGACGTGAGCAGCACATCACTATCACATCCGGAACATCACTTTCAGATGATGATATCGAGAGAGCTATCAAGGAAGCTAAGGCTTACGAAGAAGCTGATAAGAAGCGTAAGGAAGGCGTTGAAGTAAGAAATGACGCTGATGCTATAGTATTCCAGACAGAGAAGGCTCTTAACGAAGTTGGAGATAAGCTTCCTGAGGCTGACAAGAAGAAGGTTGAAGAGGACCTTGCTTCACTTAAGTCAATCATCGAAGATACAGATATCGATAACCTTTCTGATTACGATATTGAGAAGCTTAAGGCTGGTAGAGAGACTCTTATGACATCTGCACAGAACCTCTTCGCTAAGCTTTATGAGCAGAATGGTCCTGGAGCAAATGCAGGTACAGGTACAGGAACACCTAACTATGGTGATGATGTAGTTGACGGAGATTTCAAGGAAATCTAGTAATATCTTTTACACAGGGAAAAGGTGACCATAATGGCAGATGAAAAAAGAGATTACTATGAGGTGCTGGGAGTTTCCAAGAATGCATCTGATAGTGATATAAAGAAAGCATATAGAGTAGTTGCCAAGAAGTATCATCCGGATGCAAATCCGGGCGATACAGTCGCTGAAGAGAAGTTTAAGGAAGCTGCTGAGGCATATGCTATCCTCAGTGATCCTGAGAAGAGAGCTAAGTATGATCAGTTCGGTCATGCAGCATTCGATCCTAACCAGGGTGGAACAGGATTCGGTTTCGACTTCGCAGATATGAGCGATATCTTCGGTGATATCTTCGGTGATATGTTTGGCGGTGGAGCCAGAAAAGGTCCTTCAAATGGTCCTGTAAGAGGAGCAGACATAAGGACTACAGTTCGTATATCTTTCGAAGAGGCTGTATACGGTACACAGAAGGATATGGAACTTCCGCTTAAAGATGAGTGTCCTGTATGTAAAGCAACAGGTGCTCAGCCGGGACATCCACCGGAAAATTGTACGAAGTGCGGCGGCAAGGGACAGGTTGTTTATACACAGCAGTCACTCTTCGGTATGGCAAGAACAGTTACTACATGTCCTGACTGTCAGGGTAGTGGTAAGCTTATCAAGTTCAAGTGTTCAAACTGTGCAGGTTCAGGATATGTTAAGAGTAAGAAGACTATCCAGATCAAGGTTCCTGCAGGTATAGATAACGGACAGAGTATAAGGCTTCGTGAGATGGGTGAGCCTGGTACAAACGGTGGTGGAAGAGGAGATCTTCTTGTTACTATCCTTGTAGACAGACATCCACAGTTCGAAAGAAAAGAGTATGATATCTACTCATCAGAGCCTATATCATTTACTCAGGCTGCACTTGGTGGAAAGATCACACTCAATACTATCGATGGTCCTTACAATTATGAGATACAGCCTGGTACTCAGACGAATACCAAGGTTAAGCTGAAGGGCAAGGGTGTTCCTACACTTAAGAACAAGAATGTTCGTGGTGATCATTACGTAACACTTATAGTTCAGGTTCCTGAGAATCTTACTGAGGAACAGAAGAATATCCTTAATCAGTATGAGCAGGTTACTCAGGTTCAGACCAGAGCTGCTACAGATTCTTCAGGCAGTTTCTCGTTCGGTGACCATAAGAAGAGAAAGAAGAAATTCTGATTTTGAAAACTCCGGCCATATTTGGTCGGAGTTTTTTGACTTGTGAAAGGATTTATTATGCATAAGAAAATTATGGCTGTGATCATCGCGGCCGCTATGATGTTTTCAATGACTGCCTGCGATTTTAAGCTTGGTGGTAAAGAGAACTATATAGATACAGTTGAAAGTGATACAACTGAAACTGCTTCTGACGATACACCCGATGTAGCCGGTAATTCTGATGACAGTACTACTGAAGCTGCAACAGAGAGCGATTCGACAACGGAAGCTAAGGTTGAAGAAGACAGCAATACATTTGATGCTGATAAGGATGCAGAAGAGTTCTCTATTAGCTACGATGATTTAAATGACTGGCAGAAGGCCTTCTATGATAAGCTTGGTGAAGTTCAGGGTGAGACTTATCAGCCTATAGATGAGCAGGATGTACTGGTTCCTTCGACCGGATATTTCATTTATGATATAGATGATGACGGTACGCCGGAACTCTTCATAAGGTACGGTACCTGTGAGGCTGATTACTTCATAAAGATGTATAAAGCTGATGGTACAACGGCTGAGGATGTATGGACGACCTATTGCGGACATACTTCATTTTATTCCATGCCTGAGAAGGGCATGATCAGCTACTGGGGCCATATGGGCTATATGAGTATGAACAAGATGTGGTTCACCGGAACAGAGATGGAATCCGAGAATATATGTGACCAGGAGCTTGAGCCGGGAGAGGGCGCCGATGAATATACTCCGGTAAAGGATGTCGTTCCGGGGGCGGAGCATCTGAGTGAGGTAAGGACTGATGTATATCTGCCTATCATAGAATATGTCAATACTCCTTCAACTTCCATGGGGCTTTCCGATGAAGAGGTTGAGAAGAGAGTAGACGATGTGATGAATAATAACGGAGACGTATACGGCGTTACCGGAGATGGTTATAGTGATACTGTTGGAAATGTGAGTTTTTCCACTTACCTTACCAAGGGAAATGCAAGTAAATTCTATGATTATGATGTAATCGGCAGGGATTTCCATGATCTCAATTGTGATGGTCAGGTTGAATGTATACTTAAGCTGAATTCTAAGGATGTCGGAGACAATGGCATCATAGTACTCAGTATCCAGAATGATACGGTTTATGCTTATGCCGTCAGCTATGTAAATAATAATATTACTTATAACAATGACGGTTCATTTACAGAGAATGCTGACTACGTTTCAACTCACAGACTCTGTTTCTATAAGGATCAGGCGTACTTTACATATATATAATTAGGAGATTTCATATGATTTGGACTAAGTTCACGATAGAAACAACAGTAGAGGCAGAAGATCTTCTCAGTGAATTCTTAAATGAATCGGGTGCTGAAGGTGTTATGATAGAGGACAATGTACCGCTCACTGAGGAAGAGATATCAGAGATGTTTGTTGATATTCCGCTTGTTGGAGAGGATGACGGTACAGCCAAAGTATCCTGTTTCCTGCCTGAAGGATATGATATAGACGGACTTCGCAGAAGTGTTTCTGAGGAGTTGAAGAGACTTTCTGAATTCATTGATGTAGGGACAGGAAACATCAGTATGGAGCCTACAAGTGATGATTCAACATGGCAGAATAACTGGAAGGAATTCTTCAAGCCTTTCAGATTATATGATGATATAGTTATTCTTCCGAACTGGATGACCTGGGATGAGATTAAAGAAGACGACACTGTTGTCCGTATAGAATCGGTTATGGCATTTGGAACCGGAGCTCACGAGACTACAAATCTCTGTATAGGTCAGATAAAGAAGTATCTCAAGGATGGTGACTCCATTTTCGATATAGGATGCGGAAGTGGAATACTTTCTATGATCGGAGTATATCTCGGAGCAGGATATGTAAAGGGTATTGATATAGATCCTCAGGCTATCAAGTCGAGCCACGAGAATGCTTCTGTAAATGGATTTAAAGAAGACAGGATTGATTTCGAAGTCGGAAATCTTCTTGCTGATGATTCAAAACCGGCAGATAAGAAGTATGATATAGTAGTTGCCAATATTCTCGCAGATGTAATCATTCCGCTTTCTGAGAAGGTCAGACCTTTCATGAAGGAAGACGGGCTCTTTATAACTTCAGGTATCATCGATACGAAAGAGGATGAAGTCAGAGCTGCACTTCTCAAGAACGGCTTTGATATAATAGATACTGTTTATTTAAATGAATGGGTATGTTTTGTAGCACGATGACATTATTGATCAAAGGGTTACTGTAGAGTCACGGCTCTCAATATCAATTTATATATTATTATTTTCAGGAGTGTGCCATGCACAGGTTTTTTACAGGCAGTATAAATGAATATGAGAAGAGCATCAGCATTACCGGTGAGGATGTGAATCATATCAAGAATGTTCTCAGACTTTCAGTTGGTGATGAAGTGATCATAAGCGACGGCAGGGGAAGAGATTATATCTCGACCCTCAGCTCCATAAGCGATGGTGAGGTCGTGGCTGATATAGTTGATATATGTGATACTGCTGCAGAGCTTCCTGCTGATATCACACTGTTTCAGGGTGTGCCAAAGGGTGATAAGATGGAGCTTATCATTCAGAAGGCAGTTGAGCTCGGTGTACATGACATAGTTCCTGTAATGATGGACAGGACTGTCGTAAAGCTCGATGATAAAAAGAAAGATAAGAAGATTAACAGATATCAGCTTATAGCTGAGTCGGCGGCAAAACAGTCCGGAAGAGGCATAATCCCTGAGGTTAAGTCATATATGAGCTATAAAGAAGCTATGGACTATTCGAAATCATATGATATAATACTCGTGCCTTATGAGGATGCTGAGGGCATGGAATATTCACGTGATATTATTCATGATGTTATGGATATTGTCTCTTTGAATGGATCGACTTCAGGTCCTGATGGGGATAATGGAATAGAGAGAGATAAAAAGAGTATCGGAATCTTCATAGGACCGGAGGGTGGATTTGCTGCGTCAGAGATAGAGCTTGCGAAAGCTGGTGGCGCAAAGATCATTTCCCTGGGACACAGGATACTTCGGACAGAAACAGCTGGTCTTGCTATCCTTTCAATACTGATGTTTATGCTTGACAGATAAGGAGCGGATAATGTAGTTACTGCAGGAACGGGTTATTACGGACCTCCTATCAGGGTTGGTACTGACAGGGAAGTGACAGTTGTAAATATTAGTTTTAAATAGGTGTTATATGGAAGTTTATTTTGATAATTCAGCTACTACAGCGGTATATCATGAAGTAGCAGAGGTAATGATGAAGGTCCTCACAGAGGATTATGGCAATCCGTCCTCACTTCATATGAAGGGCGTAGATGCGGAAAGATATATAGAGAAAACTACAAAGATATTGTCAGGAATACTGAAGTGCAGAGAGGATGAAGTCTTCTACACATCATGCGGTACTGAGTCCAACAATATGGCCCTTATCGGTACGGCTTTGGCAAAAAGAAGAAAGGGAAAGCATATCATTGTTTCTTCCATAGAGCATGCGTCAATTCTTGCAACAGCGGAATTTCTTACAAAGGAAGGGTATGAGATAACATATCTTGAACCGGATCAGAAGGGCATGATCACTCCTGAGAAGGTAAAGGAAGCACTGCGTGATGACACTATTCTTGTATCTGTTATGCTTGTAAATAACGAGCTCGGCAGCATCAATCCTATCGCAGATATAGCTAAGACTGTAAAAAGCTTTAATAAAGATATCATAGTTCATACAGATGCTACACAGGGCTTTGGTAAGATGGAGGTTGTTCCATCAAAGCTTCAGGTGGATCTTCTGACAGTAAGTGCTCATAAAATCCATGGACCTAAGGGGATAGCTGCTTTATATGTAAAGAAAGGTACTCTTATCAGACCTATCATCTATGGCGGCGGTCAGGAGAAGGGCATGCGTTCCGGAACTGAGAATGTTCCCGGTATAGCAGGTTTTGGAGTTGCTGCTGAAATAGCATACAAGAATCTTTCTGAAAATGTATCGACTATGACAGCACTTAAGGAAAGACTTATAAATGGACTGACTTCATATGAAAATGTATATAATAATTCAGGCGATGCTCCGCATATTGCCAGTCTGAGCTTTGTAGGTGTTCGCTCGGAGGTAATGCTCCATTCGCTTGAAGATAAAGGAATATACGTATCAAGTGGTTCTGCATGCTCTACAAATAAGCCCTCAAAGAAGGGTAGCAAAGTACTCCGTGATATAGGGCTTTCTGAAGAGATGATAGAATCTACAATAAGATTCAGTCTTTCAGAGAACAATACTGAAGAAGAAGTGGATTATGTTATAACATCTATTGGCGAGCTTCTTCCTATGCTGAGGCATTATACCAGAGGATAAACCCTAGGATTTTTCTTTTCTAAAATCACTTAAAAAAAGATAAAAAAGTGCTTGCATTATTCATACTGTTTTGATATACTCACATCTGTTGTATGAATATGGTCTGTTGGTCAAGCGGCTAAGACGTCGCCCTCTCACGGCGAAAACAGGGGTTCGATTCCCCTACAGACTGCTAAAAACCGCACATGGTTGTGCGGTTTTTTTGTGCTCTTTTTTCAAAGTATAATTTTTGAAATGTAGTTTTATTTCAGGTATACAGTTTCAATTTCATTCATAGCTTTCTCATAAAGAGGCTCGATGATTCCTTTCAGCTTTTCCTCTGACTTAAGAATCTGCTCAAGCTTAGGCCTTGTTACAGGATGCTTGGCAACGAAGATAGTACAGCAGTCTTCGTATGGAAGTATGGAGGTTTCGTAAGTATCTATTGCCTTGGATACTTCAATGATTTCCTGCTTATCCATACCTATAAGAGGGCGGAAGACAGGAATATCAGATATCACATCATTTATAACGCCGAGAGAGTGAGTTGTCTGAGATGATACCTGACCTATGGATTCGCCGGTGACTATACACTGGCAGTCATCTCTTTTGGCAATATCCTCAGCAACTCTGAACATGAATCTCTTCATGATTATTGTAAGTTCGTCATGAGGGCAGTTGTCATATATGGCAAGCTGGATGTCTGTGAAGTTAATAATGTTCAGCTTGATAGGACCTGCGAACTGTGAAACTATGGTCCCGAGCTTCTTAACCTTGTCCTTGGCACGCTCTGAAGTGTAAGGAGGAGCATTGAAGTAAACAGCCTCCATTTCAACACCTCTTTTGGCGATCATATAAGTTGCTACAGGACTGTCTATACCACCGGAGAGCAGAGATATAGCTTTTCCGTTTGTTCCAACCGGAAGTCCGCCGGGACCCGGTATGATCTTGGAATAGATATATGCTTTTTCTCTGATCTCAACCTCAATCTTTACTTCAGGTTTATGTACATCTACATGAAGTCCTTCTGCTTCGAATTTATCTAAGAGGTCTCCTCCGAGAGAAGCGTCCATTTCCATGGAATTCATCGGGAATTCCTTATTGTTTCTTCTTACATGCATCTTGAAAGAGAAGTCTTTATTGTCATATTCATTATCGACATACTCGATCAGAGCAGAAGAGATGTTTTCATATGTAAGGTCTTTGACAACCTTTACAGGACATACTCCGGTGATTCCGAAAATCTTCGTAAGTCGGCTCATCATTTCGTCATAATCATACTCGTCATCATGCGCAATAACGTAGATACGGCCATACTCCTTCTTAACTGCAAATGAACCGAGAGGCTTCAGTCTCTGGCGCATCCTCTTGCAAAGAATGTCTTCGAAAACATATCGGTTTTTTCCTTTGGTTCCTATTTCGGCATATTTGATTATAAAAACGTTGTACTTCATAGTTTGCTTCTTTCTATTGATAATAATATAAATGTTCAGGCTTCGGATTTTATCCTGATTACATGGTTACAGTAACAAATGTATTGATATATTTCTCGGGTTCCCCGCTCATAGTATCAGCAGGGATATCAATAAGAAGATATCTTTCTGTGTGCCCTCTGAGATAGAGATTCTCATCTTTCATAATTATCTCTTCGACAAGAACATTTACTTCAGAACCTTTAAAAGATTCTTCGTAAGCAGCCTTATGTCTTTCGGTCATCTGAAGAAGAGTATCACTTCTTTCGTTCTTGATGTTTTCATCTACCTGATCAGGCATTCTGTCAGCAACAGTGCCTTTACGTCTGGAATATTTGAAAACATGCATTTCATAAAGATTTATATCTTCAAGATTCTTAACGGTTTCAGCAAATTCCTCGTCCGTTTCTCCCGGGAAGCCTACTATTACGTCCGTAGTAAGAGCAGGACGGTCATAGTAATTTCTGATAAGCTCGCAGGCTTCTTTGTATTCCTCTATGGAATACTTACGGTTCATCCTTTTCAGAGTGGAATTACATGCACTCTGAAGCGAAAGATGGAAGTGCGGACAGATTTCAGGTCTTGAGCTGATCTTTTCCATGAATAGAGGAGTGATTTTTCTTGGCTCAAGAGAAGAGATACGAACTCTTTCAATTCCAGGTATTTCAGCAACGGCACATGAGATATCAGCTAAATCCATACCGCTGTCATTGTAGGCGGAAAGATCTATGCCGGTGAGGATTATCTCTTTGACTCCATTTTCGGCCAGTTCTTTGGATTCTTCTATGACCTCGTTGGCAGGCTTGCTTTTGATTCTGCCTCTGACGTAAGGAATTATGCAGAAGGAGCAGAAGTTATTACAGCCGTCCTGAATCTTAAGATAGGCTCTTGTATGATTCTCAGGTATTTTTATCCGGAGATCCTCGAATTCAGGGTCTTCATTTACATTTATCAGGTTATCTTTAAGTTCACGTCCCTCGGAATAGTCGGTCAGAAGTCGGATAAGATCCTTCTTTCTGTTATTTCCGATTATTATATCGGCTGAACCATCCTTAAGCAGTTCATCAGAAGAGGACTGGACGTAGCACCCTGTTGCAACAACTATGGCATCAGGATTAAGCCTTCTCATGCGGTGAATGATCTGCCTTGATTTCTTATCAGCCATGTTTGTTACAGAACATGTATTGATGATTATAATGTCCGGAAGTACGGATGAATCTTCCGGATTATAACGAATACAGCCCTCATTCATAAGGGTTTCAAGCATGGCGTCCGACTCGTACTGATTGACTTTGCAGCCGAGTGTGTATATATATACGATTTTATCCTTCAGGATTTCGTTCATTTCTAATATTTGCTCCCAGTTTTAAGTTGACTTTTTAATATGCAACTTTTAAAATTATAACGTAAGTCTCATAAAAAGTAAAACGTAACGAAATGTATGTTTTTATATATTGAGACGAGATTAATCAATACATTTTTTGGGAGGAATTCATCATGACTTCAGTTAAAGTATCACTCAATTCTATCGATAAGGTTAAGGAATTCGTAAATGACATCAGCGGTTTCAATGCTGAGTTCGATCTTGTTGCAGGAAGATATGTTATAGACGCTAAATCAATCATGGGAATCTTCAGTCTTGATATCAACAAGCCTATAGATCTTAATATCTATGCAGAAGATAATATAGATGAGATTCTTGAGACAATCAAGCCATATCTTGCAGATTAAGGTAGCTTATCAGAATTTCTGAATAAGTTACGGAGGTAATGGATTATGAATTGTTTTGTCTGCAATGCAGTAGTAGATGACAGTGTTGCAATATGCCCTTTTTGCGGGAACATATTGAAGGAATCTGCTGTGCAGGAGACTAATTATATACAGGAACAGCCTAAGATGGTTGAGGCACCGCAGCCTCAGGTGGCCCCGCAGCAGCCTGTTTCGGTACAACCGGCACAGCCACAGACGGCACCACAGCAGCCATATGTGACACAACATGTAGGAACACCTCAGTTTACACCGCAGGCCGCGCCGCAGCAGCCTGTTTCGGTACAACCGGCACAGCCACAAGTGGCAGAAACACCACGTCAGTCATATGTGACACAGCATGTAGGAGCACCTCAGTTTACACCACAGGCCGCACTTCAGCAGACGACACTGCAGCCGGTATCACAGCCGCAGGGCTTCCCACCGCAGCAGCCGGTATCACAGCCGCAGGGCTTCCCACCGCAGCAGCCGATGCAGCAGGCACCATCGCCGGCACAGATGCAGGCTTCCGCTTCACAGGCGACAAACGGTATGCCACCTTATCAGTATATGAAGCAGGATCCTACATACATTCCGCAGCAATCAGCTGCAGCAGCTCCGGCTCCGCAGAAGAAAAGTAAGGCAGGAATTATAATTGCTATAGCAGCTGCATGTGTTCTTCTTATTGGCGGTATTACAGCAATAGTTCTGATACTTGTAAATCAGCCGAATAAAAACCTGACAGGCGGTGCACCTTCAGAGGATGAACTTGCTTCCAAGGTGGTTGAAGCTATCAATAACCATGATGAAGATGATTATCTTGATCTTATTCCTGATGATATGGAAACAAGTGAGATAGTAGATTCCGCAGATGAGTTGTTTGACACTCTTGGTTCTTATAACTTTAATATAGATACTTATGATACCGAGATCGATTCATTTTTCCCGGAGAAGATTAAAGAGATAAGGAAAGATGTCAAGGAATACAGCGGCGGAAAGCTCAGAGTAAATGGTGGTTGTTATCTGACCATTATATATTCCGGACTCACAAATGATGGCAAGGAGATATCAGGAGAGCTTTATTTCAAGGTTATCCAGCTGGATGACAGATATTATATCTGTGATATGTCAGAGTAGGACTTATGTATAAGTTTTTTGGAGTCATATTGTATTCAATATGGCTCCTTTGTTTTTGTAATATGGAATGTTTCCTATAAAAATAATTCTCCGGGGGATGAAACTCGCGCGAGAGGCAGTCATGATATGTTAGATAAAGATATGAGAGAACCACTGTTTGATTTTCTCGATGAATACTTCGGTAAGATAAGGACTATTGAAGAGAAGACAATCAGGAAGTCCAGAGCAGACGTTCTTGGAATAACAGATGGAGCGATAATCGGATTTGAGATTAAATCAGACAGTGATACTTATGAACGTTTGAAAACACAGATTAAAGACTACGATAAGTTCTGTGATTATTGTTATGTTGTAGTCGGTAAGAGTCATACTCATGTAGCAGAACATATCCCTGATTACTGGGGGATCATTGTTATTTCTCAGGACGAGGAACCAAGAATTGAAAGAGAGGCAGCAGAATCTCCCAAAGTTAAGCTTAAGAATCAGATGGAGCTTCTTTGGAAGAGAGAGCTTTTCAATATTCTTCAGAGAAACGATATGCCGGCCTATAAAGCACAGTCCAGGAAGTTTATATCAGATAAGCTCATGGAGAAGCTGGATGAAGGAGTGCTGAAACGTCAGCTCACTGATCAGCTTTTTGAGAGAGATTATACGATTTTTGATACAGAGGAAAATGTATCGTTCAAGAAAACCTCTACAGGAGTTAAGCGTAGAAGACGGCCCAGAACATTTACAAAACATACTGTAAGTACGCGTAGAAAGAAGAAAAACTGAACATATCGATATCAATGGTGAGAATGAGTATGAAGAAATTGATATGGATGAGTCAAAACGTGATGGAATCTTGTCAAGAAAAAATACTTGACAGCACTGGTGATGTGTTGTAAAGTAGAAAAGCTTGACGGGGTACTATGTATGGAAGATATAGTTAGACGTACACTTTTATATGATTTCTACGGTGAACTGCTTACTGATCATCAGAAAGAAGTTTACGAGGATGCTGTGCTCAATGATCTTTCATATACTGAGATTGCCGGTGAATACGGTATATCTCGTCAGGGAGTATATGATCTTGTCAAGAGATGCGACAACATACTCGAAGATTATGAAAAGAAACTCCTGCTTATAGAGCGCTTCCAGGCGGTCAAGGAGAAGCAGAAGGATATACTTAAGATATGTAATGAAATCATATCGGATACAGATGCTCCTATGTCAGAAGACGAACCCGAAAAGGTTAAGAGCAGTATCAGAGACATTATAAGTATTACTGAAGATATTATAGAAGATTTATAAAATGTATCGTTGAGCGGTACATTTCCAAATATGGAGGCAATATGGCTTTCGACAGTTTATCGGATAAACTTCAAAATGTAATGAAGAAGCTTCGCGGCAAGGGCGCCCTTACGGAGAATGACGTTAAGGAAGCCATGAAAGAGGTCAAGCGTGCACTTCTCGAAGCTGACGTTAATTTTAAGGTTGTTAAGAATTTCATAAATACAGTTACTGAGAAGGCTGTCGGTGAAGAGGTCATGAAGGGCCTTAATCCGGGTCAGATGGTTATCAAGATAGTCCGTGATGAGCTTGTAGCTCTTATGGGTTCTGAAAACTTTGAGCTTAAGCTTAAGCCATCTAATGAGATAACTATCATCATGATGTGTGGTCTTCAGGGTGCTGGTAAGACTACTACAGCTGCCAAGCTTGCAGGACAGTTTAAGAATAAAGGCAAGAAGGCAATGCTTGTTGCCTGCGATATTTACAGACCGGCTGCCATTAAGCAGTTAGAGATAAATGGAGAGAAGGTCGGAGTTCCTGTATTCTCCATGGGTACGGGCTATAAGCCTGTAGATATAGTAAAAGCGGCTATATCACATGCAGATAAGAATGATATCAATCTGCTTTTCATAGATACAGCAGGCCGTCTTCATGTTGATGATGAGATGATGGCTGAGCTTGAAGAGATCAAGAACAATGTCGATGTAACATATACACTTCTTACTGTCGATTCCATGACAGGACAGGATGCTGTAAATGTAGCGACAACGTTTAATGACCGTATAGGTATAGACGGAGTTGTTCTTACAAAGCTTGATGGTGATACCAGAGGCGGTGCAGCTCTTTCAATCAAAGCTGTTACCGGCAAGCCTATAGTATACGCAGGTATGGGCGAGAAGCTTACAGATCTGGAACCTTTCTATCCAGATCGTATGACAAGCCGTATACTTGGTATGGGCGATATAGAAAGCCTTATAGAGAAAGCTCAGGAGTCGATAGACGAAGAGCAGGCTAAGGCTATGGAGGAAAATCTTAAGAAGGGTAAGTTCACCTACAATGATTTCCTCGCACAGCTGGAGCAGATGAGCAGCATGGGAAGCCTTGCAGATCTTGTCGGAATGCTTCCGGGCATGGGCAATAAGATGAAGGGCGTAGAGCTCGACGACAGCATGATGGATAAGCCTAAGGCTATAATCCAGTCCATGACTCCTGAAGAGAGAGAGAACCCTAAGCTCATGAATATCAGCCGTAAGCAGAGAATAGCTAAGGGCTGCGGACTTGATATCAGCGAAGTAAACAGATTCATCAAGCAGTTCGATCAGATGCAGGATATGATGAAGAAGATGTCCGGTATGATGGGCGGTAAAAAGAAAAGAAGATTTAATATGCCTTTCGGCTTTTAAATACTAAAACAAATAATATTTATATTTTTAAGGAGGTCATTTAAAAATGGCAGTAAAGATCAGATTAAAGAGACTTGGTTACAAGAAGCACCCAATCTACAGAGTAGTAGTTGCTGATTCAAGAGGCAAGAGAGACGGCAGCGTTATCGATGAGATCGGTTCATATGATCCAAACAAGGAGCCGGCTGAAGTAAAGATTGATGCAGATGCAGCAAAGAAGTGGCTCGGAAATGGTGCTCAGCCTACAGATACAGTATCTAAGCTTTTCAAGCAGGCAGGTATCGAGAAATAATACAGGAGGTACTGGTACATGAAGGAATTAGTTGAGATCATTGCCAAGTCCCTTGTAGATTCACCTGAAGAAGTAGTAGTTACAGAAACCACAGATGACGAAATGATAAAGCTTTGTCTTACTGTTGCCCCTGATGATATGGGAAAGGTAATAGGTAAGCAGGGCCGTATCGCTATGGCCATCCGTACTGTTGTTAAAGCTGCTTCATCAAAGCTTGACAAGAGAGTTGTTGTAGATATCAAATAAGTTTTTGAGATGTTAAGCCGTGGTTTTTCCACGGCTTTTCTGATATAATTAAAGATGGCTTTTTTATTTGTTATATCAATTCACTATTCATTATGAATACCACTTGGAGGAAAAAATTTGGAAGACAGTTTCAGAATCGGTATCATAACAAAAACACATGGCATAAAGGGAGAAGTCAAGGTGATTCCTACTTCTGCTGAAGAAGGGAGATTCGACATACTTTCAGACTGTTTTGTTTTGGATAAATCAGGAAAGCCTGTTAATCTCAAAGTTACGGGAGTAAAGTATTTCAAGAATCAGGTGATTCTCAAGTTTGACGGTTATAACACCATAGAAGATGTGGAAAAACTTCTTCAGAGTGAACTCTTTGTATCGAGAGAGGATGCGGTTCCTCTCGAAGAAGGTGAATACTATGTTGCAGATCTTCTGGGTGCAAAGGTTATCGACACAGACGGAAACAATATCGGTACATTTAAGGATTATCTTGAAACACCGGCTAACGATGTTTATATAATTGAAACGGCTGAGGGAAAGGATATAATGATTCCCGCTGTAGATGAATTCATAAAGGATGTTGATGCCGAAAATGGCATAATGACAGTAAAATTAATCAAAGGAATGTTATGATGATTTTTCATGTTATGACTCTGTTTCCTGATATGGTCAGGAATACATTATCTGAGAGTATTACGGGCAGAGCTATAGAAAAACAGCTTATAGGCCTTAATCTTATCAATATAAGAGACTTTGCACAGAATAAGACCCGTCATGTAGATGACTATATATATGGCGGCGGATCCGGAATGCTCATGCAGGTTGAACCGGTATTCCTTTCATTTATAAGTCTTCTTAATCAGATATACAGTGACAGAGAACCGCTGCCAACCTCAAAAGAAGAGGTTACGGAAGCTGTAATCCCTGAAGTAAAGGAAAGAAGAAAAGGAATAAGAGTTCTTTATATGTCTCCTAAAGGCCGAACATTTGATCAGGAATATGCTGCTGAACTTTCCAAGGAAGAGAATGTAGTTTTCCTATGTGGACACTATGAGGGGATAGACGAAAGAGCTCTCAGCCTTATAGAACCTGAAGAAGTATCTCTCGGTGACTTTGTTCTCACCGGCGGTGAGATAGCAAGTATAGCTATGATAGATGCTGTATCAAGGCTTGTTCCCGGAGTGCTCGGAAATGAAATGAGCTATGTAGATGAATCCTTCTCCGGAGGGCTTCTTGAATATCCTCAGTATACAAGACCGGCTGAATATCTCGGCCTTAAGGTTCCGGACATTCTTCTTTCAGGAGACCATGCTAAGGTTGAAAAATGGCGCAGGGCTGAAAGTGAAGCAGTTACAGTTGAGAGAAGGCCGGATCTGGCGGAAAAAGCCGGATTGACTAAGGATTGAAGTTTTTTTATAATTAACATGTGGTTCATATACCTGATAACCTTTATGACAAGGAGTGCAAGGATTATGAAAAAAAGACTTATGAGAAAGAGATTCCTGATAGCAGTTATTGCTGTGATGATGCTGGCTCTTTCTGCATGTTCCAAGGATGATGTAAAGGATGTAACCGAGGCTGTTGGTGAAAAGGAAAATCCGGTTGCTGAAGAGGTAGTTAATCTTGTCATGAATGAGATTCCTGCCATTGCTGCAGACAGAAATTCCTCAATCAAGGTATTCAACGATTATTTCAAAGAAGGTAAGAATGCTGATTCTGAGGAATGGCTTCCTAAGCTTAAGGATGCCAAGGAAACCTTCAGTAAGTATGTTACTAAGCTTGATGCTATAGGTACTACTACAGATGAGGGCGCTGAACTGATGCAGCACTACAGAAACAGTGCATATCTTCAGCTCGCTGCTATGGATGATATAGTAAATGGCATAGAGAATTATGACACTTCTCTCTTTGATTCTGCATCAACCAGACTTTCAGATTCAAAGGCTGAGATGGGTGAGTACGAGAGAAAGCTTGCTGAGATAGCTAAAGCAAATAATATAAATCTGAGCGGTTCATTTATATATGTCGATTATAATACTGCAACTGACGCAGAATAATATCGGAGGTATGTACTTATGGGTGGAAAGAAGATAATGATTGTTGATGATGAGCCGAGGATAAGAAAACTCCTTAAGGATTATCTCATCAAGAGTGAATATTCTGTTATAGAGGCATCAAACGGGGAAGATGCCCTTGATAAGTTTTTAAAAGACAATGATATATCTCTTATTATCATGGATGTCATGATGCCAAAAATGGACGGCTATGAGACAAGTGCTGAGATAAGAAAGACCTCAGATGTTCCTATCATAATGCTCACAGCCAAGTCCGATGAGAAGGATGAGCTTAAAGGCTTTTCAATCGGCGTAGATGAATATATAACTAAACCTTTCAGCCCGAAGATCCTTGTAGCAAGAGTTGAGGCAGTTCTTCGAAGAAGCAGTCAGAAGGATGAAGATGAGACTCTTGAGGCGGGTGGTATACTTGTTGACACCGTAGCTCATAAGGTTTCGGTTGACGGAGAGTTCATAGAGCTTTCATTTAAAGAGTTTGAACTTCTTACTTACTTCATTAATAATCAGGGGGTTGCACTCTCCAGAGAAAAGATACTTAATAATGTATGGAACTATGATTATTATGGAGACGCAAGAACTATAGATACACATGTCAAGAAGCTTCGTGCAAAGCTTGGCAGCAAGGGTAATTATATTAAGACAATCTGGGCTTTGGGATATAAGTTCGAGGTCGTAAATGAAGACTGAGGAAAGAAAAGGACAATTTATATCTATTAGATTTAAGATAACACTCATGGTTATGATAGTTACTATCGTAACCATGGGTCTTGTTGTAATGTTCGTAAATTTCTTTCTTAAGGATATAATTCTCTATAACACCAGGAGTAATCTTATTGCTTCTTATAAATCATGTAATGAATTGTTCGGTGGTATTAAAATTTATGAATTCATGCTGGACAGGACTGCTGATGAATTTGGAGAATATATAAGCAGTATAGAGAATCCTTCCGGAGCTACCATATATATCATTGATGAAAGCAGTCTTCACGTTTATTCTTCGGTGGTGCTCACAGATTCTGTTAAACATGACCTTAAGAACATACTGCTGAACACAGATATGAAGAAATTCAAGTATACGAAGGAAAAGTATGAGATAAGGGAGAATATCCATACTTCTTATGTTGAATCATATCTTGAACTTGTTGGTGCAATGGATAACGGCAATTATATCATCATACGATGTCCGGTCGAACGTATCGACAGCAGCCTTAAGTTCATATCAAGACTCTTCATGGCCATTACATTTATACTCATTCTCATAGAGATGATAGTAATGCTCATATTTACTGACAGGCTGGTCCATCCTATAAAAGATATGTCTCTTATAGCCAGACGTATGTCGCTGCAGGATTTTGAGGCAAAGGTAAATGTAAGGTCAAATGATGAGATAGGTGAGCTCGGGAATAGTATGAATGAACTGTCAGAAAAGCTTGAGCATTCCATTTCCGAGCTGAAGAGGTCCAATCTGGAACTTGAGAAAGATATCGAGAAGAAGGAAGAAATCGATGAGATGCGTAAGGAATTCCTGTCGCACGTATCGCATGAGCTTAAGACACCGATAGCTCTGGTTCAGGGATATGCTGAAGGACTTAAGGATAATATCAGCGATGCTGAGAGTTCAGAATTCTACTGCGATGTAATCATAGATGAAGCAGGTAAGATGAATGAACTTGTTATGAAGCTTCTTGATCTCAATGAACTTGAATTCGGTACTACTGAAATGACCATAGAGCATTTCAATGTGACCGGTCTTATTCAGAGCGTACTTAAATCATCCTCACTTCTTATTGATAAATCCGGGGCAGAACTTGAATTTGACAGCAACGAGGATTGTTATGTGTGGGCTGATCAGTTCATGATAGAAGAGGTAATAAGGAACTATCTTACGAATGCCATACATTACGTCATAAAGGGTGGAAGAATCCGTATATGGTATGAGTATAAGGAAGATTCAGTCAGAATAAATGTTTATAATGACGGACTTCCAATACCTGATAAGGAACTGGAGAAACTCTTTATCAAGTTCTATAAAGTAGATACAGCCAGAACCAGAGAGTACGGAGGATCCGGTATAGGACTTTCTATAGTTGCAGCTATCATGAAAAATCATCACCAGGATTATGGTGTATTTAATGCGGATGACGGAGTTGTATTTTATTTTGAACTTGATACAAAAGGAATAGAGTAGTATTATTATTTTTAGGTTTACGTTTTTGATGTAAAAAGAGTTTGATATGGGGAGGGTATTAATATGAAGAAAGAATTCTATATCGAGTATTTTGGTGAGCAGGTTCCTGAGGAGGAGCTTATAGAGACAGCAAAGAAGATTTGGGCAGATGCAGGAAACAAGCCTGCGGATCTTAAGGATATAAAGCTTTATCTTAATGTTGAGGAAGATGCCGTATATTATGTTATGAATAACAATTTCACCGGAAACTTCCATGTTGTAAATACTCATAACGACTTCTAGACCGGTTCATTAAAAGTTCACAGAATTTATTACAATTTGTTTACATTTTCTTAATATTTCTGTTGACAAGGTCTGTTTTTATGATATAATCAACGTATAAGTGAATTTAATATTTAGCAAAGTTGATGAAAGTCAATGACGCAAAGCTATAGGGCCTGTAAAATGGCAGCCAGTTGCCTCTGGAATGAGTTATTTCCAATAATCTGATATATCAGCATTGCTAAAAGTAAAATTCTAGCAATGCTTTTTTTATACTCAAATTCATACTTCCTTAGCTTTTTAAGGGGTTAAGCTGAGAAAGCATTTCTTATACCGGGGACAGGTACCCGGAGAGGTTAAAACAAAAGGTTTAATAAAAGAAAGGAGTGATTCTTATGACGAGGATTACAAAGGAAAACAAAGGTTTAACATTAGTTGAGTTAGTTATTATCATAGCTATTATGATGATCTTGACAGCAGTGATTTCACCACTGGTGTTACGTCAGTTAGAAAATTCAAGAGTTAAGGTTGATGAGCAGAAGCTTGCATCCATCAGACTTGGAACTCTTATAGCTATACAGGATAAAGATGATGAAGAGCTTCCGATAGGAAAGTCTCTCAATATGGCAGCACTTGATGATTCTCTCAGAACAGAGATTTCAATGTACACAGGCGTTAATTTCGATCACAGCCTTTCAAAGATATTTAAGTCAAGAGCAGCTAAGGCAGCTGAGGCAATATATGTTCATATAGCTCCGGAAACAAGAAACGTTACAGTATGGCTCGGCAATATGGACGGCATACCTACAGCTACAGGTTTCGATAACAAGTTCTATGCAGACGGTGATGCTGAAGTAGCAAACGGCGGCAAGACAGTTACTTCTCCAAAGGCTTATACATATGTAGAGCTCATGGCTATGTCAGATGAAGAAGTCGCTAATCTTCCTATAGAAGTTAAGAAGGCTACAGACCTTGAAACAGGTAAGAGAATATATGATGCAGCTATGAAGGTTATTGATGCAAACGTTAAAAACAGTGCTGCAGTTAAAAAGGCAGATACTACACCGATTAAGCCGGGAACAGAGAATGGTGTTTGGGATTATCTTCCGGACGGAACTGAGCTTTATATAATTGCAAGAACTATCGGTGTAAATGACGAAAAGGATGTTACAAGATACTCATATAAGAGTGAAATAAGTTATTTCGTAACTGATAATAAGTACGCATCATTCAGAGATCAGCTCAATCAGGAACTTGGTACATACGATGCAGTTGGTAGCAATAAGAATACACACTATGTAAATAATGACAAGACTGCAAAGCAGACTCTTACGGAATCAGGTATGAACCTGACTCCTATTACAACAAATAATACAGAAGTTTACAGATGGTTTGTTGTAAGAAATGTAAAAACTGACAGGGTTGAAGTTTGGGTAGGTTCACATGGAACCAATACAGGAAAAGGAACTGGTAGAAGGGCAGCAAGACCTCTTTACAGAGTATATCCGGATCCAGATCCTGAGTACGTAGTTGATTAAGAGATCTTTTATTAAACTTTTTAACCTCTTAGAGGAGTCCACCCTTGTAAAAGGGTGGGCTTCTTGCTGTCTATATGCTATAATAGCTCTGTATCTGTTGGTATGAATCTATAAAGATACGGAGTTTTTCATTTAGGGAATTGCTATATGTATTATTTTTAACTAGTGATTTCCGGATACAGGAGACTAACTATGGTTTCAATCATTGATTATGATGCAGGAAATATAAAGAGCGTTGAGAAGGCTCTTCAGTATCTTGGCGAAGAGGTTGTTATAACCAGAGACAGGGACATAATCTTAGCAAGTGACAGAGCTATACTTCCGGGAGTGGGATCTTTCGGTGATGCCATGGCTAAGATTGATGAATATGGACTTCGGGAGGTTATTCTGGATTTCGTTGCTTCCGGAAAGCCTTTCCTCGGAATCTGTCTCGGACTTCAGATTCTTTTTAAAGACAGTGAGGAAAGCCCAGGGGTTGCAGGACTTGGAATACTTGATGGTCATATAGTCAGGATTCCTGATACAGACCCGGATACCGGTGACAGACTTAAGGTTCCTCATATCGGATGGAATTCACTTGATATTACTGATGGCGCAACTCTTTTCAAAGGGCTTAAGAGTAATCCATATGTATATTTTGTTCATTCATATTATCTTAAGGCAGATGATCCGTCCATAGTCGCTGCAAAGACATTCTATGGAACTGAGATTCATGCGTCTGTTGAAAAAGACAATGTTTTCGCCTGCCAGTTCCACCCTGAGAAGAGTGGAGAAGTAGGACTTTCGATTCTGAAGAACTTTCTGCAGCTTTAATAATGATGAATAGTTTCGAAAGATAACTCATATTGATTATGAAATATAAAAGAATAGGATAAAACAATGCACACAAAAAGAATCATACCATGCCTTGATGTTAAAGACGGCAGGGTTGTTAAAGGAATTAATTTTGTAAATCTTATAGATGCAGGTGATCCCGTTGAATGCGGACTTGCCTATGATAAAGCAGGTGCTGATGAGCTTGTATTTCTTGATATTACAGCTTCATCTGACAGAAGAAATATAGTTGCCGATATGGTAAGAAGGGTTGCTGAGACGGTGTTCATTCCATTTACAGTCGGTGGTGGAATAAGGACGGTTGATGACTTCAGGGCAATACTCAGGGAAGGCGCTGACAAGATATCTGTGAATTCAGCAGCAATCGACAATCCGACTCTTATGAGCGAAGCAGCTGATAAGTTCGGAAGCCAGTGTGTGGTTCTTGCCATAGATGCCAGAAGAAGAACTGATGGTGAGGGCTGGACCATATATAAGAACGGCGGCCGCCTTGATATGGGCATAGATGCCGTTGAGTGGGCTATCCAGGGTGAGAAGCTTGGTGCAGGTGAGATACTCCTTACCAGCATGGATTGTGACGGAACCAAAGAAGGATATGACATAGAGCTTACAAGAATCATATCTGAAAATGTATCGATACCTGTTATAGCATCCGGTGGTGCCGGCACTAAGGAGCATTTCTATGATGCACTTACAGATGGAAAAGCAGATGCGGCGCTTGCTGCTTCCTTATTCCATTTCAAGGAGCTGGAGATAAATGAAGTCAAGGAACACCTACGTTCCAGAGGCGTATCTGTGAGGCTTTAAATCGTATAGTATTAATTAGAATTGCAGTGAGAACAAATGATAGAATATAAAGAAAAAAAGATAAGTATAGAAGAGTATAACGAAATCCGTACAAAGGTTGGATGGAAAAGGTTAACAGACAGACAGGCTGAGCTTTCTATAGGAAATGCACTGACTATGTTTGCAGCTTATGATGGGGATAAGCTTGTGGGAATCGGCAGACTTGTAGGTGATGCTGCAGTTGTTGTCTATATTCAGGACCTTATCGTACTTCCTGAATACAGATGCCATGGAATAGGCGGAAAGCTTGTGGAGCTCCTTAAGAAGAAGGCAAGGTCTTATGCACAGGAAGGAGAGGAGATAATGCTCTGCCTTATGTGTGCCAAGGGTCGAGAAGCTTTCTATGAAAGACATAACTTCATTGCACGTCCGACGGACTATTTGGGTCCGGGGATGATACAGTACATTCGATCAGTGTAAGCAATGATTTATGTAGGTAATTGAATGACTTATGGTGTATGCAAAGCGGGGTTAGCGTATGAGAGAATGGACAAAAGAAGAAAAGTACAGGATTCTGAAGGATGCTGATGAGATAGCAGGAATGAGGGAAGGTATAGCTGCTTCGAAATACAGACAGACCTTCCATATACAGCCGCCTACGGGACTTCTGAACGATCCTAACGGTTTCATATATCATGATGGTAACTGGCATCTTTTTTATCAGTGGTGCCCTTGGGGAGCCATACATGGAATGAAGCACTGGTATCATACAGTTTCAAAGGATCTTGTTAACTGGAAGAACCTTGGCGTTGCTATAAAGCCGGATACTGAATATGACAATAAGGGAGCTTATTCAGGTTCAGCATATCCACTGGATGATGTGATATATCTTTTCTATTCAGGTAATCACAGGGATCCTGACTGGACCAGAATTTCATATACCTGTATTGCTAAACTTGAAGACAGTGGAGCTATTTCAAAGCCCGATAAACCTATATTTGCTCCTTCACCTCTTTTTTCTTCAGATCAGAGAGATCCTAAGATTATATATAATGAAGAGCTGAAGAAGTACTTTATTCTCATAGGTGCAAGGACCCACGACGGAAGAGGTTCAGCCATAGTATATGAATCAGATGAACTGCTCAGTAACTGGCAGTACAAAGGAGAACTGAAGGTTCCCGGATTCTCTGATTTCGGAGGTATGTGGGAATGCCCTGCGATTGAGCATATCGGAGATAAGGATGTATTCATATTCTGCCCGCAGCACCTGAAGCTTCCGGGACGTGGTGAGACTACGAACCATAACGGATATATCATAGGTAAAATGGATTGGGAAAGCCTTACATTTACACCTGAAGGCAGTTTCCATGTACTGGATTTCGGATTTGATTCATATGCAGCTGAATGTGCGACCATGCTGGATGACAATGGAAAAGCCGTACTCGTTGCATGGATGGGACTTCCTGATTCTGTTTATCCTACAGATGAAGAGGAGTGGTCAGGCTGCCTTACACTAGCAAGAGAGCTTACTATAAGAAACAGAAGACTTATACAGACGCCGCTGCCACAGCTATCCATTCTCCGTGAAGAAGAAATGGAACGTACAGAAGGAGAACTGCCACCGGTCTGTGAGATGGGGATAGATATTCCGGAAGATATGGATAAGGATGATTATTACTTCCGTCTCTTTACAGATAGTGTTGGACAGGGTGGTATTGTTATCCATTTTGATAAGGATAAATCGATGTTTACAGTAGACAGATCAGGACTTGCAAAGAAGATTAATCCGGATCAGGGAGAGATACGTGAACATAGCATAGAGAATCCGCTTACTCATCTTAGAATATTCATAGATAAGAGCAGTGTGGAGATTTTCGTAAATGACGGTGATGCAGTATTTACATCACGTGTATTTCCTACAGAAGCAGAACATAATTTCAGATTACCTGAGTCAGTAACATGCCGTATCTGGAAGTTAATGCCATCGGTTGTTGATGATTTTATTATATGATGAACAAATAAAAGTCGGTTGTGTAACTTTGTTGCACAACCGACTTTGTATATTTTTTTATGAAAATGAAGTTATGGAATCTACTTACTGCAATAATAAGATGTATTATTTACTTTTCAGTTATATCCGCATGCCAAGCCTGAAGGCTGCGAACATCTGAGAACTTATGCTTCTTAAGATGTCTTATACCATCCGCTGCAGCAAATGCAGCTGCCATAGTTGTGAAGTAAGGAATCTTATTTTTGATAGCAGCCTTACGTAAGTAGCTGTCATCATGAACGCTTGCCTTACCGATAGGAGAGTTAACGATTATATCGATATCTCCATTTGTTATATGGTCAAGGATGTTAGGACGTCCTTCGTAAATCTTCTTAACAACTTCTACAGGTATTCCTGCAGCTTCGATAAGCTTTGCTGTTCCTTCAGTAGCCATGATCTTGAAGTTTACATTGTTGAATGCCTTGGCTACTTCAACTACCTCATCCTTATCCTGGCTGTTAACAGATATAAGAACAGTTCCTTCAAGTGGAAGCATTGACTTAGCAGCTTCTTCAGCCTTGAAGAATGCACCACCGAGAGATCTTGAAATACCGAGAACCTCACCTGTTGAACGCATCTCAGGTCCGAGTATTGGGTCAACTTCCTGGAACATATTGAATGGGAATACTGCTTCCTTGACACCGAAGTAAGGTATATTTCTGTCCTTAAGTGTCGGAACAGGAGATGGCTTACCGGTAAGCTCGCCTGTGATGATCTCTGTTGCAAGAGGAACCATTCTGATTCCGCATACCTTAGATACAAGCGGAACAGTACGTGATGCTCTTGGATTAGCCTCGAGAACGAATACTCTGTCATCCTCTATAGCGTACTGCATGTTCATTAGACCAACTACATGCATTTCCTCAGCAATCTTTCTTGTGTATTCTTTGATAGTTTCAATATTCTTTTCTGATATGTGCTTTGAAGGTATGAGACATGCAGAGTCACCTGAATGTATACCTGCAAGCTCTATATGCTCCATAACAGCAGGAACATATGCATGAGTTCCGTCAGCTATGGCATCAGCTTCACATTCCATTGCATGATGCAGGAATCTGTCGATAAGAATAGGTCTGTCAGGTGTAACACCAACAGCAGCTTCCATATATCCGGTCATGGCTTCATCATCATAAACGACTTCCATACCACGTCCACCGAGAACGTATGAAGGACGAACCATAACAGGATAACCGATCTTGTTTGCTATCTCGATAGCTTCAGGAACAGTAGTAGCCATTCCTGATTCAGGCATCGGAATTCCGAGCTTATCCATCATTGCTCTGAACTGATCTCTGTCTTCTGCAAGATCGATAACTTCAGGAGAAGTACCGAGAATCTTTACGCCGTTCTTCTGAAGGTCAGCAGCAAGATTAAGAGGTGTCTGACCACCGAACTGAGCTATAACTCCGACCGGCTTTTCCTTCTTATATATGCTGAGAACATCTTCAAGTGTAAGTGGCTCGAAGTAGAGCTTATCAGATGTATCGTAGTCAGTTGAAACTGTCTCAGGGTTACAGTTAACGATTATTGTTTCGAAGCCGAGCTTCTTGAGTGACATAGCAGCATGAACGCAGCAGTAGTCGAACTCGATACCCTGACCGATACGGTTAGGACCGCCGCCGAGTATCATGATCTTTGGCTTATCTGAATTAACAGGGTTCTTATCTTCAGCGTTGTAAGTAGAATAGAAGTATGAACTGTCTTCAGTTCCGCTTACATGAACGAAGTCCCAGGTCTCTGTGCAGCCGAGTGCTTCACGTTTATTTCTTATATCATCTTCAGAAACCTGAAGTATCTCGCTGAGGTACTTATCTGAGAAACCATCCTTCTTTGCCTGAACGAGTGCATCATCGGATGGAAGAGTACCCTTAAATGAAGTAACAAGTGCTTCTTCCTCATCAACAAGTTCCTTCATCTGCTCAATGAAGTATTTCTTTACATGAGTGAGCTCGAATACTTCATCTATAGTAGCGCCCTTTCTGAGTGCTTCGTACATAATGAAATGTCTCTCACTTGAAGGAGTGATGAGAAGCTTAAGAAGCTCTTCCTTAGTCATGTCATAGTAATTCTTAACATGACCGAGACCGTAACGACCCTTCTCAAGGGATCTTATAGCCTTCTGGAATGCTTCCTTGTAATTCTTACCTATACTCATAACTTCGCCGACAGCACGCATCTGTGTTCCGAGTTTATCCTCAACGCCCTTGAACTTCTCAAATGCCCATCTTGCGAACTTGATTACAACATAATCTCCGTCAGGATAATACTTATCAAGTGTTCCGTACTTACCACATGGAATATCCTTAAGTGTAAGACCTGCAGCAAGCTTAGCTGATACAAGCGCGATAGGGAAGCCTGTAGCCTTTGAAGCAAGAGCAGAAGAACGTGATGTACGAGGATTGATCTCAATAACTATGATTCTGTCAGATACAGGATCATGTGCGAACTGAACGTTTGTACCACCTATAACTTCGATCTTATCAACTATCTTATATGCCTGCTCCTGAAGTCTCTTCTGAAGATCTTCGGAGATAGTAAGCATTGGAGCGGCACAGAAGGAGTCACCTGTATGAACGCCCATAGGATCGATATTCTCTATGAAGCATACTGTGATCATATTTCCTTCTTTATCACGAACAACTTCAAGCTCAAGTTCTTCCCATCCGAGTATGGATTCTTCAACAAGAACCTGACCAACAAGGCTTGCCTGTATACCTCTTGCACAAACAACCTTAAGCTCTTCCTTATTATATACAAGTCCGCCGCCGGCGCCGCCCATGGTATAAGCAGGACGGAGTACAACAGGATATCCGAGCTTATCAGCGATAGCGAGAGCTTCATCTACACTGTAAGCAACCTCTGAACGAGCCATCTCTATGCCGAGGCTGTCCATAGTCTGCTTGAATTCGATTCTGTCTTCACCACGTTCAATGGCGTCAACCTGAACACCTATAACCTGTACGCCGTACTTGTCGAGTATACCGAGCTTATTTAACTCAGCACATAAATTAAGTCCTGACTGACCACCAAGGTTTGGAAGCAATGCATCAGGACGTTCTTTTGCGATAATCTGTTCAAGACGGTCAGCATCAAGAGGCTCGATATAAGTTACATCAGCCATCTCAGGATCCGTCATAATAGTAGCAGGATTGGAATTAACGAGAACAATCTCATAACCAAGACTGCGGAGAGCTTTACAAGCCTGTGTACCTGAATAGTCAAATTCACACGCCTGACCTATGATGATAGGGCCGGATCCGATTATAAGAATCTTCTTAATGTCAGTTCTTTGTGACATACATTTTACCTCCTAAGAATAATTAAACCTAAACTTTTGGTATTATAACACCAAGCTATCCATATTTCCATATAAAAATATAATATTTTTGAATAAAATTTCACATCATATATGTATAAAATGGTTAATAATATACAACTTGTAGTGTATTTATGCATTTTTATGAATATTATGCATTTTTGGTATACAGAGATTTTTAGTGTGATAAAAATAGAAAAAATAGTGTATTTATTCATCCATTTGTACTATAATATGTAAGATTATGTGCAAACTCAGGTGATTAGACATGAATTATTTTATAAAACTGGCATTTTTATTCTTTGTAGGCTGTCTTGTTGGCTGGATAGGTGAGCTGTTTTTCAGAAGATATGCACCTGTTAAGTCAGTCAGCCACAAGTGGGAGAATCCTGGATTTCTTATGGGACCATATCTTCCTGTATACGGTTTCGGACAGGTCATATGTTATCTCGTATGTGATTTTTACAGTAATTATCTCCTTAAGGGACTTCCGGGGGTTATCGTTACATTTTTCATAATGGCAATAGTTCTCACAATGATAGAGCTTGCTGCCGGTCTGATTTTCATAAATGTCCTTAAAGTCCAGCTGTGGGATTATACAGATGAATGGCTTAACTTCAAAGGTATAATATGTCCTCTGTATTCACTTATGTGGGGAATACTCGGATGTGGATATTACTACCTTGTTCATCCATATACAATGGAAGCAGTTGACTGGCTTTCAAGAAATCTGGCATTTTCATTTGTTGTCGGATTTTTCTACGGAGTATTTACGCTTGATCTGGTTTTCTCCTTCAATCTTGTTGTTAAGGTGAAGACCTTCGCAGATGAGCATAATATAGTCGTTCGTTACAATGACTTCCTTGACAGTATCAACGGATATAAGGTTAAGATCAAGGAGAGCCCTAAGTTCATCTTAAGACGTTTTTCCCTCTTTTCTGACAGGGATTTCCGCGGTTCATTTGATGAATACCGTGAGAGAGTCATGAACGGAAGAATAGGCAGGGGACTTGAGAAGGGCAAGGAGCTCATTACAAATAACAGGGTTGTTCAGAAATTCAGAGGTTCTGATGAACCTGAAAATGAAACCGAAGTAAAGGAAGAGATTAATGCATAAAGAATACTTGATGGGTAATCAGGCAATTGCATATGGAGCTATAGCGGCAGGCGTAAATCTTGTTGCAGGCTACCCGGGAACACCATCTACCGAGGTTCTTGAAACTGTCGCAAAGATAAGACCTGAAAAGACATATGTTGAGTGGTCTGTAAATGAAAAGTCTGCCATGGAAGTTGCAGCAGGTGCATCATATGCAGGTGCGAGAACTCTTGTCACAATGAAGCAGGTAGGATTAAATGTTGCATCAGATCCTCTTATGAGTCTCGAGTATGTAGGAATCAAAGGCGGAATGGTCGTGCTTGTGGCAGATGATCCCGGACCTATATCCTCACAGACAGAGCAGGATACCAGAACCTTTGCCATGTTCAGTAAACTTCCGTGCTTTGATCCTTCAAGCGTTTCAGAAGCATATTCCATGATTCAGGATGCATATGAGTATTCAGAAAAGTACGGAACACCTGTATTCCTTCGTTCAACGACAAGGATAAGCCATGGTTATGAATCCATAGATGTAAAAGATGAAAATGAATATTATGAAAATGAAGCGGAAGGGTTTGTGAAGGACTCAAAGAGATGGGTTATATTCCCTAAGCTTTCATATAATAATCATATTCTTATTGAAGAAAGAAATGATAAGCTGAAGACTGTTTTCTCTGAATATGATAAGAATGAGATACTCTTTAATGATAAAGAATCTAAGAGAGGAATCGCAGCCGGCGGAGTGAGCGTGGCTTATGTGAAGGAAGCCATGAAGACAAGAGGTGAGATGCCGCTCCTAAAGGTCGGAACTCCATTTCCTTTCCCGGAAGATATGGCTAAGGATTTCCTTTCAGGACTTGATGAAGTTCTTTGTGTTGAAGAGCTTGATCCTGTTATAGAAAGAGCACTTATATTTACCTGTGGTAAGTATGGGCTCAAAACAAAGATATATGGAAAGCTTACCGGAAATGTACCGCGTTCCGGCGAGAATTCAGTTGATATAGTTAAAAAATGTATCGATACATTTACAGGCAGTGACGTTAATGAAAGCTCTTATGATATAAGTGACGCGCCTTCACTTCCTGTCAGACCGCCTGTTTTATGTGCAGGCTGTCCTCACAGAGCATCATTTTATGCAGTAAAAAAAGCTATGGCCGGTAAGAAGGCTGTTTTTGCCGGAGATATAGGATGTTACACACTCGGTAATGCGATGCCTCTTGATATGGTTGATACATGTCTCTGCATGGGTGCAGGCATAAATATCGCACAGGGAATATATCATATAGAAGAAGATACGACAGCATTTGCATTTGTGGGTGATTCAACTTTCTTTGCATCAGGAATCACTGGTGTTGTTAATGCAGTATATAACCAGGCGGACATGATTCTGGTCGCTCTTGACAATTCAACAACGGCGATGACAGGACATCAGCCTCATCCGGGCACGGGACTTACCATGATGGGAGAGGTAGTCAGCAAGGTTAGTATAGAAAATGTACTGAAGGGGATCGGACTTGAGACAGTTGTTACTGTAGATCCTCTTGATATAGAAAATGCTATCGAGACTGTTAAGAAGGTTTCCGAAGAAAAAGGTGTGAGGGCGATAATCTTCAAGTCACCATGTATAGCTATCGTTCCTTCAGGAAAGCCTTATGAAGTTATAAATGATAAATGCATAAAGTGTAAAAAATGTATCAGAGAACTGGGATGCCCTGCCATATATACTGAAAATGGAAATGTATGTATAGATAAGAGCTTATGCACGGGCTGCGGTCTCTGCAGCAGGATATGTCCGGTATCTGCCATCGAGAATGGAGGTGCTGAGAATGTCTAAGAATATCATACTCTGCGGAGTAGGCGGACAGGGAACGGTCCTCGCTTCAAAGATACTGTCTGCATCTTCAATGGAAAGAGGCATCAAAGTCATGAGTGCCGAGACCATTGGAATGTCTCAGAGAGGCGGAAGCGTTACCAGCTATGTCAAGATAGGCGATGATGCATATACACCGCTTATAGGTAAAGGTGAAGCTGATATAATAATCGGCTTTGAAGCGGGCGAGACTGTAAGGATGCTTCCTTATCTTAAGGAGGGCGGAACTGTTATAGTCAACAGTCATGTTATCAAGCCTACCACGGCAACTCTTTCTGATATGAATTATACTGCTGATGAAATGCTGGATTATCTCAGATCCAAGGTTCAGAATGTAAAAGCAGTAGACGGGGAAGAGATTTCTGAAAGACTTGGCAGTCAGAAGGTTCTCAATATGGTTCTGCTCGGTGCAGCTATAAGTACAGGAGTACTTGATATAACTATTGATGACGCAGTCAGGATAATGTCAGGACTTGTAAAAGAGAAGTTTATAAAAATGAATGAAATGGCTCTGAGAGCTACAACCTAAGGAGGATGCCATGAGAATAAACGATGAACAATTAAAACTGGTAAATGGAAGGATTGAAGCACTTATATCTGCCGGAAGCTTCTATGGAAAGAAGCTCAGTGAAGCAGGGATCACAAAGGTTGAAAGTGCAGAAGATTTTGAAAAGCTTCCTTTTTCTGAGAAGAATGATCTGAGAGATGCATATCCACTCGGACTTATGACTGCTCCTGAGGAGGAGATAGTAAGGATACATTCTTCATCAGGAACTACAGGCCTTCCTGTGATAATCCCTTATACAAAGAAAGATGTTGAAGACTGGGCCATCATGTTTGCAAGATGCTATGAGATGGCAGGTATAACAAATAAAGACAGAATCCAAATTACACCGGGCTACGGTCTTTGGACTGCAGGTATAGGATTCCAGGCCGGAGCAGAAAGACTCGGTGCCATGGCAGTTCCTATGGGGCCGGGAAATACTGATAAACAGCTTCAGATGATGATGGATATGAAGACAACAGTACTCTGTTCAACATCTTCATATGCGCTTCTTCTTGCAGAGGAGATCGAGAAGAGAGGCATTAAGGACAAGATACATCTGAAGAAGGGTGTCATCGGTTCAGAACGCTGGGGCAAAAAGATGCGTGAACGTATCGCAAATGAACTCGGTATTGAGCTTTATGACATATACGGACTGACAGAGATATACGGACCTGGTATAGGAATTAACTGTCCGGGTGAGACAGGAATGCATTACTGGGATGACTACATTTATATAGAAATCATCGATCCTAAGACAGGAGAAGTGCTTCCTGACGGAGAGTACGGTGAGATAGTAATAACTACACTCGTTAAAGAAGGTGCTCCGCTCATTAGATACAGGACACATGACCTTTCACGTATCATTCCGGGAGAATGTAAATGCGGAAGCAAGTTCCCAAGACTTGATGTGATCATGGGAAGAACTGATGATATGATGAAGATCAAGGGTGTAAATGTATTCCCTGCTCAGATAGAAGAGATTCTTCGTGACTTCCCGATGCTCTCAAGTGAGTATCAGATAAGAATTTCACATGTAGACGGAAAAGATACACTTCGTATATATGTTGAGACTGACGGAACAGTAGACTTCGCTGCACTTGCTCAGAAGATAGCTGCAAGCGTAAAGAGTAAGATAGGCTTCACACCTATAGTCAAGGTTGTTGAGATAGGAGTGCTTCCGAGAAGCGAGAAGAAGACCAAGAGAGTCATAGATGAAAGATATGACTGATTATAGAGATTTATTTCATTAGTGGGAGGATAAATATATATGGGAATGACAATGACTCAGAAGATACTTGCAGCTCATGCCGGACTCGAATCAGTTAAGGCAGGTGACCTTATAGAGGCTTCACTTGATCTTGTACTCGGAAACGATGTCACTACTCCGGTAGCTATCAACGAGCTCTCCAAGTTCAATAAGAAGACAGTCTTTGATAATACAAAGATAGCACTTGTTATGGATCACTTTACTCCAAACAAGGATATCAAGAGTGCTGAACATGTTAAGCAGGTAAGAGACTTCTCTAAAGCTAACAATATAGTTAATTATTTCGATGTAGGACAGATGGGTATAGAGCATGCCCTCCTTCCTGAGAAAGGCCTCATCGTTGCAGGTAATACATGTATAGGTGCTGACTCACATACATGTACCTATGGAGCGCTCGGTGCATTTTCTACCGGTGTAGGTTCTACCGATATGGCAGCAGGTATGGTTACGGGTAAGGCATGGTTCAAGGTTCCTTCAGCTATCAAGTTTGTCCTTAAGGGTGAGAAGGCTGAATGGGTAAGCGGTAAGGACCTTATACTTCATATCATCGGTATGATAGGAGTTGACGGTGCAAGATATAAGTCAATGGAATTTGCCGGTGAAGGTGTTGCATCACTTACAATGGATGACAGATTTACAATAGCAAATATGGCTATTGAGGCAGGTGCTAAGAACGGTATCTTCCCTGTAGATGATCTTACACTTGATTACATTAAGGATCATGCTCCGGAGAAATTCGCAAACAAGGAATATACAGTTTACGAAGCTGATGCGGATGCTGATTATGATGAGGTAATAGAGATTGACCTTTCAACACTTCGTCCTACGATAGCATTCCCTCATCTTCCGGAGAATACCAAGACTATAGATGAGATACATGCTGAAGGCGACATAGCTATAGATCAGGTTGTTATAGGTTCATGTACAAATGGACGTATCGATGATATGAGGATTGCAGCGGACGTCATGAACGGACGTAAGGTTGCAGACTGGCTCAGAGTAATAGTTATTCCGGGAACTCAGGAGATATATCTCCAGATGCTCAAGGAAGGACTTACACAGATATTCGTTGAAGCCGGTGCTATCGTAAGTACACCTACATGCGGACCTTGCCTCGGCGGTCACATGGGAATCCTCGCACATGGTGAGAAGGCAGTATCAACTACCAACCGTAACTTCATCGGACGTATGGGTGCCATCGATTCAGAGATCTATCTTGCGAGTCCTGCAGTTGCAGCGGCCTCCGCTATCACAGGTAAGATCAGCAGTCCGGAAGATCTTGGATTATAAAGAAAAGGAGTACGATATATGAACGCACATGGAATAGTACACAGATATGGTGATAACGTAGATACAGATGTTATCATACCTGCAAGATATCTGAACACAGCAGATCCTGCAGAGCTTGCAAAGAACTGTATGGAAGATATAGATAAGGAATTCGTTAACAGAGTTAAGGCAGGCGATATCATGGTTGCCGGAAAGAACTTCGGATGCGGATCTTCAAGAGAGCATGCTCCTATAGCCATCAAGGCTTCAGGAATCTCATGCGTTATAGCTGAATCATTCGCAAGAATCTTCTACAGAAACTCAATCAATATCGGACTTCCTATTCTTGAATGCAAGGAAGCCAGTGAAGAGATCAAGGCTGAGGATGAGGTTGAGGTAAATTTCGATACAGGTGAGATTACAGATATCACAACCGGTAAGAAATACCAGGGACAGGCATTCCCTCCATTTATGCAGAACATAATCACAAGCGGCGGACTTATCAATTCGATAAACGCAAAGAATGAATAATAAGGGGGATACGGAACATGATTTGTAATCTTGCAGTCATTAAGGGTGACGGTATAGGACCGGAGATAGTAACAGAAGCTATGAAGGTTCTTGATGCAGTCGGAAAGAAGTACGGTCATACATTCAATTATGAGCAGCTTCTTATGGGAGGATGTTCCATAGATGCTTACGGCAATCCTCTTACTGATAAGACAGTAGCAATCGCAAAGTCTAAGGATGCAGTGCTTCTCGGATCCATAGGCGGTAATACACAGACAAGTCCATGGTATAAACTTCCGCCTAACTTAAGACCTGAAGCAGGTCTTCTCAAGATAAGAAAGGAACTCGGACTTTTCGCAAATCTCCGTCCTGCTTATCTTTATCCTGAGCTTAAGGAAGCGTGTCCTCTTAAGGAATCAGTTGCAGCGGCAGGTTTCGACATGATGATCATGAGAGAGCTTACAGGCGGTCTTTATTTCGGAGAGAGATATACGAAAGAGATAGATGGCGTCGTTACCGCAGTTGATACACTTACATATACAGAGAAAGAGATAAGACGTATAGCTATAAAGGGTTTTGATATAGCAAGAAAGAGAAGATGCAGAGTTACTCTTGTTGACAAGGCAAATGTACTTGATTCATCACGTCTCTGGAGAAAGGTTGTTACTGAAGTAGCAGCTGAATACACGGATGTTGAATTCCTTACAATGCTTGTAGACAATGCTGCTATGCAGCTCGTTAAGGATCCTGCACAGTTCGACGTTATGCTTACAGAGAATATGTTCGGTGATATCCTTTCAGATGAAGCTTCCATGATAACTGGTTCCATAGGAATGCTTCCTTCTGCATCACTGAATGAAACCAAGTTCGGTCTTTATGAGCCATCAGGCGGATCTGCACCTGATATAGCAGGAAAGAATATAGCTAATCCTATAGCAACAATCCTCAGTGCAGCAATGATGCTCCGCTATACATTTGATCTTGATGCAGAAGCAGATGCAATAGAAAATGCAGTCAAGAAGGTTCTTGAAGAAGGCTACCGCACAATAGATATTGCTAAGCCGGGCGAGCCACAGGTCAAGACTGATGAAATGGGAACACTTATTGCAGAGAGAGTTTAATGGTTTGAGGGTGAGCGTTTAGACCTCAAATTAATCTATTATATAAGGAGAATGAATTATGAAGAGTGATAATATGAAATGCGGTTTACAGCAGGCACCTGCACGTTCACTTCTGAACGCGCTCGGATACACACCTGAAGAGATCAAGAAGCCTATGGTCGGTATCGTTTGTTCATATAACGAGATCGTTCCCGGTCATATGAATCTTGATAAGATAGCAGAAGCAGTTAAGCTCGGAGTTGCAGAAGCAGGCGGAACACCTGTTATGTTCCCTGCTATAGCAGTATGTGACGGTATCGCCATGGGTCACATCGGAATGAAGTACAGTCTTGTTACAAGAGACCTTATAGCTGATTCAACAGAAGCTATGGCTATAGCTCATCAGTTCGATGCTCTTGTTATGATTCCTAACTGTGACAAGAACGTTCCCGGACTTCTTATGGCAGCAGCAAGAGTAAATGTACCGACAGTATTTGTTTCCGGCGGTCCTATGCTCGCAGGTCATATTCACGGAAGAAAGAGAAGTCTTTCATCTATGTTCGAGGCAGTTGGAGAGTACACTGCCGGTAAGATTTCAGAGGCTGATGTAACTGAGTTTGAAGAGAAGGTTTGTCCTACATGCGGTTCATGCTCAGGTATGTATACAGCTAATTCCATGAACTGTCTTACAGAGGTTCTCGGTATGGGTCTTCCCGGAAATGGAACGATCCCTGCAGTTTACTCCGAGAGACTCAGACTTGCTAAGAGAGCAGGTTATGCGGTTATGGAAATGCTTGAGAAGAACATACGTCCTCGTGACATCATCACAAAGGATGCTATTCTCAATGCTCTTACAGTTGATATGGCACTTGGCTGTTCTACAAACTCAATGCTTCATCTTCCTGCTATAGCACATGAGATAGGCTTTGACTTTGACATTTCATTTGCAAATCCTATAAGTGAGAAGACTCCTAACCTTTGTCACCTTGCACCTGCAGGTCCTACATATATGGAAGACCTCAATGAAGCAGGCGGTGTATATGCAGTTATCAAGGAGCTCTGTGACCTCGGTCTTATAAATGAAGACTGTATGACAGTTACAGGAAAGACTATAGGTGAAGCTGTTAAGAATTCAGTTAATAGAAATCCTGAGGTTATAAGACCTACAGATAACCCATATTCAGCTACAGGCGGACTAGCAGTTCTTAAGGGTAATCTTGCTCCTGACGGATCAGTAGTTAAGAGATCTGCAGTTGTTCCTGAGATGCTTAAGCATGAAGGACCTGCAAGAGTATTTGATTCAGAAGAGGATGCAATCGCAGCTATACTTGGTGGAAAGATAGTTGAAGGTGATGTTGTGGTTATCCGTTACGAAGGACCTAAGGGTGGTCCGGGAATGAGAGAGATGCTCAATCCTACATCTGCAATAGCAGGTATGGGACTTGGAAGCACAGTTGCTCTTATCACAGATGGACGTTTCTCAGGTGCAAGCCGTGGTGCTTCAATAGGACATGTTTCTCCTGAAGCAGCAGTAGGCGGACCTATCGCTCTTGTTGAAGAAGGCGATATGATAGAGATCGATATCAATAACTACTCAATCACACTTAAGGTAAGTGATGAAGAGCTTGCTAAGAGAAAGGCTGAGTGGAAGCCTAGAGAGCCAAAGGTAACAACAGGATATCTTGCAAGATATGCATCTATGGTTACAAGCGGAAATAGGGGTGCAATCCTCGAGATTCCTAAGGCTGAAGCATAGTTGTATAAGTTGTAAAAATACTTATTATAAATTTATTAAAATTTTTACTTCAAAAATTTCTCTTTTTGAAGTATCATATTATACATTATTTGTAAAAGGAGATATAAGGCATGAAACAGTTGACAGGTTCAGAGATTGTTATTGAATGTCTTAAGGAACAGGGCGTAGACACCGTATTCGGTTATCCGGGCGGAACAATACTTAATGTCTATGATGAACTTTATAAGCATTCAGACGAGATAAAGCACGTGCTTACATCCCATGAGCAGGGAGCATCACATGCTGCAGACGGATACGCAAGAGCGACAGGTAAGGTCGGCGTCTGCCTTGCAACAAGTGGTCCGGGTGCTACAAATCTTGTCACAGGTATTGCTACTGCATATATGGATTCCATTCCTCTTGTAGCTATTACTGCAAATGTAGGTGTGGCTCTTCTTGGTAAGGACAGCTTCCAGGAAGTAGATATAGCAGGTGTTGTTATGCCTGTTACAAAGCACAGCTTTATAGTCAAGAATGTTCATGAGCTTGCTGATACCATAAGACGTGCATTCAAGATAGCAAAGAGCGGAAGACCGGGACCTGTACTTGTTGATATAACAAAGGATGTTACTGCAACAAAGGCTGCCTATGAATATAAGAAACCGGAAGCTATTGAAAGGGTAACTGACACTATTAAGGATTCAGATATCGAAAAGGCTGTTGATATGATCAACATTTCTGAAAAGCCTTTCATCCTTGTAGGTGGTGGTGCTGTTGCTTCAGGTGCTTCAGCAGAGATTAAGAAGCTTGCTGATAAGATGGATGCCGCAGTGTGCGATACTCTTATGGGTAAGGGCGCATTTGATGGTACTGACAAGCGTTATACCGGTATGATCGGTATGCACGGTACCAAGGCATCGAACTTTGGCGTAAATCAGGCAGATCTTATAGTTGTTGTAGGTGCCAGATTCTCAGACAGAGTTATAGGAAATGCAGCGAAATTTGCTAATTCTGCAAAGATACTTCATATAGATATAGATGCAGCTGAAATCAATAAGAACATAGTTGCTGATGCATCTGTTATAGGTGATGCAAAGGAAATCCTTAAGAAAATGCTTCCAAAGATTGAGAAGAAGCAGAACAAGGCCTGGATGAAGACTATAGCTGATCTTAAGAATGAATATCCACTTGCATACGATATGGAGAATCTTACAGGACCGGCTGTAATCAGTAAAATATATCAGAAGACAAAGGGTGAAGCTATAATCGCAACTGATGTTGGACAGCATCAGATGTGGGCTGCTCAGTATTATCTTTACAAGGAGCCTAGACAGCTTCTTACTTCAGGCGGACTCGGTACCATGGGTTATGGTCTTGGCGCAGCTATTGGTGCTGCATTCGGTCAGCCTGAGAAACTGGTATTCAATATTGCCGGTGACGGATGTTTCCGTATGAACATGAATGAGCTTGCAACAGCTTCCAGAGAGGGAACACATGTTATTGAGATAGTTATCAATAACCATGTTCTCGGAATGGTTAGACAGTGGCAGACACTTTTCTATGGTAAGAGATATTCGAATACAATGCTTAATGACAAGGTTGATTTTGCAAAGGTAGCAGAAGGACTTGGAGCTAAAGCATATACAGTTACAACAGTTAAGGAATTCGACAAAGCTCTTACTGCAGCAATAAAGGGCAAGGGACCTTATCTCATCAACTGCATCATTGATCAGGATGATAAGGTTTGGCCAATGGTTGCACCGGGTGCAGCTATAGAAACATGTTTCGATAGTGAAGAAGAATTAAATAAGAAATAATATAAAGGTTTAATAAAAGACAAAGTGGAGGAATACTAAGATGGCAAGAGTTTATAATTTCTCAGCAGGACCTTCTATACTGCCGGAGGTTGTACTTCGTCAGGCAGCAGAAGAGATGATGGATTACAAAGGCTCAGGACAGAGCGTTATGGAGATGAGCCACCGTTCAAAGGTTTTTGACAACATCATCAAGGAAGCAGAGCAGGATCTCAGGGATCTCATGAATATCCCTGACAATTACAAGGTTCTTTTCCTTCAGGGTGGTGCTTCACAGCAGTTTGCAGCTATCCCTATGAATCTTATGAAGAATGGTGTTGCTGATTACATTATCACAGGTCAGTGGGCAAAGAAGGCTTATCAGGAAGCTAAGAAGTACGGAAAGGCAAATGCTATAGCTTCTTCAGAGGATAAGACATTCTCATACATTCCTGATGTAAGTGATCTTCCTATAAGCGAAGATGCTGACTATGTATATATCTGTCACAACAATACTATATACGGAACAGCTTATCATGAGCTTCCAAATACAAAGGGCAAGATACTTGTTGCAGATATGTCATCTGATATTCTGTCACAGCCTGTAAACGTAGAGGATTATGGTCTTATCTACTTCGGCGTACAGAAGAACGTTGGACCTGCAGGTGTTGTAGTTGTTATCATCAGAGAAGATCTTATAAGAGATGATCTTCCTGAATTCGTTCCTACAATGCTTAAGTATAAGACACAGGCTGATGCTGATTCACTTTACAATACACCTCCGTGCTATGGTATATATGTATGCGGACTTGTATTCAAGTGGGTTAAGTCAATGGGCGGACTTCCGGCAATGAAGATTCATAATGAGAAGAAGGCTAAGATTCTTTATGACTTCCTTGATTCTTCAAAGCTTTTCAAGGGAACTGTCGTTAAGAAAGACAGATCACTTATGAACGTTCCATTTGTTACAGGAAATGATGAGCTTGATGCTAAGTTCGTTAAGGAAGCTACAGAAGCCGGATTCGTAAACCTTAAGGGACACAGATCAGTTGGTGGTATGAGAGCATCTATCTACAATGCTATGCCTATCGAGGGTGTTGAGAAGCTCGTACAGTTCATGAAGGACTTTGAAGAAAAGAATGCATAAAGCATTACATTTTTATAATTAAATATAACGATAGAAGGAAAAAACAATGTATAAGATTCATAATTTAAATCCAATAGCAAAATGTGGTACTGACCTTTTCAGTGCTGACTATGAGTTAACAGATAACATAAATGAGGCTGATGCAGTTCTTGTAAGAAGTGCATCAATGCATGAGATAGAAGTTCCTGAGAAGCTTATCGCAGTTGCTCGTGCAGGCGCAGGTGTAAACAATATTCCTCTTGATGATTATGCTGAGAAGGGTATCGTAGTATTCAATACACCGGGCGCAAATGCAAATGGTGTTAAGGAACTTGTTATAGCAGGACTTCTTCTTGGATCCAGAGATATTGTAGCAGGTGCTAACTGGGTTATAGAGGATAAGGATGACGAGAATATAGCTAAGACTGCTGAGAAGCAGAAGAAGCTTTATGCAGGTAATGAGATTCAGGGCAAGAAGCTCGGTGTTATCGGTCTTGGAGCTATAGGATGCAGAGTTGCAAATGCAGCTATACATCTTGGTATGGATGTATGGGGATATGATCCATATGTTTCAGTTGATGCTGCTTGGAATCTTTCAAAGTCAGTAAAGCATATTACAAATGTAAATGATATATATGCTAACTGCGATTACATAACAATACATGTTCCGCTTATGGATTCTACAAAGGGTATGATAAGTAAGGAAGCCATCGATCAGATGAAGGATGGTGTTGTTATCCTTAATTATGCAAGAGATATTCTTGTTGACGAGGAAGCAGTTCTTGCAGCTATTGATGCAGGTAAGGTTCACAGATATGTAACTGACTTCGCTAACCCAACAGTTGTAGGACATGAGGGCGTTATCTGTACACCTCACCTTGGTGCTTCTACAGCAGAGTCAGAAGATAACTGTGCAATCATGGCTGTAAATGAGATCAGAGATTTCATAGAGAATGGTAATGTTATCAACTCAGTTAATTATCCAAGAGTAGATGCCGGTGTTCCATCATCTGCAGGACGTATAACAGTTTGCCATAAGAATATTCCTAACATGCTCACACAGTTCACAGGACTTTTTGCAAAGAACGGTGTTAACGTACCTGATATGGTAAGTAAGTCACGTGGAGATTATGCTTATACAATTCTTGATGTTGATACGGCTGATGCAGCTAATATGGTTGATGAGCTTTCAGCAATTGAAGGAGTTATTAAGGTAAGAGTTATCAAATAATCAGGATACGAAGTTTCCTTTTATTCGTAAAATGATTCGCATATGATGTCAGGGACGGGTTATAGAATCATATAGCGGAGGTAAAAGACATGAGTGATAAATTAAGAGTTGGAATTCTTGGCGCAACGGGTATGGTAGGTCAGCGTTTTATAACAATACTTGCTGATCATCCTTGGTTTGAGGTTGTAACTGTTGCAGCAAGCCCAAGAAGTGAAGGAAAGAAGTACAGTGAAGCTGTTGAAGGAAGATGGAAGATGGATGTTCCTATTCCTGACGCAGTTAAGGATCTTGTACTTTATAATGTAAATGATGTTGAGAAAGTTGCTTCAACTGTAGATTTCGTATTCAGTGCAGTTGATATGTCCAAGGATGAGATAAAGGCTATAGAAGAGGCTTATGCAAAGACAGAAACTCCTGTAGTATCAAATAACTCAGCTCACAGATGGACGCCTGATGTTCCTATGGTAGTTCCGGAACTTAATCCTGAGCATTACGAAGTTATTAAGTATCAGAAGGAAAGACTTGGTACACAGCGTGGATTTATAGCAGTTAAGCCTAACTGTTCTATACAGAGCTATGCACCTGCACTTTTCGCACTTAAGGAATTTGGTCCTAAGGAAGTAGTTGTTTCTACTTACCAGGCAATTTCCGGTGCCGGAAAGACTTTCAAGGACTGGCCTGAGATGGTCGGCAATATCATTCCGTACATTGGTGGTGAGGAAGAAAAGTCAGAGCAGGAGCCACTCCGTATCTGGGGCAAGGTTGAGGACGGCGTTATAAAGAAATGTGAAGACGGTCCTAAGATAACAAGCCAGTGTATCAGAGTTCCTGTTCTTAATGGACATACAGCAACTGTATTTGTTAACTTCGAAAAGAAGCCTACTAAGGAAGAGATTATAGACAGATGGGTTAACTTCAAGGGTGAGCCTCAGGAGCTCAATCTTCCAAATGCTCCTAAGCAGTTTATTCAGTATCTTGAAGATGACAATCGTCCACAGGTTTCTCTTGATGTAGACTTTGAAAATGGAATGGGTGTTTCCATGGGAAGACTTCGTGAAGATACACTTTTTGACTATAAATTCGTAGGTCTTTCACACAATACACTCCGTGGTGCAGCAGGTGGAGCTGTTCTTTCAGCTGAACTCCTTTATGCTAAGGGATATATTACAAAAAAATAAAAAAACAGTTTATTTTTATATAAATTATTGATAATATATAAAGGTAATTTTTTTAGGAGGTAACAGTGGTATGAAGAAACTTATTTTAGTTACTTCTCCACCGGCTTGTGGAAAAACATTCATATCCAAGAAACTCGCAAAAGCACTTACAAATTGCGTTTATCTTGATAAGGATACACTTATTGTTTTATCAAAGCAGATTTTCAAAGTAGCAGGAGAAGAGTATAACCGTTCTTCTGATTTCTTCCAGAGAGAGATCAGAGATTATGAGTATTATGCTATTCTCGACCTTGCATTTGATGCGCTTGATTATAACGATACAGTACTTATTAACGCTCCATTTACGGAAGAAATAAGAGATGATGATTATCTTGATCGTCTTCGTGAAAAGCTTAGAGAAAAGGGCGCTGAGCTCTGTGTTGTTTGGGTTCATGCAGATGTTGAGGTTGCTCATCAGAGAATGATAAGCAGAAATTCCGACAGAGATGTATGGAAGCTTGAGCATTGGGATGAGTATGTTGCTACTCAGAACTTCAATAAGCCTGGTAATATTCCTGAGCTCTTTGTATTTGATAATAATAACGAGGAATCCTTCAAGAAGTCACTTCTTGATGCTGTTAAGTACATAAGATCATAAACAACTTAAGGCTGTACGGGTGACCATAGTATTGTCACAAGTCCAGCCTTTTTTCACTTTTTATTATGGAGATAAAGCATTGGCAAAAGTACGTACATTTGCAGCTGTAAGACCAAGAACAGATATTGTTAATGATATAGCTGCTTTACCATATGATGTTTACAGCAGGGCAGAGGCATATGAAAAGGTTAAAGGAGATAACTATTCATTTCTCCGTATAGACAGACCTGAAACACAGTTTCCACCTGAATATGATATGTATTCTGAAGAAGTATATGCAAAGGGACGTGATATGCTTCTTGATATGATAGATAAGGGTGAATTCGTAAGAGAAGATAAGCCTTGTTATTACATTTATGAGCTTATCATGGATGGAAGACACCAGACAGGTATCGTTGCGACTTCTTCTATAGATGACTATGTAAACGGAGTCATAAAGAAACACGAGAATACCCGTGCTGAGAAGGAGAAGGACAGGATTAATCATGTCTATACCCTTTCTGCTCAGACAGGACCTATATTCCTTGCATACAGAGATTCCGCTACAATCAATGATATTGTTAATGCAAAGAAGCAGGAGGAAGCTCTCTACAGCTTTACTGCAGATGACGGAATAACACATAATGTCTGGGTTATCGATGATGAAGACAGTATTGAAAATGTAAGGAATGCATTTGATTCAATCAATGATATTTACATAGCTGACGGACATCACAGAGCAGCTTCAGCCGTTAAAGTTGGCCTTAAGAAGAGAGAAGAGAATCCGGGATTCAGCGGAGATGAAGAGTTTAATTTCTTCCTTTCGGTTCTGTTCCCTGAGTCAGAGCTTGCTATACTTCCGTATAACAGAGTGGTAAGAAACTATGGAAGCTTTGAGACACTTTCTGATTTTATGAACGCTCTTTCAGATATCTGTGAGATAACCCCTGTTGATGAGCCATTCCAGCCTGTTAATAAGGGTGAATTTGGTCTGTTTGCAGAAGACAGCTGGTATAAGCTTACAATTTTCGATAAATACAGGAACGATGATCCGGTTGAAGGACTTGATGTTTCACTCCTTCAGACATATATACTTAAGCCACTTCTTGGTATAGATGATCCAAGAACCAGCAGTGATATAGATTTTGTCGGTGGAATCAGAGGTCTTTCAGAGCTGGAAAGAAGATGCCATACAGATATGAAGCTTGCATTCTCAATGTATCCGACATCTATTGGAGAGCTTTTCGATGTGGCCGATGCAGGGCTTCTCATGCCACCTAAGTCTACATGGTTTGAGCCTAAGCTTCGTTCGGGAATATTCATTCATGAGATATAAGAGTTTTTACGGAATGTAAGAGGTTATAAGTTTAAAGGAGAAGGAATATATATGAAGAGAGAGAGGAAAGCGGTATTTGCCATTAACTGGATGGAAGTTGAGGCGCTTACCCAGGCACGACACGATAATCCACATCATATACTCGGAATTCACGAATGCATTGATGATGTTTATGTCAATGTTTATATTCCTGATGCAAAGGTTGTCAAGATCAAGGATCTTACCGGAAATAAGCTGTATAATCTTGTTTCTGACAGGGTGCCGGGCTTCTTTTCTATATGTATAAAGGATAAGAAAGAATTTGAATATGAAGTAAGAGCAAAGATGAATGATGGAAAGGAACGTCGTTTCATCGATCCATATACATTTGAGCCGGTTATCGATCCTATAGATATAAGCAAATTTAATGAAGGTATACATTACGAGATATATAAGAAACTCGGATCTCATACCATGACTGTTGACGGTGTAGAAGGTACACTTTTTGCTGTATGGGCACCGAATGCTGACAGAGTATCTGTTGTTGGTAATTTCAACGGATGGGATGGCAGGGTTCATCCTATGAGAAAGCTTGATTATTCAGGTATTTTTGAACTCTTCATACCCGGAGATTTCAGCGGTGAGATATATAAGTATGAGATAAGGTCAAAGAGTGGTGAGGTATTCATGAAGAGTGATCCTTATGGATTCTCATCTGAGGTAAGACCTGCAAATGCAACGCGTGTTGTCAGCCTTGATCATACATGGAAGGACAGCGCATGGATAAAGAACAGAGATAAAAATGAAGCTTCTGTCGCAAGTAAGCCTATGAACATCTATGAGGTTCACCTTGGTTCATGGAAGAGACCTGAAGATGGAAGAGAGTTCTATAATTATAAAGAAATAGCTCCAAGACTCAGCGCTTATATGAAGGAGGCAGGCTATAACTATGTTGAGCTTATGCCTATCATGGAGCATCCTTATGATCCTTCATGGGGTTATCAGGTGACAGGTTATTATGCACCTACTTCAAGATACGGCAATCCTTCAGACTTTATGGCATTTGTTGATCATATGCACAGCGAGGGTATAGGCGTTATCATAGACTGGGTTCCTGCACATTTTCCTAAGGATGAGCATGGTCTCGGAAGATTCGATGGTACTTACTTATATGAAAGCAGTGACCCTCTCAGAAGAGAACATCCTCACTGGGGAACATTAATATTTGATTACAGCAAGAATGAAGTTCGTAACTTCCTTGTTGCAAACGCTCTGTACTGGGCTGATATGTATCATGTTGACGGTATACGTATGGATGCTGTTGCTTCGATGCTTTATCTTGACTATGGCCGTCAGGGTGGTGAGTGGCGTCCGAACGAATTCGGTGGAAACGAGAACCTTGAAGCAATTGCATTTATCAAGGAACTCAACACGGTTATGAAAGAGAAGTTCCCCGGCGTACTTATGATAGCTGAAGAATCTACAGCATGGCCGATGCTCACACATTCAGTTAAGGATGGCGGACTTGGATTTGATCTTAAGTGGAATATGGGATGGATGAATGATTTCCTTTCCTACATGAAGCTCGATCCATTATACAGAAAATACAATCATAACGACCTTACCTTCAGTATGGTCTATGCATACAGTGAAAACTTTGTACTTGTACTGTCTCATGATGAGGTTGTTCATGAGAAGTGCTCCATGATCGGTAAGATGCCGGGTGGATATGAGGACAAGTTCTCCAATCTCAGAACAGCTTATGGTTTCATGATGACACATCCGGGCAAGAAGCTCCTTTTCATGGGACAGGAATTTGCTGTTATGAAGGAATTTAACGAGTCATCCGAGCTTGACTGGTCCCTGTTTGAATTTGATGCACACAGCTTCCTGTTCGACTATGTAAAGGACCTTAATAAGCTTTATATGACTGAGCCTGCACTTTCAGAGCTTGATACGGATCCATCAGGTTTCAAATGGATTGCTATGAATTCTGCAAATGAAAGTATCATAAGCTTCGAAAGAAGAGGCAAATCAGAAGAAGATACACTTCTTATAGTATGTAATTTCACACCTATAGTTCATAAGAATTATAAGCTTGCAGTTCCTACAGCAGGAAAATGGAAGGAAATCTTCTCAAGTGACAATCCTAAATACGGTGGCGACGGCAATAACAACAAGGTTGTTAAGCAGTCAAAGGCCGGAAAGGTTGATGACAGGAAGAACTATGTTTCAATTACAGTTCCGGGTCTTTCAATCTCCGTATTCAAAAAGAGATAATTATTATTTTTAAGATAAAGAGGTGACTTAAGGTGTCTAAGATTGACATTATTTCCGGCTTCCTTGGAGCAGGAAAAACAACACTTATCAAAAAACTCATCAAGGAATCTTTTAAAGATGAGCAGGTTGTTCTCATTGAGAACGAATTTGGTGAGATAGGAATAGACGGAGGCTTCCTTAAGGAGGCTGGAGTCAATATTACTGAAATGAATTCAGGATGTATATGCTGCTCACTTGTTGGCGACTTTGGTGTTGCTTTAAAGCAGGTTGTAGAACAGTATAAGCCTGACAGAGTTATCATTGAGCCATCAGGAGTAGGTAAGCTTTCAGATGTTATCAAAGCTATAGAAAAGGCCGGTCAGGATGTTGACATCGCTCTTAACAGTGCAACTACTGTAGTTGATGTTAAGAAAGCAAAGATGTATATCAAGAACTTCGGTGAATTCTTCCTGAATCAGATTGAAGCAGCAGGTACAGTTGTTCTCAGCCGTACTCAGGATGTTACAGAAGATAAGATACTCGAGGCTGTTGCTCTTATCAAAGAGCATAATGCTGATGTAAGAATCATAACTACACCATGGGATGACATCTCAGGAGATGTTATTCTCGATGCTATAGAGCATTCTTCTAAGATTGAAGATATCATGAAGAATTTCAAATATGATCCTGAGGTAGATGATGAGCATCATCATCACCATCATCACGATCACGATGAGCATGAACACCATCATGACCATGATGAGCATGAACACCATCATGACCATGATGAGCATGAACACCATCACGATCATGACGAGCACGAGCATCATCACCATGACCACGATGAACATGAACATCATCATGAATATGATGAGAACGGCGTATGTTCCTGCGGACATCATCACCATCATCACGATGCAGATGAAGTATTTACAAGCTGGGGTAAGGAAACTGCTGTTAAGTACGATGAATCAGATCTTCGTCCTATACTTGATAAGCTGTCAGATATGGACAGCAATGAATTCGGTATTATTCTCAGAGCAAAAGGTATCGTACCTGATAAGAATGGTTCATGGCTTGAATTTGACCTTGTACCGGGTGAATATGAGCTGAGAAAAGGTTCTCCTGATTATACCGGAAAACTCTGCGTTATAGGCAGTCAGCTTAAAGAAGACAGCCTTGCAGAACTCTTTGGAATATAAGGCGAGGTGATTTCTCATGAATAAAGAGATACCTGTATATGTCTTTATGGGCTTCCTTGAAAGCGGTAAGACTACATTTGCCAAGGAAACTCTTATAGACAGAGGGTTTAATGAAGGTAAATCAACACTTCTTCTGGTCGCTGAAGAAGGTGAAGTTGAATATGATACAGCGCTCCTTGAGAAGAATAATATTCATCTGGAGCTTATAGATGATACAAATCTTACTGATGAGCATCTTCTGGAGCTTGGAAGTAAGTATAAGCCTGAACTTGTACTGATCGAGTACAATGGTATGTGGGAGCTTGATAAGATCTTTAATGTACGTGTTCCTAAGGGATGGACTGTTGTTCAGGTTCTCTCTTTTGTAAATGCCGAAACATTTGATGTATATGTAAATAACATGAAGAAGATCATGATGGATCAGCTCAGAAATGCTGATATGATCATCTTCAACAGATGTAACGAGAATACAAAGAAATCAGAGTACAGAAAGAGTCTCAGGGCTGTAAACAGACGTGCTCAGATTATATTTGAGAATGCTGACGGCAGTGTGGATAACGGAAGTGATGAAGAGCTTGTGCTTCCATATGATATCACGCAGGACGAGATAGTACTTGAGGATGAGGATTTCGGACTTTTCTATATAGATGCTGCAGATGCTCCTGATAAGTATCTTGGTAAGCATATAAAGTTCAAGGCTCAGGTTCATAAGCCATCCAACTACGGTAAGAATGAATTTGTTCCGGGCAGATTTGCCATGACTTGCTGTGCTGCAGATATAGCCTTCGTAGGCTTCAAGTGTTACTACGGCGGAACAAAGAATCTTAAAGACAGAGACTGGGTAATAGTTAAAGGAAAGATAGACAAGGAATTCTATAAGGAATTTGAAGGCGAAGGACCTGTAATATTTGCTGACGAGGTTGTAAAGACCAGTCCTGCAGAAGATGAACTTGTTTATTTCAATTATTAGAAAACAGTTTATTAAAATACTCAGAAATATAATAATAAGCATCTGAATCGTTTGGTTCAGATGCTTATTTGCTTGATAATGCTAAATGAGATATTTTACTCAAATACAACTTTATTCTTGCCGGTCTGCTTTCCTTTATACATCCTTGAATCAGCCAGCTCATACATTGACTCTTTGTCCATTCCCTTTTGGGCTGATGCAACACCAATGGTAATAGTGCAGTGAATATCTGCTTCTTCAAGATTGAAGACATGTGCCTCAACTGCACTTTTGATTCTGTATGCAACCAGTGATGCTTCTTTGGTGGAAGCGTTCATGAGGATTATAAGGAATTCCTCGCCTCCCCATCTGCAAAGGAAATCACCGGGTCTTGTACATTCTTTTATGATGTTAGATACATCAATAAGTACTTTGTCACCTTCGTCATGTCCGTAGGTATCATTAACTTTCTTGAAATCGTCTATATCACACATCAGTATCGAGAAGTGTGTGTTGTTCATATCATACAGATGAAGCTTTTTGTCCATTTCTATATCAAGAAGTCGTCTGTTGTTAAGTCCTGTAAGAGGATCATGACTTGCCTCGTCATTCAGAAGATCATTCTCATTGCTTATAACGCCGATATAGTTATAGAGAATCGTGATTATGATGATGCACATGATTATCAGAAGAATGAAGATAAGAAATGAATTGATCACGTGAATCACATCAGCTTCTTCGTCTGTAAGTATGTCAGTATATACAGCTTTCTCAGAATCCGTTAGGTTGTAGAAGTAGTTATAGGCAATGGCTGCTATAAGTGAAGCAAGAGTACCTTTTTCAATAATTCTTTTAGTCCTGGCGAAATAAAAACAGAAGAAGCTTAGAGGAACTAACGGAATTAAATATAGATAAAATCCAAGCGAAACAGGGAAAAGCAGTGACACGATATATGAATGAGCTATTATCTCAAACTCAGTCAATACAAATAACAGAGTGTAGTTTTTGGACTTGATAAGCCAGAAGCCGAACAAATAAAAAACAATGCTTCCGATATTAAAGTATCCTAAGATCTTGGCACCGGAAACAAAGGAGAATGCGGCAATCGCCAGATGGATTGTCAGACATATGATGTTTACGAATTTAAAGAAAAAATCAACATATTTATGATCGTTTAGATCAATATGCTCTATGCTGTCAAATAGTCTTCTCATACATCCCCCAAATGTAATTTTAACCCCTATGCTTATTATAAGATATATTTACATAATCTGCAATAAGACTTGATTATTCGTTTAAACTATTTGTTTCAATTTAAAATGTGAACAAATTGGCGCAACAAACGCTAGCTTTTTACATAGTTTGTTAACTTGAATCCGGATAATGCGATTGCTAAGATTTATATATCATTTTGAGAAGGATTTAGTGTAAAGGAGAATGGTATTTTGTATGGAAGAGTGTATTCCGGAAAAGTATGTGGGATAAGTGGGAATCTGATATCTGTTGAAACTGATATATCACCGGGACTTCCCGGAATATGTATGGTCGGATATCTTGCGTCCTCAGTAAAAGAAGCAGGTGAACGAGTAAAGACGGCTCTAAAGAATTGTGGTGTAGATATTCCTTCAAGACGTGTCACAATCAATCTATATCCTGCTAATATCAGGAAAGAGGGTACTAATTATGATCTTGCTATAGCTGTTTCCATCATGCTCAGTATGGGGGCATTGGATGTAAACATTGATCCAAGTGATACGTTGATACTTGGAGAACTGTCTCTGGACGGAAGAGTACATCCTGTAAATGGAGTGCTTCCGATAGTGCACTATGCAGCTGCAAACGGTATCCAAAAAGTAATTCTCCCTATAGAAAATATGAAGGAAGCTTCTTTTGTATCGGAAATACAGATTATCGGGGTTGGGAGTCTGTGTGATGCAGCTGATGCAGTCAGATACATTTCAGATGTTAAATCCATAGGGAACAGAATTATAGAGTTATCAGATGGGAAAGTGTCTGAGGTAGAAATCAGGAAGGAAGAACGCCCTTCTGTAATAAAAAATGATCTTTCAGATATAATCGGCCAGGATTATATGAAAAGAGGCCTTATTGTGGCTGCTGCAGGAATGCACCACCTGCTTCTTTCCGGAGCTGCAGGAGCCGGGAAGTCCATGACTGCAAAGTCAATTCCATATATCATGCCTGAACTGAGCCTTGATGAGAAGATAGAAGTCACAAAGATATACAGCGTAGCAGGTTATCTAAGGGACAATGATTCCATTATAGAGGAACGTCCATTCAGAAGCCCGCATTCATCAGTTACTGAAACGGCGTTTATCGGAGGCGGTCACTATCCTAAACCGGGGGAAGTGACTCTTGCAAACAGAGGAGTTCTTTTTCTGGACGAATTCCCTGAGTTTAAGCGTTCTGTTATAGAAGCATTGCGCCAGCCTATGGAGGATAGATGTGTGACTGTTTCCAGACAGAGCGAAAGTATAACATATCCGGCCAATTTTATGCTGGTAGCTGCTCGAAATAACTGTCCCTGCGGAGCGTATCCTGATCTTACGGTCTGCCATTGTAAACCTTCTGAAATAGACAGATACAGAAATAAGATCAGTCACCCTATCATGGACAGGATAGATATTTCAATTGAAGTAAAGCCTGTTGAAAAAGATAAACTGATTGAACGTAAAAAAGGAATAACGACCCTTGAGGCCAGGAATATCATTTCTGATGCTATGGCAAGACAAAGGAAGAGATATGAGGGCACTGAGTATAAGTTTAATTCGGAGGTTCCTCAAAACAAAATCTCAGAGTATATGGGTTTGAAAACAGGAACAGAGAATATGCTTATTTCTTACATGAAAGAGCATAATCTTTCGGTCAGAAGCTATTTTAAGATAATCAGACTGGCCAGGACTGTTGCGGATGTAAATGATCATGATGACATTACTGAGGATGATATATATGAAGCTATATTTTATAAAAACAATTATAAGGAGGACGGATGCCTTTGAGGGATGAAGACGTACTGTGCTGGATGTCAAAGAACAGCCTTATCGGACCTGAAAAGATCTGTAAGATCATGAGCCTGGTTAAAAGCCCGATGGATATCGTTTCATTTTCTTACGAGGAAAAAACAGAACTTTTAGGCGAAAGGGTTGCAGCAGAATTCGAGAAAGAGATAGAGGATTTCAGTGCTTCAGAATATAGGAACGAACTTCTGGAAAAGAATATTGATCTTATAACAATATATGACAGCAGATATCCTGAACTTCTGAAGGAGATACATGACCCGCCATATGTTTTGTTTTTTCGCGGAAATATTGATTTACTGAAAAATGGACCGATAATCGGAGTTGTAGGTTCGAGGACTCCGAGTGTCTATGGACGGGAATATGCAGAGTACTTTTGCCGGGAATTGGTTAAGGAAGGAATCACTATAGCATCCGGGATGGCAAGAGGAATAGATTCGGTTGCTCATATAGAGACTCTGAAGTCCGGAGGAAATACAGTCGCTGTACTGGGGTGTGGGGTGAATATATGTTATCCGGAACGAAACTTTAAGCTTTACGAGGAAATGGGCGAAAAGATGCTTATCATTTCGGAGCAGCCACCTGATACTCCGCCTTTTATATATAATTTCCCACTAAGAAATAGAATCATAAGTGGAATATCCAAAGGTATTCTGGTTATCGAGGCAAGGGAGAAGTCCGGTACGCTTATTACGGCTGATGCGGCACTGGAACAGAATCGGTACATTTATGCAATCCCGGGAAGACTCAGTGATCCTATGTCGAGAGGTACAAATATGCTTATATCGGAGGGAAGAGCAGCTCTTGCGTTGTCTCCGGATATAATACTTTATGATGTATTAGGAAAGGTAAAAGGAAAAAAGAAAAGCAGAACTAAAACTTTAAATCTGACTGAACTTGAAAAAAGGATTCTGTCACATATTTCTACTGAGCCGGTCTTTGCTCCGGATCTTTCAGAGACTCTTGAAATCAGGATGGGAGAGCTGCTCAGTATACTTATAAAACTGGAAAAAACGGGGGTAATAAAACAGATTGAAAGAGGATATTATATACAAGTGGGCTTGCATCCGTAAAAAAATTGGTGTATATTCCTAAACAGTGTGTTTGGAAGAAATACAAATTTTGTTACCAGGAAGTGTAGAAAAATGTCAAATAATCTTGTGATAGTTGAGTCACCTGCAAAGGCAAAGACTATTAAAAAGTATCTGGGTAAGAACTATGAAGTCATAGCTTCACAGGGACATGTAAGAGATCTTCCCAAGAGTAAGATGGGTGTAGATATAGAGAATGATTATGAACCACAGTATATAACCATCAGAGGAAAGGGAGATCTTGTTGCTTCTCTCAAGAAGGCAGCAAAGAAGGCAGATATGGTTTATCTTGCAACCGACCCTGACCGTGAGGGAGAGGCTATATCATATCATCTTGCCATAGCACTTAAGCTTGAAGAAGGTAAGTTTAAGAGAATTACATTTAATGAGATAACCAAGAAAGCAGTTAAAGAGTCTATAAAGAATGCAAGACCTATAGATATGAATCTTGTAAATGCTCAGCAGGCACGAAGAGTTTTGGACAGGCTTGTTGGATATGAGATAAGCCCGCTTCTTTGGGATAAGGTTAAGAGGGGACTTTCAGCAGGACGTGTACAGTCAGCTACTCTTAAGATGATCGTTGACAGAGAAGAAGAAATATCAAGGTTTGTACCTCGTGAGTATTGGACCCTTGATATAGATCTTACAGATGAAAGTGGAAAGAAGAAAGGTACATTCCATTATTCAGAGGAGCTTCCTGACGAATTGTCAACAGATAAAGTTATAAATGGAACGAATACAGATGGTCTTAAGGTTTCAGATGTAAAGGAGACCGGCAGGACCAGAAAGGCTCCGCTTCCATTTACAACAAGTACAATGCAGCAGACCGCTTCAAGAAAGCTCAATTTCACAACTTCGAAGGTTATGCGTATCGCTCAGGCACTTTATGAAAGCGGATATATAACCTATCTGAGAACTGATTCAACCCGTATTTCCGATGAGGCTGATGCGGCTGCAAAGGCTTATATAAAAGAAAAGTATGGCGAGGAGTTTGTTGCTGGAAAGGAAGCAGCAGCTTCAAATGGCAAAAAGATACAGGATGCACATGAGGCTATCAGACCTACTGATGTTGAAGAAACACCTGAGAAGCTTAAGGCTAAGCTTTCAAGAGATGAGTTCAGACTTTATCAGCTTATATATACAAGATTTCTGGCAAGCAGAATGAAGGGTGCAAAATTCCTTAATGTTCAGGTTACAGTTTCTGATGGTAAGGAGAACTTTAAAGCAACCACATCAAAGATTGTCTTCAAGGGATATCTTTCTGTATATAATGCTGATGATAATGAAAATGAAGAGAAGAATGCACTTGCAGAGAAACTTGCTAAGGGAGATAAACTCAAGTTCGTTTCATTTGATAAGAAGCAGCACTTCACAGCTCCGCCGGCACACTTTACCGAGGCACTTCTCGTAAAGACTATGGAAGAGAATGGAATAGGAAGACCTTCAACCTATGCTCCGACCATATCAACTCTTCAGGGAAGAAGATATGTTATCAAGGAAGATAAGAATCTTTATATAACAGATCTCGGAGAAGCTGTTAACGGTATAATGGAAAAAGCTTTCCCAGAGATCATAGATGTTGAATTCACTGCCAATATGGAAATGCTTCTGGATAGCATCGGTGACGGGGATATAGAGTGGAAGACAGTTATAAGAAACTTCTATCCGGATCTTGAGAAACAGGTACAGAAAGCCGGAAAGGTTCTTGAAAATGTAAAGATAGCCGATGAGGTTTCAGATACTGAATGTGAAGAGTGCGGACGTATGATGGTCATCAAATATGGACCACACGGTAAGTTCCTTGCGTGCCCGGGATTCCCTGAATGCAGGAATACAAAGCCGTACTTCGAAAAGATCGGTGTAGATTGTCCGAAATGCGGTCAGGATATAGTAGTCAAGAAGACTAAAAAAGGCAGAAGATTCTACGGATGTATATCGCAGGAATGCGATTATATGTCTTGGCAGAAGCCTAAAAACGAGTAGGGAAACCTACTCGTTTCTATTGTTTTAATAACATAACTATGCTATATTATTACAGTAGGAAACTGTGTTTCCTGCTATATTATGTGTTAATTGATAATGGGGTAATGGGGTTTGAGCGACATACTGCTGGAAAATACAAGAAAGATACATAATCTTATACATAACAGTCTCTCACGTCTGCTTATATTCAGTGATATATGTAAATGCGTGGGAGATATTCTTCATGCCAATGTTTTAGTTGTAAGTCAGAAGGGAAAAGTGCTTGGTAACTATAAGTATGATAGTATTCCATGCTTTGAAGGCCTTACATCGCTTAACATTGGTGATTTTATTGATAAGGGTATAAATGAAGAACTTCTTAAGATAGAATCGAATTCAGTTGATGCTGTTATAACAGGATTTTCTTCTATTGTCATGCCTATAGATTTAAGCGGTATGAGAGCAGGAACTTCCATCATATACAGAAGTGACAAGCCGTTTGAAGTTGATGATATCGTCCTTTCTGAGTATATGAGTACTGTTATAGACCTTGAGATGACAAGGGCTATATATAAAGAACAGGAAAACGAAAGGATACTTGGCGCAGCGACTCTGTCTGCCTGTGATATGCTTTCTGTATCAGAAAAAGAAGCTATAAGACTCGTTATGGCGGAGCTTCCTGATGATGAAGGAATAATAGTTGCAAGTAAGATATCAGGACAGCACGGTCTGACGAGATCCATTATAGTAAATGCTATCAAGAAGCTTAAAGGCGCAGGGGTGCTTGATTCCAAATCCCTGGGTATGAAAGGAACTTACGTTAAGTTCTATAATAAGACACTGGTTAATGAAACCCTTGAAAAGGTTGCCGAATAGTGACTGAGGTGGTGTCAGTATGAATCAACAAGAATTATTGGAAATGTTTCTTGATGAGTCCGGTGAGCATCTTGAGAATCTGAATGAGAGGGTTCTTGTGCTTGAAAAGACTCCTGATGATCAGGAAACCATAAATGAGATTTTCCGTGCAGCGCATTCTCTCAAAGGTACATCTGGGAGCTTGGGCTTTGTCAGACTGCAAAGACTTACTCATGATATGGAAAGTGTGTTCTCGCTTGTAAGAGAAGGTACACTTACAGTTGATTCAGATCTTGTGGATCTTCTTTTTAAGTGTCTTGACGCTATTCAGGAATATCTTGGAAATATCAGTAATTCAGCTGACGAAGGTACAGATGACAATCAGGAACTTCTGGACAAGCTCGGTAAATATCTGGACGGTAACGCCGGTTCTGACAAAGAAGCACCCCAAAAGAAAGCTACGAAGAAGGAAGCTTCAAAGAAAGACAGTAAATCTAAAAAAGAATCAACTACAGCTAAAAGTGAATCGAATTCTCAGGATGAATCGTCAGGAACTGAATCTCACAGAGATATAGTTCTGCGTATGACTCAGTTTGAGATTGATGCAATAAAGGAAGCAGAAGCAGAAGGTCAGAATTGTATATTAATTTCTGTTACCATTGACAGCGGATGTCTTCTTAAAAGTGTAAGAGCTTTTATGGTATTCAAGAAGCTCGAAGGAAAAGCTGAGATAATTAAGCTTTCACCTTCAGCTCAGGATATTGAAGATGAGAAGTTTGATTTTGATTTTTCAATGATCATACTTACTGCACTTACAAAAGAAGATGTTGAGAAACGCCTTTCAAAGATTGCTGAGATGGAAAAGCTTGAAGTCACAGTCCTTAAAGGTGAAGAATTAAAAGAATACAAAGAAGAAACTGAGGAGAAGAAGGAAACTCCTGACGCTCCTGTAGCAAAACCTACTAAGCCCGGTCCTGTGGATGATAATGCAGCTAAAGTTAAAAAGAAGACAGTTGCAAACCATTCTGTAAGGGTGGATATTGAAAAACTTGATAATCTTATGAATCTTGTCAGTGAGCTTATCATTGCCAAGAATACTATCATAGCCGGTTCAAAAGTTATCTCTGAAAATGTAAAGGACAGTGCACGTGTCAAGAATTATAAGCAGGATATGGATTATCTTGACAGAATCACATCCAATCTTCATGAATCTGTCATGAGGGTAAGGATGGTTCCTATTGACAGTGTCCTGAGCCGTTTCCACAGAATGGTAAGAGACCTTGCCAAGAAGCTTGATAAAGAGATAGAACTTCATATCTCTGGTGAGGATACGGAGCTTGACCGTACAGTTATAGATGAGATCGGTGATCCTATCATGCATATGATCAGGAATTCTGCAGATCACGGACTTGAAGATACAGAAACCAGAGTTAAACTTGGTAAAGATCCGGTTGGTAATATCTGGATAGACGCAAGCCAGGTTGGAGATAATGTTATAATACGTGTTTCTGATGACGGTGGCGGAATAGATACTGAGAAGGTTCTTGCAAAAGCTCTTAATAGTGGCAATGTTACACCTGAAGAAGCCAAGGTAATGTCACAGGATGATATTATAGGACTTCTGTTCAGACCTTCATTTTCTACCGCAGAAAAGGTGTCAGATGTTTCGGGAAGAGGCGTTGGTCTTGATGTAGTAAAGAATAAGATTGAAGGCCTTGGAGGAGACGTTACTGTTGAATCTGAACTTGGAAAAGGCAGTTCATTTATCATAAGGCTTCCGCTTACACTTGCCATCATTAAAGCTCTCATGGTCAATATAGCAGGAGAAACCTACGCGATTCCAACAAGTACTATTTCGATTGTAGAAATAGTTAAGTATAAGGATGTTAACTATATTCAGGATAAGCCATTTATAGATCTGAGAGGTGAAATCATTCCGCTTATATTCATGAAGGAATACTTCAGACTCAGTGATATATCATATAATGACGATGACGAGATTATTGTTGCAATAGTCAGAAAGAACAAAAAGGCTTGTGGTATAGTTATTGATGGATATATAGGTCAGCAGGAAATTGTAATCAAGCCTATAGGAGATTACATTGACGCACCGAAGATTATAAGCGGTTCTACTATACTCGGAAATGGAAATGTAGCGCTTATTCTTGATCCAAATGCATTGTTCTGATTTAGGGAGAAATATTATGGGCGATTCAGGGGATTATCGTATAATATCTCTTAATCTTGGAAGAGAATACTATGGTATAGATCTTTTCGATATCATAAGTATCATAAGATATACTAATATCACTCCGGTGCCTCTTACGAATGATATATTCATTGGTGTTATAAATGTCAGAGGTCTTATTATTCCGGTTGTAAGTCTCAGAAGATTTCTGGGATTTGAAGATGCGCCTTATGACGATGAAACCAGAATAGTAATAGTTCAGGATGAGGATAAACAGGAAATAGCTTTTCTGGCAGACAGAGTGAATGATGTTGTCAGCGTAGAACATGACAGGTATTCTGATGAAGTTTCTGATACTATCGAAAACAGAAAGTTTATCAAGGGAATACTCAGAACAGATGACAATCTTATCAGCATTCTGGATCTAAATGCTGTTTTCGAATTCATTGGAGCTATAAAGGAGAGAAGAGATGTCTGAAACCATAAATGTTGGGATTTCAGAGTTCAGGATCTGCACGGCTCCGGATAAAATTATGACCGTTGCACTTGGTTCCTGTATAGGCCTTGTGCTTTACAGTAATTTTTCGAGCACCTGTGGTATGATACATATAATGATGCCGAATAATCCGGGAGAAGATAAGAATATTTTTAAATATGCTGATTCCGGAATAAAAAACATGATTGATGAACTTTCAAAACATGGAGTTCGCCGTGCAACGCTTAAGGCAAAAATGTGTGGCGGTGCTAAGATGTTTGAAACAACAAATGACAGGATGGCAATAGGCGACAGAAATATTGAGGCTGTTAAGAAGAATCTTGAAAAATACAGAATAGAGATAATAGCATCCGATGTTGGCGGAAGCAAAAGCCGGACCGTTACATTTGATCCATCTACCAAGGATATGACTGTGAAAATCCCTGGAATGAATACATATATTATTTAATACTTAAGGAGATATATTATGACTGTAGTAGCTTTAATAATTTCAATAATTCTTGCAATCATCTGTATTGTAGCAAGTTATCTGCTTACAGACAGTTTTCCTGAAACTGCTGATGATGAAGAGGGTGCTGCTGCTGAAAAGGCAGAAGAGATTGATAAAAATGTTCCTTTGACGACGGGCGTTCCTAAAGAATTGTCCAGAAAAGACAGAAATCATATCAAGAGCCTTGTAGACGGATATATCAATGAGTATACAAAGACTAAGAAAGATTCAGTTACGGCATCAGTTGAGAAGAAGATAGATGATGCCATCAAGGAAAGTGATAAGAAGTTTGATGAGCGCCTGGCTGAGAATGACAAAAAAGCATCTGAGATGATAGATGGCAAGATGCAGGCACTTGAAGAGTCAGCAAATTCAAAGATCGCTGAATTTGATAATAATTATGGAGCTATAAAAGAGGATCTCAACAAGAATAAGGAAGCTGCTGATTCTGTATATAACATGATTCTTGATAAAGAGAAGAATCTTAAGCTTTCTCTTAATCTTGTAGATGAGTATAAAGAGAGCCTTGAGAAGGCTAACGCAGATATAGATGCAAAAATACAGCAGTTTGATGAAAAGTCACAGGGGCTTGATGAAAAGCTTCAGGGGCTTGACGAGAAACTTCAGGGATTTGACGAAAAGCTTCAGGAGTTCGATGTAAAAGCTCAGGAAATGGATGAAAAGATCGCAAATATTCCTGCTGTTCCTGTTGCTGTACCTGTAGAAGCGACATCTGAAAAAGCAGTTGAAGAAGAGGCTGCTGAGGAAGCTGAAGAAGCAGTTGAAGAAGAGACTGCTGAGGAAGCTGAAGAAGCAGTTGAAGAAGAAGCTGCTGAGGAAACTGAAGAAGCAGTTGAAGAAGAGACTGCTCTGGAAGAGGCTGAAGAGGAAGAAACAGCTGAAGAAGAGGCTGCTGAGGAAGAGGCAACTGAGGAAGAAGCTGCTGAGGAAGAGGCTGAAGAGGAACAAACAGCTGAAGAAGAAACTGTTGAAGAAGAGGAAGCCGAAGAAGAGGAAGTCGAAGAAGAATACGACGAGGAAGAAGACGAAGAAGAGGACGAAGACGACGAGGAAGATTATGTAGATGACGAGCCGGATGAGTTCGATGGAATCCTTGACGATGACGATTTCGATGATGAGGATGAAGAAGAAGTTTCATCAGGAAACAATCTCGACGAAATGCTTCTTCAGGAAGGAATTGAAATAAGCAGTAACAATAAAGAAGAAAATATCATGGGCATGTATAACGCCGGTTTCAGTATCCTTGAGATATCCAAGGTTCTTCATATAGGCGTTAGTGAAGTTAAGAAGTGCATTGATACAAATAAGAGAGGATAATGCGATGAATAAGAATTATATGCTTAGAGGTATCGGTATAGGTATTCTCATCGGTGCCCTGATAATGTTTACTGCTACCAGAGGCACTATAACAAAGCTTAAAGAAGATAAGATTAAAAACAAAATTGAGGCTACTACGGAAGAAGTAGCTGAAAAGAAGACAGAAGCAACAACCGAGAAGAAGACCGAGGCTACTACCGAAAAGAAAACAGAAGCTACTACTGAGAAAGAAACCGAGGCTACGACAGAAGCTACAACTGAAAAAGAAACTGAAGCTACGACAGAAGCAACAACCGAGAAAAAGACCGAGGCCACTACTGAAAAGAAGACAGAAGCAACAACCGAGAAGAAGACCGAGGCTACTACTGAAAAGAAAACTGAAGCTACTACAGAGAAAACTACTGAGAGTGGTAAGGGCGGAACTGTAGAAGTAGAGATTAAAGAAGGTATGTATTCTGAGACAGTTTCTGAACTCCTGGAAAGACTTGGAGTAGTAGATGATGACAAAAAGTTTAACAGCTATCTTGTAAGCAAAGGATATGACAGAATGATCAGTGTCGGAAAGTACAAGATGAAGAAAGGCATGTCATATGAAGATGCTGCAAAGGTGCTTATTGAGAAGTAATTTAGTTATAGAAGAATAAAACAGAAAAATAGCTCCAAAAAGTTGAAAAAAGTTAGATTTTTCGCTTTACGGAGCTATTTTTTTGTGATATTATAGCACTTGCGCTAAAAATACATGCAGAGGTCGGGATGACAGGTGCCGATAAGGTTGATAATCCCATAACGCTGGACTTCTGCAGAAGATTTATAACCAAGGAGGTATATTATGAGCGTTATTTCAATGAAGCAGTTACTCGAGGCAGGTGTTCATTTCGGACATCAGACAAGAAGATGGAATCCTAAGATGGCTGAGTATATTTATACTGAGCGTAATGGTATTCATATCATCGATCTTCAGAAGTCAGTAGTTATGATGGATTCAGCTTACAAGGCTGTATTCGATTGCGTAGCTGAAGGCGGCAAGATCCTTTTCGTTGGTACAAAGAAGCAGGCTCAGGAGTCAGTTCAGTCTGAAGCTGAGAGATGTGGTATGTACTATGTAAATCAGAGATGGCTTGGTGGTATGCTTACTAACTTCCGTACAATCCAGAGCCGTATTGAGACTCTTAAGAAGTATGAGAAGATGGAAGCGGACGGTACATTTGATCGTCTTCCAAAGAAGGAAGTTGTAAACATTAAGAAGGAAATGGAGAAGCTTCAGAAGAACCTTGGCGGTATCAAGGAGATGAAGAAGGTTCCTGATATGATATTTATCGTAGATCCTCACAAGGAGAGAATCTGTGTAAATGAAGCACATGCACTTGGTATTCCGCTTATCGGTATAGCTGATACAAACTGTGATCCTGATGAGCTTGATTATGTAATACCTGGTAATGATGATGCTATCCGTGCAGTTAAGCTTATAGTAGGTAAGCTTGCTGATGCTGTTATCGAAGCAAGTGAGGGTGCAGACGCTGAGTCTGTTGCAGAGGCAGAGGCTGAATCAGCTGCTGCAGATGCAGAAGAGTAAGATATAGGAGGTAACTAAGATGGCTATTACAGCTGCTGATGTTAAGAAGTTAAGAGAGATGACCGGTGCCGGCATGATGGACTGCAAGAAGGCACTTACAGAAACAGATGGCGATTTTGATGCTGCTATAGATTTCCTTAGAAAGAAAGGCCTTGCATCAGCTGAGAAGAAGGCGGGAAGAATCGCTGCTGAAGGTGTTGTTGCTACTGTCATTTCAGATGATAATAAGAGAGCTACTATTATAGAAGTAAATTCAGAGACTGATTTTGTCGCTAAGAACGAAGTGTTTACAACTTATGTTGATTCACTTGCTAAGCAGATTAACGATGGTGATTATAGTAATGTTGATGCATTTAATGCCGCTCAGTCAGCAAATGATCCAAGCCAGACAGTTGCTGAATATCATAAGTCAATGATCGCTAAGATCGGTGAGAACCTTACAATCAGACGTTTTGAGAAGGTTGTTACAGATGGTCTTGTAGTATCATATATTCATGCCGGCGGTAAGATCGGTGTTATCGTTAATGCTGATTGTGACGGCGCAAATGAGAACATTAAAGAGGCTATGAAGAACATTGCAATGCAGATTGCAGCAATGAATCCACAGTATGTATCAAGAGATGAGATAGCAGATGCTACACTTGCAAAGGAAAAGGAAATCGTTATAGACAGCTCACTTGCTGATCCTGCTTCACTTCCAAAGCCAATCCTTAATGCAGTTATAGATGAAGCTGTTGAGAAGAACCTTGTTGGTGATGAAGATAAGGCAATGTTTGCTGAGAAGAAGAATGACAAGTATCTTTTCAATTTCCTTACAGATGAGGGTATTCAGGCACTCAGAGATGTAGCTGCTTCACACAAGGATGAATATCTTGAGAATAAGATATTTAATGGTCTTGTTGAGGGACGTTTCTCAAAGCATCTTAAGGAAATCTGCCTTGTTGATCAGGCTTATGTTAAGGCTGAGGATAAAGAAAATGTTGCTCAGTACGTAGCAAAAGTTGCTAAGGATAATGGTTGTACATTTGCAATTAAGAACTTTGTTCGTTTTGAGACAGGTGAAGGCCTTGAGAAAAAGAATGAAGACTTTGCAGCTGAAGTTGCAGCTCAGATGAATAAGTAATTTAAGACTTATGAAGGTCATGACCCGTGATTTGGGTTATGACCTTTTTTGTTTGCAAAAACAGCGTTGTATATAGGATTTTCTGTATTGAAGCAATTCACATAATGTGGTAAAGTTAAATAATTAAAGATGTTCTTTATGTAAAGGGGGAACTATTATGGATTATAATTATGGCAATGATCCTTATGGCTATAATAATGGTCAGCCGGGTATGAATACAGGCTACACTCAACAGGGTGGACCGCAGATTCCGAACACGGGCTATACCCAGCAGGGCGGACCGCAGATTCCGAACACAGGCTATACCCAGCAGGGTGGTTATCCCGGAATGGATCAGGGATATAGTTATACTCAGCAGGGCGGTTATCCGGGAAATAATCATGGTAATATGAGGACAGGATTCCCTGATATGAATCAGAATATAGGTATGACGGGTTATGGTAATACTCAAAATATGCCTCCTCAGCCTCCTGAGAAGAAGAGTAATGTCGGACTTATTATAGGTATTATTGTAGCAGCACTTATTATCGTTGGCGGTATAATAGGTGGTGTAGTTGTTGCAAAATCAGGTGGCAGCACTACGACCTCATATTCAAATACAGATGAAGTTATCATGGCTTTCTTTGAGTCTTACGATGCTCTTGATAAAGACAAGATGAAGACATGTTTCCCTGCTGCTTCAAATACAGAAGATTTTATAGATAAAAATATAGATCTTGCAACAAAAAAGAAAGAATTATTTACATTTAAAATCGATCAGATTACATATAATGCTGTTGAGATGACTTCTACTGAGCTTGATACTTTCAAAACAACGTCAAACATGAAGAAGATTCAGAAGGGTTATAATGTACATATCGAGGTTCCTTGTGACCAGAAGGTTAACGGTACAGGAGTTACTGTTACAGATATCTATGATGCAAACGTTGCATGTATAAAGGATAAATACTATATAGTTAATATTTCAAATACATGCCCCGCAGAAACAGCAGATAATACTACTACCGGTGGCGGAACGAATACTAATCCTCCTGATGGTACTGATCCGACAACAGAAACATCTACAGATCCGACAACAGAAACATCTACAGATCCGACAACAGAAACATCTACTGAGCCTGCTACAAATGATCCGACTAATGCCGGAGGTCAGGGCGGTTTAGGTGATGCATCAGGGCTTTCAGATGATGTAATGGCAATGCAGTTCAAACTGGATGGAAAGGTATATCAGATTCCATTTGATTTAAAAGAGCTGACTGATGCAGGATGGACATATGATACAGCTGACTGGGAAGAGGATGATGATTACTACCTTGATCCGGGTTCAGATACTCTGTGTGTATTCTCCATGACACATCCAAATCATCCTGGCTTCAGACTTTATGTTGGTTTTACTAACTATGGAAATGGTAATTGTGCTATCACTGATTGCTCTGTTTCGAAGGTTAATTTCGATATCAGCTGGGGCGATGAGAGTTATCCTGAGGTTATTCTTCCGAAGGGCATTACATTTGGAAGCAACGTAAATGATGTCGTTTCTGCATATGGTCAGCCTGAGGATGAACCATATTATTCTGATACATTAGAGTATTATGAATACGAGTATACAGATTCAGGATATGATAATTATGTATCAATATATGTTTATAATGATGGTGGAGTTAAAGAGATAGACATACGTACTTACAAATAGGTGATCCAATATGATAATGATAACTGATGAATACAATCTCAGATATTATACTGGATTTAGGGGAGGTGAAGGCGTTGCCTTCACCTTTCCTGATGGAGAGAATTATCTGATAGTTGATTCAAGATATACCGAAGCGGCTAAGCAGGAATCAGATTTTACTGTTATTGAATATAATAAACAGCATCCCTTGAAGGATATAATAAAGGATATTGTTTTAAAGAGAAATGTAACGGAAGTGGCATTTGAAGATAAATCCATAGTATACGCTGATCTAATGCATTATAAGGAATTCTTTGACAAGAGTATTAATTTCGTTCCTTTGGGCGATGCCCTTCTTAAGAAACGTCAGGTTAAGAATTCTTATGAGATTGAAATGCTTGCAGAAGCTGAAGCGATTGGTGACAAAGCGTTTAATGATATTCTTGGCATTATCCGTCCGGGCTTGACTGAGAAGGAACTTGCGGCGGAGCTAGAGTACCGAATGAAGAAACATGGTGCTGAAGGCTTTTCATTTGATACAATATGTGCTTCCGGAATCAATTCATCCATGCCACATGCTATACCAAGTGATAAGCTTCTTGAAAATGGAGACTTTGTAACCATGGATTTCGGCTGTATTTATAAGGGATACTGCTCCGATATGACCAGAACGGTTGTTCTTGGTAAAGCAAGTGATGAACAGAGAAAGATATACGAAATTGTTTTAGAAGCTCAACTGGCCGGACTCAATGCTGTTAAAGCAGGTATGAGATGCTGTGATGTAGATAAGGTCGCAAGAGATGTGATCTCTTCATACGGGTATGGTGAATATTTTGGCCATGGGCTTGGACACAGTGTGGGGCTTTATATACATGAATCACCTTCTCTGAATACAAGAGATGAGACGATTCTTGTTCCAAACATGATAGAGACAGTTGAACCCGGAGTTTATATTCCGGGATTTGGAGGAGTCAGAATAGAGGATATGGTTGTTGTAACAGAAGATGGCTGCAGAAATCTGGCCAATTCTCCTAAAAATCTCATAGAAATCTGACCAAATTATGAATTGATGCTGAATTTACATAAAATGCTTGATTTTAGCACGTTTTGTGTTACAATACAGTAGACTTATATAGTAATAACTAGAGTGGGTTCCAAGGAACCCACTCTTTCATATAATTGGGGAACTGATTTGAATAAAGTGTTTCCTGATTACTAAAACTAAAGGAGACAGGCGTGAAGAGAGAGGATATCGAAAAACGTACCGAAGAGCTTGTTATGCCTATACTTGATTCCGGTGGCTATATGCTTTGGGATGTAGAGTATGTAAAAGAAGGACAGGACATGTATCTCAGAGTGTATGCTGACAAAGAAGGCGGAATAAACATCAATGACTGTGTTGATATAAGCAGAAGCCTTGAAACGAAGCTTGATGAAGAGGATTTCATTAAGGATGCATATATTCTTGAGGTTAGTTCACCCGGGCTTACAAGAAAGCTTAAAAAAGAAAGAGATTATCTGAGAAGTATCGGAAAAAGAGTTGATGTTAAGCTCTATAAAGCATCAGATGGTCTGAAAGAATTTGAAGCAGAACTTAAGTCTTTCGATGAGGGAGTATTTGTATTCGCTCTCGAAGATAAAGATATAACTATAAACGAAAAAGACATCAGCAGTCTCAGGCTTGCTTTTGTGGATTAATAAAGAGGAGGATAAATCAAAAATGTCAGAAATAATCGAGGCATTAAACCAGCTTGAAAAGGAAAGAAACATAAGTAAAGATCTTATAATGGATGCAATTGAGAAGTCTGTACAGGCTGCTTGTGAAAAGGATTTTGGTAAGGAGTCAGATTTCAGTGTAATCATGGATCGTGAAACAGGTGAGATTCAGATATTTACTGCAAAGGTTGTTGTACCTGATGCGCCTATGTCACCTAATGAAATCAGTCTTGATGACGCAAGAAAGCTTAATCCTGACGTACAGGTAGATGATGAGATAACAGTTGAGACGACTACTCAGAATTTTGGTAGAATTGCTGCTCAGAAGGCAAGAAATATCATAGTTCAGGCAATTAAGGAAAGTGAGAAGATATCTGCTTTCGTTAAGTTTTCAGATAAAAAGGATGATATACTTACAGGTGTAATCCAGAGAATTCAGGATAACAGTGTAAGAATAAGCCTTGATGATCATACAGAAACCATACTCAGTGAAAAAGAGATGATACCCGGTGAGGTATACAGAGTAGGCGACAGAATCAAGGTATATGTTGTTGATGTAAAGGAAAGCCAGAAGGGCTTCAGAATAATAGTATCAAGAACCCATCCTAACCTTGTAAAGAGACTTTTTGAGAGAGAAGTTGCAGAGGTTGCTGATGGAACTGTTGAGATCAAGAGCATTTCAAGAGAAGCAGGTTCCAGAACAAAGATTGCTGTTTACTCAAATGATGCAAATGTTGACGCAGTTGGTGCATGCGTTGGACTCAATGGTACAAGAGTAAACAATATAGTTGAAAACCTTATGGGTGAGAAAATCGACATCATCGAGTGGGATGAAGATCCTGCTATCTATATCGAGCATGCTCTCAGCCCATCAAAGGTTGTATCTGTTGATGTGACACCTGGTGAGAAGTCAGCTAAGGTTGTAGTTCCTGATTATCAGCTTTCACTTGCTATAGGTAAGGAAGGACAGAATGCACGTCTTGCAGCCAGACTCACAGGATATAAGATCGACATCAAGAGCGAGACTCAGGCAAGACAGGCTGAGATGGACGAAGAAGATTACGAAGAATATGAAGAAGAATACGAAGACGAAGCATTTGAAGAGGAAGCAGAATCAGTAGAAGCTGAAGAAGCAGAAGCTGAGGAAGCTGTGACTGAGGAAGAAGTCGAGGAAAATGAAGAATAATACTCCGCTTAGAACATGCGTTGGATGTGGTACAGAGAAATCTAAAAAAGAACTGGTCAGAATAATCAGAGACAAAGATGGAAATGTATCGCTAGACAGAACCGGAAAAATGAACGGAAGAGGGGCATACATCTGTGATAATCCGGAATGCCTTGAAAATGCTATAAAACGCAGATCTTTAAACCGTTCACTTAAAGTGGAAATAGAGAATGATATACTTGATTCTCTGAGAATGGAGATAAAAGGTGACTTATAAAGACCTTTCCATGCTCAGTATTGCAGCAAAGGCCGGGAAAGTTAAATCCGGTTCTCTCGCAGTACTGAACAGTATAAGAGATGGTGAAGCAGTTTTCGTAATGATAACGGAAGATGCTTCAGAAAACACAAAGAAGAAATTCAGTGATAAATGTAAGTATTATGAAGTCCCTTATATGACAGTGCCTATTGATTGTGAATCGATCGGCAGACTCATAGGTAAGGAATCAAGAAATGTTTTGGCAATCACTGATCAAGGACTAGCAGACAGTATTAGAAAAAAGATAAATTCGGAGGTGTAACTCTTGAGAGTACATGAATTTGCAAAACTATTATCAGAGGAAACAGGCAAGGCTATAACAACCAATCAGGTTCTCCTGCTTCTCAGTAAAAAAAGAGAAGGCCTTAGAACTATGAGTAATCTCGATGATGAACTCATGGAATACGCCAGAATGCGCCTTTCAGGTGCGGGCAAAAAGGCTGATGACAAAAAGACTGCAGGAAAGAAACCACAGGATACTATGGTCAGAAAGGCCGGCCCTGTTAAAAGACCTGTACAGAAGAAAGATGCTAAGCCGGGTAATACAGGTAAAACTGTAAAGAGAGAGGTTAAACCGAGTGCAGAGGGCCTTTCTCTGCGTGCAAAGGCAGAATTATATAAGCAAAGGAAGGAAGAACTTGCAGAGGCTGCTGTTAAACCAAAGGTTAAGCCTGTTGTTGGTGCCATAGTACGCCCATCAGATAAAGCAGCTGAAGAAGCTTCCGCTCCTGTTGAGAAAACAACTGTTCCTGAGGAAACAGCCGCAACACCTGTTACTCCTGAGGTTAAGGAAGCTGCGCCTAAGCAGGAGACAGCTCCAAAGCAGGAAGCTGAAGTAAAGAAGGCTGCAGAACCAAAGAAAGAGCCTGCAGTAAAGAAGGAAGAACCAAAGAAAGAGGCTCAGGTAAAGAAGCAGGATGCACCAAAGAAGGAAGCTGCACCTAAGAAGGAAGACAGACCAAGGAAAGATGCTGCTCCTAAAAAGGATGACAGAAGGCCCAGACCTGACAGAAATGCTGCTCCTGATAAAGCTGAAGCACCTGTATTTGACGGCCGTAAGGACAGAGGAAGAAAAGATAAGGACAGGAACGACAGACGTGACAAGGCTGACAATACTGAAGATAGGCCACGTAAGAGTGAACGCTCTGCAAAGAAAGACAGGCGTGAAAAGTTCGACAGAGATTATGATGGTGAAGTAAAGCAGAGACCAAAGAAGAAGAAGGACGATGCTAAGGCTAAGAAAGAAGTTAAACCGGCTCCACAGCCACCTAAGAAGGAAGAAGAAACTATAAAGACTATAGTTATTCCTGAGACACTTACTCTTAAAGAACTTGCAGATAAGATAAAGACTCCTGTAAATGCTATGATCAAGAAGCTCTTCCTTGAAGGTAAGATGTTTACTGTAAACACAGACCTTTCATTTGACGATGCAGCTGATATAGCGCTTGAATATAATGTTATCTGTGAGCAGGAAGAGAAGGTTGATATAGTTGAAGAGATGCTTAAGGATATCGAGGACGATCCTGAGAGCCTTACATCAAGACCTCCTGTTGTCTGCGTTATGGGTCACGTTGATCATGGTAAGACATCACTTCTTGATGCTATCAGAAAGACTAACGTTACTGAAGACGAGGCCGGTGGTATTACACAGCATATAGGTGCTTACACAGTTAAAGTAAATGATCAGAAGATCACTTTCCTTGATACTCCTGGACATGAAGCATTCACCGCTATGCGTATGCGTGGTGCTAAGTCTACAGATATTGCAATCCTTGTTGTTGCAGCTGACGATGGTGTTATGCCACAGACTGTTGAAGCTATAAATCATGCCAAGGCAGCTGGAATTGAGATAATAGTTGCAGTTAATAAGATTGATAAGCCTTCTGCAAATATAGAGAGGGTTAAGCAGGAACTTGTTGAGCATGATCTCATAGCTGAAGACTGGGGCGGTACAACAATATTCTGTCCAGTTTCAGCCCATACAAAAGAAGGTATAGACAACCTTCTCGACATGATACTTCTTACAGCTGATGTTCTTGAGCTTAAGGCAAATAAGGATCGTAAGGCAAGAGGTGTAGTTCTCGAGGCCAGTCTTGATAAGGGACGTGGTCCGGTTGCATCACTTCTTGTTCAGAAGGGTACACTCCATGTAGGAGATTTCCTTTCAATCGGAGAAGTACATGGTAAAGTAAGAGCCATGATCGATGACAAGCAGAGACGTGTTAAAGAAGCTACACCTTCAACTCCTGTTGAGATCATAGGTCTTAATGGCGTTCCTAATTCAGGTGATATATTCATATCAACTGAAACTGAAAAGGAAGCTAAGGCTATATCAGATGCATTTATCACAAGAGGTAAGGAAAACCTTATCGCTGAGACCAAGAGAGGAATGTCTCTTGATGATCTCTTTACTAAGATGCAGGAAGGAACTCTTAAGGAACTCGATATCATCATCAAAGCTGATGTACAGGGTTCAGTTGAAGCAGTTAAGCAGAGTCTCCTTAAGCTTTCAAATGAAGAGATTATGATTAAATGTATCCATGCCGGTGTTGGTGCCGTAAATGAATCGGACGTTACACTTGCATCTGCATCTGATGCAATAATCATTGCATTTAATACAAAGGTAGAGCCTATGGCAAGAACTCTTGCCGATCAGGAAAAGGTTGACCTTCGTCAGTACAGAGTCATCTATAATGCTATTGATGATATTGAATCAGCTATGAAGGGTATGCTTGATCCTATATTCGAAGAGAGTGTAATAGGCCATGCTGAGATCAGACAGGTATTCAAGGCTTCAGGTATCGGTAATATTGCCGGTAGTTATGTACTTGACGGTTCTATCGAAAGAAATTCTTCAGCAAGAGTTTCAAGAGACGGTGAACTTATATTTGAAGGAAAGATTGCTTCAGTTAAGCGTTTCAAGGATGACGTTAAGGAAGTTAAAGCCGGATTTGAATGCGGTCTTGTATTTGAAGGATTCAACGATATACGTGAAGGTGACCAGATAGAGGCCTACAAGATGGTTGAGGTTCCTAGATAGAGTATAAGAGGGGATATAGAATCTTGAATAAAAGCAGTCATAGAAGTAACAGAAATAACAGCGACATAGAGAGAGCTCTTTCAGAGATCATCAGAAAGGATCTTAAGGATCCTCGTATAGGTCTTATTACTTCGGTTGTTAAAACAGATACTACCAAGGACCTGAAGGAATGCAAGGTATATATCAGTGTGTTCGGTGATGATGATAAGAAGCAGGAAACTATCAGCGCTATAAAGAATGCCGGTGGTTTCATAAGATACAGACTGGCACAGACTTTGAATTTAAGAAACACTCCTGAACTACATTTTATATTAGATGATTCTATCGAATATGGTGTAAACATGACGAAGAAGATTAATGATATAGTTGGAACTGAAGTTCAGGATACTGATGGGGAATAGCATATGCAAAAAGATGTACTTGAAAAATCCAAAAGGCTATTTAAGCTTATATCTGCAGCAGAGACTATAGCAATCATTGGTCATCAGAAGCCGGATGGCGATTGTATGGGTTCCATACTTGGCCTGTATAATTACATTAATGATAATTATTCTGATAAGACTGTAGATGTTTATGCTGAAGCTTTTCCTTCATGCTTCAGATTCCTTAGCGGATCAAGAAAAGTTAAGCATGATGTTACAAAGAAGGGATATGATCTTGCTATATCTGTTGATGTGTCATCACTTGACAGGCTTGGTAAGTTCGATGAGATATTCAACAGTGCAATTACTACTGTTTGTATAGATCACCACGTATCAAATAAGGGATTTGGTGATTTCTCTTATATAGATGCAGATGCATCTTCTTCAGCTGAGGTTCTCTGTGACCTTATTGACATGGAGAAGGTTGGCGAGAAGACAGCTAACTGTCTGTATCTTGGTATTGTTCATGATACAGGTGTCTTCAAATATGAAGCAACCTCCAGACACACTATGGAAATTGCAGGTCATCTTATAGAACTCGGAGCAAAACCGGCTTATATCATTGACGAGACATTCTACAAGAAGACATATAAGCAGAACATGCTCATGGCTAAGACTATACTTGAGTCCATGCAGTACCTGGATGGCAAGGTAATATTCGGATATATTTCCAAGAGTACCTTTAAGCAGTTTAAGGCTACAAGTCTTGATACAGAGGGTATAGTTGAGCAGCTCAGGCTTACTGATGGTGTTGAAGTTGCTATATTCGCATATCAGACAGGAAGAAATGCATATAAGTTCAGCCTCAGATCTAAAACTATGGTTGATGTAAGTGCTATAGCTTCAGAACTTGGCGGTGGCGGTCATGTTCGTGCTGCCGGTGTAAATCTTACCGGAAAGCTTGATGACCTTCTTGGAAATATAATAAGCAAAGTCAATCAGCAGCTGGAAACTAAGAAAGATGATTGATGGAATACTTATAATTAATAAGGAAAAAGGCTTCACTTCATTTGATGTGGTTGCAAAACTTCGAGGTATTCTTCATCAGAAAAAGATAGGCCATACAGGGACGCTTGATCCTGATGCGACCGGAGTTTTAGTAGTATTGCTTGGAAATGCAACGAAGCTTTCTGAAATGCTTATGTCCGATACAAAAAGGTATACGGTAGGTATGAAGCTTGGATTTACAAGTGATACTGATGATACTTCAGGTGATGTGAAAGAAGCTGAAAATGAGTATCTTCTTTCGATGGATGAGAGTGAAAGAGATGATGAGATAAGAAGAGTTATCGATTCATTTACAGGTACTTATATGCAGATACCTCCAATGTATGCTGCAATTAAAGTGGACGGTAAGAAACTCTATGAATATGCACGTGAAGGTGTTTACGTAGAGAGAACACCGCGAGAAGTAACGATATATGAGCTTAACAATACCAGGATTGATTATCCTGATGTAAGCTTCGATATTTATTGCAGTAAGGGTACTTATGTCAGAAGTCTTTGCAGAGATATTGGTGAGGCACTTCATACAGGTGGAGTGATGTCAAGCCTCAGACGAGATGTTACCGGCGATTTCACTTTGAAAGACTCATACACACTTTCAGAGGTTCAGCAAAGAGCTGACGACGGGACTGTAGAATCCATAGTGATTCCGATGGACAGGATACTGTCTGAGTATTCAGCCGGGGATATTAAGGAAGAGTATAAGAAGCTGCTTCAGAACGGTAATAAACTTCCTCTTGATTCATACGAGACAAGAGAAAAGGGTACAGATAACAAATATATAAGGCTTTATATGGATGGAAGCTTCAAGGCACTGTATATGAAGCAGGGTGATTCCCTTAAACCATATAAAATGTTTTGATCATGAAAATCATACGTGATATAGATAGTTTAAGTATTAAAAACAGTATAGTGACCATAGGAAAGTTTGATGGCCTTCACAGGGGACACTATAAACTGATATCTGTTGCAAAATCTCTTAAAGGAGAGAATGATTCGATAGTTATCATTGCACTTGATCTCGGTAACCAGGAAATACTTACCGTCGATGAGAAGAAGAGTGTTCTGGAAACATACGGAGTGGATTACCTGGCTGAGATACCGCTTGACGATGTCAGAGAACTTACTCCTGAAGCTTTTATATCTGAAATACTCATTGATAAACTTGATACGAAATGTATCGTTGTAGGTGATGATTTCAGATTCGGATACGGTAGAAGCGGAGATACAGAGACCCTTAAAGAAATTGGTCAGGAGAAAGGCTTTAAAGTATATGTTCAGGAAAGGATTAAGGATGACGAGAACTATATAAGTTCATCCAGGATCAGAACTCTTCTTGACGAAGGTAATGTTAAGGAAGCCAATCGACTTTTGGGACATGAGTTTCTTTTCTCAGGAACTGTTACTCCCGGGAAACAGCTTGGACGTACTATAGGATTTCCTACTGTAAATCTGTATCCGGACGAGAAGAAGTATGTTCCGTTGTACGGAGTATACGAATCTAGGGTTGTCACGAAGTATGGTGAGTACAGAGGAATTACTAATATCGGTATCAGGCCTACGGTTGATGATTCACAAAAACTCAGCGTAGAAACATTTATACTTGATTTTGACAAGGATTTATACGGAGATATAATCTACGTATATCTAAAGGACTTTATACGGGCTGAGAAGAAGTTTTCAGATGTTCAGGAGCTTATGGAGCAAATTAAAGCAGATATTATGAGCATCAATTGATATATCGCACCAATAGCTCAGTGGATAGAGCAATGGCCTCCGGAGCCATGTGCGGAGGTTCGATTCCTCTTTGGTGCAGTAGGTATAAGGGGGGACCCACGAAGTGGGGGGATGCCTTATATCCGAACGAAGTGAGGACACCTGCGCGAAGCGCAGAATTCTGCAAAGCAGAATCAACGATGCGAAGCAACGTTGGTGCCAAGTAGGTATAAGGGGGGACCCACGAAGTGGGGGGATGCCTTATATCCGAACGAAGTGAGGACGCATCGCACGAAGTGCGATATACGGCGAAGCCGTAACAGGGCTGCGAAGCAGACCTGGCGCCAAATAGGTATAAGGGTACACGATGCGAAGCATCGTTGGCGCCAATTATTTCTGGTAAATAAAACAATAAAGGAGAAGTTATGGCGAAGCGTAGAAGAAGAAACAGAAAAAAAGAAATCAGACTCAAGATCATGCTTACAATCATTTGGGTTCTGTTTTTAACTATTCTTATTGGTGGCGGCATTTATATACTTAAGAATAAAGAAGATCTTGGTCGTGATCTTGGACTTACTTCAAGATTTACTTATGAGACCAATGCCAATATGGAGATAAATGCACTTGTAAGAGATTATTATACAGCTCTTGCTGCTTGTGATCAGGATACTCTGAAGGCTTCTGTCACCAATCCTTCAGACTTTGATGATATGACAATATACGAGAGTAAATCAAAGGTCATAACAGGTTATTCAAATATCAACTGTTATACACTTGAAGGTGTTAATGAGGGAGATATACTTTGTTATGCTGTATTCAATATAAGCATTAACGGAGTTGAGTCAAAGCCTCTTGATATCGCGACTCTTTATATAACTAAAGATGGTACTAAATATCTTATTAATAACAATAATTACAGTGATGAAGTAAAAGGCTTCATAAAGGCTGCTGATGAATCTAAGGATATTCAGGAACTTTTCAGTATTGTAAAAGAAGATAATGAAAAATGCCTCGCCGAAGACGAGACATTTAAAGAATTCTATGACACGATATCTAATTAGTTTCTTTCTCAGATGATTCAGATTCTATAGATATTCCTCTCATTTCAACAGGAGTGGAGAATACTATCTGAGTTTCAGTATTTCCGAACTGCTGAAGCTGACCGATGAAGGTATCGAGTTCCTGAGTGCTTGGGAAGCAGACCTTCATGTGCATTGAGAAATTACCGGTTACACAGTCGCATTCCAGAACATTCGGGCATGCGCTTATAAATGGATAAAACTCTGGCTTCTGCTTTGGGTCAAGTGAAAGATTGATGAAAGCAGTGATATGATATCCCAGAGATATAGGATCTATAGTGGCATGATATCCTTTGATAATGCCACTTTTTTCCAATCTTTCTATCCTTGATGAAACTGCAGGTGATGAAAGAAAAACCTCACTTGCCAGATATTTAAGAGGATAACGTGCGTTTTCCTGAAGAAGCTCGATTATCCTTTTATCAATCTTGTCGAGGTTGGCTGATTTGTCCATGAACTCTCTCCTTAATTCTCAAATGGATTAGGCTGTCTGTTATGAGACAGCAAGTACAGTTCACATTATAGCAAAGAATATTAAATTTTCAATCTATTTTTATGAATATTATTTATCGAACGATACATTTTACTTAAATTTTGAAACTATGGAAGAACAGAGTACAGTTAGAATTAATAAATATATAAGTGAATCGGGCGTTCTTTCCAGAAGAAAGGCTGATGCTGCCATTGAAGAAGGGCTTGTAACCATAGATGGAAGAGTTGCAGTTCCGGGTGACAGGGTTCCGGTGGCGAAGGATGGTACTCCGCTTGCTGAGGTGCGTCTCAAAGATATGCTGATAGTGCCTGATGACAGAAAGGTGATAGTTCTCTATTATAAACCGATAGGACTTACCTGTACTTCAAAGGAAGCTGACAAGACCAGCATATATTATAAGTTTGATTATCCTATGCATCTGAATTACGTGGGAAGACTGGATAAGGATTCACAGGGCCTGCTTCTTATGACAAATGATGGTGAGCTTTCAAATATGATACAGAAATCTCGTTATGGTCATGAGAAAGAATACATAGTCAGAGTTGATAAGAATATTGATTCGGATTTTCTTAAGGCTATGTCCTCAGGAGTTCCCATACTTGATACAGTAACAAAGAAATGTACCGTCAGAAGGAAATCTGACAGGACATTTTACATTGTTCTGACTGAGGGACTCAATCGTCAGATACGCCGAATGTGTGAGGCACTGGGGTATAAGGTGACTTATCTTAAGAGGATAAGAGAACTTAATATTACCCTCGGTGATCTTAAGCCCGGAGAATACAGGGAACTTACAGTTAAAGAAGAAAAAGAACTGAGACGTCTGGTAATGAACGGACGATCATAGATTATTATTTGGGGTGGATATGGACAAGATTAAAAGGATAAAAGAATTAACTGATATCTTGAATGCGGCATCCAAGGCCTACTATATGGATGATGCTGAAATCATGTCTAATTTTGAATATGATAAGCTTTATGATGAGCTTGTTCTGCTTGAGAAGGAAACCGGAACAGTACTTGCTAACAGCCCGACAATAAAGGTCGGTTATGAGGTAGTGAGCGAGCTTCCTAAAGAGGCTCATCCGGCACCTATGCTTTCTCTTGATAAGACTAAGGATGTAGATGCACTTAAATCATGGCTTGGCGATAAGGAAGGAATTCTTTCCTGGAAAATGGACGGCCTTACAGTTGTACTTACTTATGAAAACGGTGAGCTTGTTAAGGCTGTGACACGTGGAAATGGAGAGATTGGCGAAGTAATCACTGCAAATGCCAGAACCTTCAGAAATATTCCAAGAAGCATAAGCTATAAAGGAAGTCTTACCATCAGAGGTGAGGCCGTCATAAAGTATTCAGATTTTGAGAAGATAAACGCTGAGATACCGGATATTGATTCCAAATACAAGAATCCGAGAAATCTCTGCAGTGGCTCAGTAAGACAGCTTAACAGTGAGATAACAGCTAAGAGAAATGTAAATTTCTTTGCGTTTTCCATGGTTGACCCGGATGATACTTCACTCGTCGATACATTTATGGATTCCTGCAGTAAAAGATATGAATATCTTACATCACTCGGATTTGATGTTGTTGAATATAAATCTGTAAACGCTGAAAACATTGCAGATACAGTTAAGTATTTCTCTGACAAGATCAGTACTAATGATTTTCCTTCAGATGGTCTTGTACTTACATATGAAGATACGAAGTACGGAAGAAGCCTTGGGCGTACGGCAAAATTCCCGAGAGATTCCATAGCATTTAAGTGGCAGGATGAAGAAGCAGTTACTCATCTCAGAGAGATAGAGTGGAGCGCTTCCAGAACAGGGCTTATAAATCCTGTAGCAATATTTGATCCTGTTGAGCTAGAGGGAACATCAGTTTCCAGGGCAAGCGTTCATAATATCAGTATACTTAAAGAATTATCACTTGGAACAGGTGATGAGATTACAGTATATAAAGCAAATATGATAATTCCGCAGATATCCGGAAATGTAACGAAGAGCGGACCGGCTCCGATACCGGACAGCTGTCCTGTATGTGGTGGTGTTACGGAAATCAGGAAAGAGAATTCTTCAGAAAGCTTATATTGTACGAATCCAGACTGTCCTGCCAAGCATATCAAGCTCTTTACTCATTTTGTAGAGAGAAATGCTATGAATATTGACGGTATTTCTGAGGCGACGTTGGAAAGATTCGTGGATCTTGGTCTTATACATAAGCTGCCGGATATTTATCATCTGTCAGAGCACAGGGAAGAAATCATTCAGCTTGAAGGTTTCGGTGTAAAATCGTATGATAACATGATGAACAGTATCGAGGAATCCAGGAAAGTGGAGCTTCCGAATTTCATTTACGCTCTCGGGATTCTTAATGTAGGACTTTCTACAGCTAAGCTTATAGCAAAGAGCTTTGATTACGATATTGAAAGAATCATGGCTGCAGATGTTGAAGAGCTCAGTGATATAGATCAGGTTGGTCCTATGATAGCGAAGAGTATCAGAGACTATTTTGATGATACTGACAAGGCTGAAGAGCTGAAGACACTTCTTGAAGAAGTTGATATCATACTTCCGGATCTTTCAAATGTAACGAATGATATGGAAGGCCTTACATTTGTTATAACCGGTTCTCTTGAGAATTACACTAACAGAGATGAACTTAAGGCTGAGATAGAAGCGCGTGGCGGCAAAGTTGCCGGAAGCGTAAGTGCAAAAACGAGTTATCTCATAAACAATGATATTAATTCAGCGTCTTCTAAGAATAAAAAAGCAAAGAGCCTTGGGGTTCCGATAATATCAGAAGCTGATTATATAGAAAGATTTAAAGCAAACTAACACTAAGGAGTTGATACGTAATGCCTATTAAGATTGATGACAATATTCCTGTTAAGAAAATTCTTGAGGAAGAGAATATATTTGTTATGGATGAAACCAGGGCTCTGTCTCAGGATATTCGTCCTATAGATATTCTTATTCTTAACCTCATGCCTCTTAAAGAGGATACTGAGCTTCAGCTGCTCAGAAGTCTGTCAAATACACCACTTCAGGTTAACATTACATTTGTCAGGACTATGTCATATGAATCTACTCATGTATCAAAGTCTCACCTGAAAAGATTCTATTCTACTTTCAAAGAGGTTAGAAAGAGAAGGTGGGATGGTTTCATCATCACAGGTGCGCCTGTTGAGCAGATGGATTTTGAAGAGGTAGACTACTGGGATGAGCTTAAAGAGATAATGAAATGGGCTGATAAAAATGTAACGTCCACTTTCCATATCTGCTGGGGAGCTCAGGCAGGGCTTTATTACCATTACGGAATTAAGAAGAATGATCTTCCGGAAAAACTTTCCGGTGTATATCCAATGAATACTTATCACAAGAGTACTGAGCTTGTACGTGGTTTTGATGATATGTTCTATGTACCTATATCGAGATATACAGAGTCAGACCGTGATATGATAAGAAATGATGAGAGACTCTTTGTTGTTTCTGATTCTGAAGAGTATGGACCTTATCTTATCATCGGTGATGGCGGTAAGAATATATTCGTCACAAATCATCCTGAGTATGATATTCTTTCTCTTGATCAGGAATATAAGAGAGATATGGCAAAAGGTATCAATCCAAAGATTCCATATAATTATTATCCTGATGATGATCCAAGCAAAAAGCCTGTAAAATCATGGAGATGTCATGCAAATATGCTGTACTATAACTGGCTTAATTATTACGTATATCAGAGTACTCCATATGACTGGAACATCAGAGATGAGGAAAATGAATAATTATTTATAAAACTTCAAAAAATACTATTTTTTCGTCCGTTTTTCTGTTATTATATTGAAAGAAATGCGGGCGATTTTAATGTGGAACATAAGTCCCATGTTTCATTTTGTCTGTGAATTTTCATATTACAATATATAAGGAGGATTGTATGATTTACTCAACAGAAGTTAAGAACATGTGCCCTGTACATCAGGGAGTACATCATGGCGCTGCCCCTATACCTGAGGAAGCAAAGTGGGTACAGGCTAAGAAGGTTGAGGATATATCAGGCTATACACATGGTATCGGCTGGTGTGCTCCTCAGCAGGGATGCTGCAAGCTTTCCCTCAATGTTAAGGATGGTATCATCCAGGAAGCTCTTGTAGAGACTATCGGATGCTCAGGTATGACACATTCTGCAGCTATGGCAGCTGAGATACTTCCGGGACTTACAGTTCTTGAAGCACTTAATACAGACCTTGTTTGTGATGCTATCAATACAGCAATGAGAGAGCTCTTCCTTCAGATCGTTTATGGTAGATCTCAGAGTGCATTCTCAGAGGATGGACTTCAGATCGGTGCAGGTCTTGAGGACCTTGGTAAGGGTGCTCGTTCCATGGTTGGTACAACTTACGGAACACTTGATAAGGGACCACGTTACCTTGAGCTTACAGATGGTTATATCACAGAAGTTGCACTTGATGAGGATGATGAGATTATCGGATATAAGTACATCAACTTTGGTAAGATGATGGACTTCATCAAGGCTGGTGATGATGCTAATACAGCTATCCAGAAGGCTTCAGGTCAGTATGGACGTGTTGCAGATGCTGTTAGATGCATAGACCCAAGAAAGCAGTAAGAGAAGGAGGAATTAGAAATGGCATTATTTGAATCATATGAAAGAAGAGAGCCTCAGATCCTTGCTGCACTTAAGGAGTATGGTATCTCATCAATTGAAGAGTGTAAAGAAATCACAGATGCTGCAGGCATCGATGTATATCACCTTATAGAGGGTATTCAGCCTATATGTTTTGAGAATGCTAAGTGGGCTTACACAGTAGGTGCTGCTATAGCAATCAAGAAGGGCTGCAGAAGAGCAGCAGATGCTGCAGCAGCTATAGGTATAGGACTTCAGGCTTTCTGTATCCCAGGTTCTGTTGCAGACAGACGTAAGGTTGGTCTTGGACATGGTAACCTTGGTAAGATGCTTCTTGAAGAAGATACAGAGTGCTTCGCATTCCTTGCAGGACATGAGTCATTTGCAGCTGCTGAAGGTGCTATAGGTATCGCAGAGAAGGCTAACAAGGTTCGTCAGAAGCCACTCAGAGTTATCCTTAACGGTCTTGGAAAAGACGCAGCTCAGATCATTTCTCGTATAAATGGTTTCACATATGTTGAGACAAAGTACAACTACTTCACAGGTGAAGTTGAGGAAGTATTCAGAAAGTGCTACTCAAAGGATCCTGAGTCACCAAGAGCAAAGGTTAACTGCTACGGCGCTAACGATGTTCAGGAAGGTGTTGCTATCATGTGGAAGGAGAATGTTGATGTTTCTATAACAGGTAACTCAACAAATCCTACAAGATTCCAGCATCCTGTTGCAGGTACATATAAGAAGGAAAGAGTTGAAGCTGGTAAGAAGTATTTCTCAGTTGCTTCAGGTGGTGGTACAGGACGTACACTTCATCCGGACAATATGGCTGCAGGTCCTGCTTCTTATGGTATGACAGATACTATGGGACGTATGCACAGTGACGCACAGTTCGCAGGTTCTTCATCAGTTCCTGCTCACGTTGAGATGATGGGACTTATCGGTGCAGGTAACAATCCTATGGTTGGTATGACTGTTTCTACAGCCGTATCTATCGAGGAAGCTGCTAAGGCAGGCAAGTTCTAATCACTGTTTTCCCAAACAACTAAATACGTAAAACAGAAGACACCTGGTAGTTTTACCAGGTGCCTTTTTTATCGTTCGTAAGTATTTGCTTTATCATTTGTTATTTATAGAAGCCAAGATCCTTATAAAGCTTTACAAGATCAGCGGCAACATCTTCAGGTTCGCCCTTTTCGAAATGAACTTCGTTACATGCATTTATAAATTCTTCATACATCGAAGAATCTTCAACAAGGGAATTCATAGCACTTATCTTATCGTTATTTTCCATGACCAGTGAAGCGTCATACTGAAGACCTTCAAGCTGACCGTCATCATCAAGAAACTTTCTTGCGGAAGAACTGACAGGTATTCCCTTTTCAACACCCTGAAGCTTTGCCCAGGTTTCACTATTCAGCATATAATCAAGGAGCATAGCAGCTTCCTTAGGATGCTCTGTGTTTTTGCTTATAGCATAAAGGGTAGCAGGCTTCTCGTACCAACCGATTCCGGCGTCTTCCGGTGAATATGCAATATAGTTAGCAGGTATGATCTCATCTCCTTCTTCGATGACAGTACTGTAATAATTGAAAGCATCACTTACCCATGCAACAGTTCCGGCATATAAATGATTGTTTATATTGTATCTCTGATAGTCCTCGACTTTAGGTATTACCTTTTCATCTAACAATCTGTCATAGAACTCTATCATAGTCTGAAAGTCATCTTTGTCGAAGTTGAGTTTACCATTCTCATCGAACATGGTTTTCTTATTTGTCTGTTCAGCATAAGCTATACAAAAGAGCCATATACTTTTGCTTGCTCCTGAAAGGGGATAAACATCATCCTTTTTCATTACCTTTGCAGCATTAAAGAAATCATCCCATGTAGCAGGGATATCAAGACCATATTTATCATACAAAGTCTTATTGATGTATATGGTTTCAGCGTTCATAGCAATCGGAATGGCATTCAGGACGCCGTTCATCCTTCCGTATTCCAGTGTATCTTCATCAAAATTACTGAGATCAACTGTATCAGAAAGCTTTTCAAGGTCATAGTAGCCGGTTCCGTCAGCAGAATACTGCATAAGCCATCCAACGTTTATCTGCATAACGTCAGTTTCGTTTCCTGAAACCATGCGTACCTGATTACGTGCTTCATAGCCGGACCATTCAGTATAACTGCATTTTACTTTGATATCCGGATGTTCTTCTTCAAACATTCTAACGGCTTCCAGCGTGTATTCATTTCTCGTGTCATTTCCCCACCATGAGAGAGTGATCTCAACTTTCTCTTTCTGTTCATTTACAACAACTTCATCGCCGCATCCTACGGTAGATAGGAGAAGAATGAAAGAGAGAAGCAGGGATATGATTCTTTTTTTCTTCATATAAATCCCCTTATCCTTTATAGAAAGTATAAGTATTCTTTCCTTGATCCTTTGATTCATAGAGAGCTTTGTCACAAAGTTTGTACAGTGTTTCAAAGTCTTTTCCGTTTTTAGGTGAGAGTGATATACCTTCGCTGGCTGTAACCTTATAGTTCATTTCCTTTGAAACTTCATTCTCTTCGAAGAGGGTGTTGAACATGGTACATTTTTCTTCAATATATTCTTCGAAGCTTTTACCTTCTTTTGGCTTTGAATTAACAAGAACACAGAATTCATCGCCACCTATACGGCCTATATAATCATCCTCTGTGAAAATGGATTTCAGAACGTTTCCCATTTCTCGGAGCATTTTGTCTCCGGCGGCATGTCCGAGTGTGTCATTAACACCCTTGAAATTATCTATATCAAATATGATCAGAGCCTTATTTTCTGAATCCAGAGAATTCCTTAGACAGTTGGAAGCAAAGTCTTCGAAGGTAAGCTTGTTCATTACTTCTGTCAGTCTGTCAATCTGAGCTTTGTCATCAAGATCTGCAACCATCTCGGACACTGGCTTGATTATGAGAGTACTGCAATAGAAGCCGATTATGAAAGCTATGGCAGCTGCAAGAATAGCAAAAAGATAGAAGTTTCTTCTGATGTTACGAGTTTCTATCATTATGATGTCAGTAGGAATAGAACAAACAACATACCAGTCCCCACAACTGTTGATGGATACAAGGTAATCATTGTTCATATATGAAGCATCCTTCTTGTCACCTATCAGACTGCTGATTTCTTCAGGGAGCATGCTTCCTACTTCATCACCTGATTTGGAGTAGAGTATATTGAATTCCTGATTTACCAGATAAATATTCATGTCTGATAAGGTTTCAGGGTTATCAAATACTTCATTTAGCTCGTCTGCGTAGAAAGAGATAAACAGAATGGCATTTTCGTGTACTCTCTTTACATAGTAAATACGTTTGAAATTGCCTTCATATCCGGTGAACCAGGTTTCATCACCCTTCTTACCTTCAATCATGCCAGCCAGTTCAGCGTAAAGAGTATCACCGAACAGGGAGGACGTTCCATTTGATATCTTTCCTACAGTACGATTGTTAGCATATACTATGCCATAATCTACGAAGTTCTCCATTATACAGAGACTATAGAGCTTTTCAGTTATAATCTTTTCTGTGTTTATGGATTCGTATTCGTCGTTTTTCGGATCTGTAGCATCATATGTATATGCAAGTTTTTCTCCAAATGCCAAAATAGCTATATTCTCCATTCGTGACATATAGCTTTCCATATTAAGTTTCATCTGTACACTGAGGGATGAAGTGAGAGATATGACCTTATTCTTCATGATATCATCAGATTTCTCTACCGCGAAACGCGAAAAGAACAGCAAAGTAAAGAGCACAATGGCTGCATAGACTGCAAGAATTATTATACGTGCTCTTTTAATATATTGAAGACTGTTTCTGTTTACGTTTTTACTTCTCATACAACGTAGATTCCTTAAACATCGATGTTACTACTGTTTATAAAATGACTTGATATAAATATACCAATTTATTAAGGATTTTACAATAAAATACATCATGTTTATCATGATTCATTGTAATGATTAATATAAAATGATAGAATTGAGGAGTGTTCTGACTTATCATTTTATTTCAAATGAAATAGTCAAAAAGAAAAGGATAGGAGATAATGATGAAGCTTTTGCCGGACTATCATCTTCACAGTTCATTTTCAGGTGATTGTGAAACTGAATTACTTAGTATTATTGATAAAGCAAAAAAACTTGGGATGGAGTCTCTGTGCCTGACTGATCATAATGATCTTGATTTTCCTGAAACTCCGGATGGGGTAAGATTTGATCTGGATATTGATACTTATCTAAAGACGCTTACAGAACTAAGAGACAGTCTTTCAGGAATTGATTTAAGGATAGGTGTAGAGCAGGGAGTAATGCCTGAGACTATAGACATACTGAATACTTATTCGTCCGAACATCCGGGACTTGATTTTATTATATGTTCAACTCATACATTAAAGGGGTATGATCCATATTACCCTCAGGTATTTGAGGCATATCCCGAGGAGGATGTGTACAGGATGTATTTTGAAGACATTCTGAATACAGTAACTAACTTCAGAGATTATAATGTATATGGTCATATTGATTACATTTTCAGATATGGTCCGACTAAGGGTGAGAACTTCTCTATCATAAAGTATTATGATCTTTTCAAAGCGATATTTACAAAGATAATCGAAAATGGAAAGGGCATAGAACTTAACACCGGAAGCCTATACAGAGGACTTACATATATCCACCCAAGACTTGATATACTCAGAGTATATAAAGAATTGGGTGGAGAAATCATTACAGTTGGTAGTGACAGCCATGATACAGAGCATATAGGTTATGGCTTTGATAGAGCCAGAGACCTGCTGCTCAGTGAAGGATTTAAGTACTATACAGAGTTTAAGAATATGAATCCGGAATTTAAAGATTTGAATTGACGAAATAGATAAAAAAACATATAATAGCTGACTGTACGGTGTTGATTCACCGTACAGTCTTTAATAACGGCGTGTGGCTCAGTTTGGTAGAGCGCTGCGTTCGGGACGCAGAGGTCGCAAGTTCGAATCTTGTCACGCCGATTACGTATTTACTAGGGTTTGCCGACTTTTGGGTTATCGCAAACCCTATTATTTTGCCTGTTTGTCTTTTGAGTGGTTGAATAAAAGGTAACATGATATAATACAAAAGGAGTTTTTTTATTTGTTATCTATAAATGCTGTTGCACTTAAAGAAACAAAACACTTGGATATTAAGATGATTAATACTATAATAATGCCATTAGTGCATTTGTAGAATAATAGTTTTGAGGTTAAAACAGACTATGATTAAAATGATTATCAGGATGAATAACGATAGAATAATAGATCAGGGAAAGTATTCAGTAGAACAGTTATATTCAGCTATTGACAGGATTTTTGTCAATAAAGGTATGAGCCGAGTCGATACTGATAGAGGTGTTGAGTATATTGGACCTGGTAAAAGCACAGATTTTGCATATTTTGGTAAAATCATGCTAGGATTAAAAGATCAAGCATGGTTCATGGATAATGCTGAGGAATGGCTATACTGTGATAATGATGATTCTGAGGATGTAAGTGTTTTTAATGAAGAAAACCTTTTGGCACATTATGGACACAATGTTGTAGCGTGAGGTAAAAGTGGAACGTAGGTATTACAAAGCTATAAACTTTGATTTAGATGCAAATGGTTTAAAACAGTATTATGCAAGATATCAGAAAGCGTATGATGACTTGTTAAGATTCTTCAAGAATCATGATTTTTCTCATCGGCAAGGCTCTGGATATATTTCTAACAGTAAGCTTACATCAGCTGATATAGTTGATATTATAGGTGAACTTAAGAAAAGCTTTATTTGGACTGAGACTTGTGTCAAGAGAATAGATGTAACTAATGTAGGCGCTCAGTATGACTTGACAGAATTGCTTAAACCTGATGAATCGGGAGACGATTTTTCTTTATGAATCACATAACTATATAGATCATGATTTACCTGCTGCTGATAATACGTATACATCATCAGCGGGGCATTATAAAGCGTAGCAAGAAGATAGCTCTTGATGTTTCGTACATCGGAGCTATTTTCATTCATGCAGCTGACAAAAGTCTCTTTTGAGCTGGTACCCACTTCCGTCAGGATAACTATCTTTAAGGAAGGAAGCAGGTTCAGAAGTATAATGGCGTATGCACTGACTCTGTTTGATATGGAGATCGATACAGATTATCATAATTGCATTGATGATTATGAGAATGATGGGGGATATAGCCAGGTTGCTGAAATGTATTGAAGCATATTCTGGTGTGAATAAATGAACGGCAATGGTATAATGATTGTCATGGAGTTCGATGATGATGTAGAACAATTAACTTTTAGTTTAACGTAACAATGATTTTTGATTCTTGGAATGGAAAAAAATCAGCAAATAGATTTTTGTAACGAAAAAACTATTTCTGCGTCTAACTGATAAAAAGAAAAAGGAGTTTGCTTTATGTGTTTAGGTTTTTCGTACATAGGATTGATATGGTTGATCATGCTTCTCGTTCCGAATTTCATTTGGACGAAGAACAAGCCAAAGGATTACGAAGAGTATGTTCATCATGAGAACAAAGTATTGCTTTTTTTTGAGCGTGCAGGGCAGTTCATTGTTACACCGGTAGCGCTTATCTTTTCTGATTTTAATTTCAAGGGATGGAACTTCTGGTGTCCGGTATTAATAGTATCTTTTCTCTGTATGGTGTTATATGAGATTTTCTGGACTCGCTATTTCAAAAGTGAGAAGACCATGGAGGATTTTTATAGAGGAATTATAGGAATTCCAGTAGCAGGAGCTACACTTCCTGTTATTGCATTTTTTCTTCTAGGAATTTATGGCGGAAACGGAATCATGATCATTGGTTCAATAATCCTTGGAATCGGACATATCGGAATACACCTTGCTCATAGAAAGGAAGTTTGTGAGCCAAAACCTAAAAAGCATATAGTACGAAGGATACTTGTTGGAATACCTAAGGTTATTGTTTCGTTAATTCTAATAGTTGTTGTTGGTTTCTTTGTTGTAGCAATCATCGGAAGAAATGTTAATCAGATTAAGCGTTCGATTGATTATAAGGACGGAATTAATAAGTCAGAATATGTCATGCTGAACGGACAAGAACAGTATATTTTAACTATGGGTCATGATACCTCTAATCCGGTTATCATCAGTCTTCATGGTGGCCCTGGAGCTCCTTCGACGTGTATGGATTATTGCTGGCTTGATTATCTGACAGATGAATATACAGTTATCTGTTGGGACCAGAGAGGCTGCGGCAGAACATATTATCATAATGTAAAAACTGATCCGGAAAATAGTACCGTCTCTTTTGATCAAGCGGAAGAAGACCTGGATGCTTTAGTTGATTATGCATGTAAGACTTATGGTCAGGATAAGGTGATCATCATGGGTCATTCTTATGGCAGTCTTCTGGGAAGTCAGTATGCGCTTGATCATCCAGAAAAGATTTCACATTATATAGGCATTGGTCAGGAAGTAAAAGAGGAAGGTCTATATGCCTATACTTATACATATGAGGATGCTTTAGCTAAGGCGAAAGAAGCGGGCGATGATACATCAGAAATGGAGAAAGCGTATAAAAATCTTATGAATAATCCGACGGTAACTAATATGTCAGCACTTGATAGTCTTACATCAAAGTATCATCCTGTGACGGAAACGGCAGACGCATCTACAGTTCCAACAATTTTTTCACCATATATAGGTATTGATGATATTAGATGGTACATAACTCTTTTATCGGCAAATTCAAGATATGAAGAATTGGAAGCTCCTCTGATAAACCATTTAATGGATTTTGATGCATATAAGAGAAGTACTGATTTTCAGGTTCCAGTGTTCTTTATATCAGGATCGGATGATTGGAATTGCCCAGTCGGACCTATAGAAGAATACCTTGGTGTTATCATAGCTCCTAAGAAAGATATGTATCTGGTAGATGGATGCGGCCATTCACCTCAGGCACAGTTGCCGGAGGAATTTTGTCAAGCAATAAAGAGTTTCCTTGGACAATAAAATCGGAAAATTATTTTACAGGATAATGTACGAAGGAGTTTTGTGGAATGCGAGCTTTGATAATTAATTGCAGTCCTGTTCGCACAGGAGCAACTGCTAAAATAGTTAAAATGGTTTCAGAACAGTTATCAGATAGATATAGTGTTAAAGATATTTGTATAGACGATTATACCTATGCATTTTGCAGGGGCTGTCGGTCATGCCACAATACAGCGAAATGTGTCATGAGCGATGCGATGGTCATCGAAAAAATAATGGATGAGTATGATGCTGCGGATATTATTGTCTCTGTTTCTCCGTCATACTGGGCAGATATTCCCGGACAGTTTAAGGCATTTATAGACAGATGCACTCCATGGTGCAATACACATGAACCGCATGCATCTATTAAACCTGGAAAGAAAGGATACGCCATTGCTTTGAGAACCGGTCCAAACATGCCGGAATGTGAAAGAATCGTAAGCAGCATAGAACACTTCTATGGTCATCTTGAAATAGAGTGTATGGGACATCTTGGGCTGACATCTATCGAATATAAATCAGATGTCGAACTAAGAAAACAAGAAATCATAGAATTCTGTAAGATTATTTAGTCGTATGGATTTTGAATTATAATTTAAACGGTTAAGCAAATCGGGATTTATCTTAGAGATAATTGATGGACGAGAATTACCAGAATATATGACAATGAATAAGGGGAAGATATGTGGCTGATCATG
>OCTW011587246.1_pt1 | contig 158413 bp, 199 predicted proteins | sample 1539671 | NCBI WGS metagenome assembly OCTW01 (sample SAMN02144230, study PRJEB22623) | gut metagenome | biome: sheep rumen | host: Ovis aries | place: New Zealand | reverse complement strand
GCCCCATACAGCCATCTGCACATATCGGTAGAACGAGAACCTAATCTGGGTTTCGGTCAGGGTGAGGTTCTTCACGTCGTCTGGAAGGTCATTATAACCCTTTCCGAGAACGACTGCGTTGGAGGCCTTCATGATAAGTTCGAACTGCTCTTCCTGAATACCGCCCTTTACGTCGCCTTGCGGCTCACCGTTTTCATCTACTGTGACAACGGCAAATATCTTTTTGAGGACCATTTCCCTCGTACTTCCACCGATGTCTAGCGGAATGCCTGCACCGATGTATATGCTTCCTTCTGAATCGTAAATCTTTGGACTCTTCTTAATCTCGTGGTCATATAGGAACGACCAGTCTGGCATGAAGTGGCCTCTACGGAAGCACGAACCCATGCTGATTGGGAGGCCTCCCAATCCAATCAGGAGAGGTGGGAGAATGTCGATGTCATACGGGTTCAAGCCCATTGCGGCTGCGTTTGCGGTGTACATGCTTTCCGCAGATGCACCTACTGGGGCGAAGACACCGCTGGCAGAGATACCCGCCTGCAAAGTATCTGTCTTCGACTTTGTACAGGTAAGGAAGCCATCCAGCTTGTTGATGATTTCTTCTAGCTTGGTGGTCATCACTCCGTAAGTCTCGTTTCCGAGGAAATCCTGTATCATGTCGGATATGGCGGAAGCGAGGGCGCTCATGCGACGCTTGTTGTAGTCGGGAACGGAGTCTCGTTGCCACGGGGTCAGACCGTTGCTTTCGTCGTCGATGTCGTAGAAACCGTACTTGTTCAGGATTGAGTAGAACGAGCCTTCTCTATCTTTGGTTTGGGCCGCAGCATCGTCGATTGCTGTCTTTAGCTCCCCAGTGTAGTGACCTGAAATCATTTCTTTTTACCTCTAAGGTGGACGATTACGCTACCGTTTTCGCCATTGTTCTTTCCGCTATGGCCTTTTCCAACGAAAGTGTAATCCATTTGCTTACCGTCGTGTCTGAATGTCAGCGTGACATCCTTTTCGATAAAACCTGTACCGTTGCAAGCCGTGCATGTCTCCTGCGGTTCCAGCCCACGACCGTTGCAGAATTTGCATGCAAGGACTACATCATGCAGGCCGTCCTCCCTGCGTTCGACCGTGCGTACCTTGCCGATTCCGTTGCAGTGCGTACATTTCCTGAAACGGTTTGCTCCCGTTCCAGAACAGTTGTAGCATAGGCACTTTCGCACATATTTGATTGTGATATCACCTGGCTGAAACAGCTTTTCTTCCGTCATCCTTATTGTGCGGGTGACATTCCTTCCTCGTTTCTGGAATTTCCTGTCAACAGGTTTCTTGTGGAAGTTCTTGCAGATGTTGCATTCACCGAACAGTTTTGACCATAGGGTGAAATCGGAGTTGTTCTGATGTTCACGGTCATATTTCTTGCGGAGTTCTTCCGTTTTTATCAAACTGTATGCTTCAGTGAGTTCAGCCATCTTGTCGGAAGTGTCCGTTCCAGAACGGTCTGGATGGTACAGTTTCGCCAACTGGTGGTACGCTGCTTTCACCTGTTCGTCGGTGCAATCTGGCTCTATTTGTAGTACGGTATACGGGTTCATTTTATGCCTCTTTTTCAATCAATAGTTTATATTGCGTGCAGGAATCCCTGTCGCCATATTATAAACTATGTTAGAATAATGCTGGATTGACTATGAATACAAGAATGATTGCAGAAGCTGGTGGAAAACACCGTAAAACCAAGCATAAAACTGGCGGAACGGCTAAGTTTGTGCCGACCGTTGGGTTTGGCTCCCGTAGATTCCTTGGTTCGTACACACCTGGAAGGGCATACGGCCCTGTATTTCCTATGGGTTGCGGATGGGGAGAGATGTCAAGCGTCCCTGGGGGTGCATGTGGCGACGGAACCCTTGCCGCAGACGCATCTGGTGCAATGGAAGCAGTCGAGGGTGTCAAGAACGAAGATGAAGACTTGATGATTAGCGATAAGGACAAGCTCATCTATGCCCTCCGTGGAATCATAGAGAACGCCAAGGTTGCTTACGAGGCAGTTACGGGAGTTTCTTACGATGAAGATGATGATGCTCCTGAAGACAAAGAGGACGGACCGAAAGAAAACGAGGACGAACAGGCTGACGATGATGGCGAAGGGCCTGACGAAGATGGTAGCGACGACAACTAAACGGTAAGACTATGTACGATACTGAGGTCTTGAACAACGAAGTTTCCGATGTTTACGAGAAAACGCTACTAAGTGTACCGTCGTCTGTTGATGATTTGGAGCTTGACGATAAGTTTATAAATGACTTCATCGTGAACTTTCTTGGAAGTACAGTTGACGGGGTTCGCCTTACAGATGAGTCTGATAGCCGTTGCCGCAGTGCAGTGATAGACCTGTTTGGCGAAATTGAACGTGACCTCAACTATGTTCGTGTTAACCACGTAGATGTACGGAATGTGTCTAGTGACCTAAATATGCTCCGTATGTTTGTAAATGGTACGAAGGGCCTTGACCCTACCATACAAAAAGCATACTACAAGGTTCGTAACGCCGTTGATGAAGGCAGTAAAGATTATGAAGTTTTAAAGCAGGCAGAAGACAAAATAAATTCCATCAAGGCTTCGATAAAAACTGAGGATGATGGATACGACTATACAAAGGAAGGTATAGAAGATTATTTCTCTGCAAAGGGTCTTTTGAAGGGCGGTAAACTCGACCCGAATGAAATGGTGAGCAACCCAGTGGAAGTGGAAGAACTCATGAACGCATTGTCACATATTGTTGACAATGTGAATGGTGTTGCCGAAGCAATGGATTGCCGATGGGCTCAGGAACTTGCTAAGACTGGATATCTAGCGGGTATACCTTATGTCGCAGAGAAGACGACAAAGAGTCCCGACGAAGTGAAGGCTCTGTTTAAAGAATGGTACGGTAAAGGAACTGAGTTTATTGGAGAGGATGCTCACAATGACCCTATGGTTCGAGCCACTGAGGCGTGTTATAAGGTGTTTAAAGATTGCCAAGGTAAGATAGGACTGATTAGGGAAAACTCAGCTGAAATCGAGGGCATGTCATTGTCCGTTACGGTTGACCCGTACAAGAAGTTTATTTTCAATATGATAAAAGAGGGGAAAGTTGCCAAGAAAGACAACGAACCCATAACTATCGTCGATGTAAATAAAATAACGCCAAAGGACATTATAACCCTGTTTACAAATATAAAGTATTCAATGTTCCAACTTGGCCCTAAGGATAGGTTTCAGACTGACGTTATAGAGTTTGATGCCGACTTTGCCACGAAGATGGAAAAGTTGAAACCGTATATCGAGTTTTTGAACAGTAAAGAACTGAATCCAGTTATCGCATCAGGAACACCTGAGGAACAGGTGCAGATAAAGCCGAAGCGTTCCCCGCTTATTGGTGCATATATATTGACAAAGGCTGTGTATGATACGTTCAACGGATGCCTCATGAGGTATTCTCCTACGGACACCACGTTTGATGATAAAAAGGTTCCTTCGGAAGGTTCGTTCTATGCGGCAATCAATAAATATTGTGCCGAGTTTCCGAATTCTGAGATTAGTTTGAACTACGTGTTTGACTACAAGACTATGTTCACTGCGGATATGGCTTATTTCCCGATTGAGCAAATCGTAAAGCAGAACCAAGCTTTGTGGTATTGGATGCTTTATTACCGTCAGACTCGTATAGAGGCGTATGCAGCAGAGTTAATGGACAAGTATCAAGCTAAGAATCGGCCTGTAAAACATATTTCAGAGGAGGTTTCCCAAAAATTCAATACTGTGATGAATGGAAGGGCTAATCTTTCAAAGTATTGTGATTATTTGGATGTTTCTCCGTCTATCGAACCGCAACAGTATGTCGATGCGTTCAATACGATATCGAATGGAATAGCTTATGCTTTCAATGGTAAAGTTAATGACAAGGAAACCGAGTACAATCTGTGGTCTATGTTGAAAAAGCTTGCGAAAAAGGCACCGACTTCCTTTGATAAAGAAGTTAGAAATGAATTTATCAACGTTGCGTATACACAAGAAGACATGTTTTTCAGGATTAACCTTGCTGTCAAGGCTGGGGTCCTAAATGAAAGGTATCACTTTACTGGCAATTTTGGCAAGTTGGAAAATGGCCGTAACAGACAGGCTGCAATCATAGAAAATATTATGACATTATTGTATAAATATGCCGTTGGGGTAATGTTCAGGAAGACGAATCTTGTTGTGCAGAAATATGAAAAAGCGATGAGTATGCGAATGGTTAGACCTTATTTGACTAAGGTGTATGGCATTGCAAAGGAATATAATGACGCTTTTGAGCAGAACCATGCAGAAGAATTGGGATGTACACGTAAGGCTTCTGACGCAATCGTTAAAATACTCACAAAGTATGTAGGAGGTTAAAATGGCCGCTAGGTTGGAAATTTATAAGTTCACAGGCAAAGATGGTGATTTTGGTACACATGTAGAAAGCCTTGGTCTCAAACGCATAGACACCTGTGTTCCTTCGGTATACTCCGATGAACACTTGAATGGCGAAACAAAGCCGTCGGATGATGCGAGCGACTGTGCAACATACTGCATTTACAGGCCCGATGACCCTGAATGTAAGGCATATTCTTTCGAGTGTGTCTTCAAGTTCATGTTGAAGGACCCGCCAGATGTTCAGTTGAGCAATGTTCGCCTGTACCCAGTCGGACCTCGCCCAGAGGAACCAGATACTGCTAGGCTGTATATCGGAAATTCGGTGGAGTATCACCAGCCGACAAACACAAAGTCTATCATTGCAGTAAACGATATTTGGAATTACAGCAAAGACCACCCGTTCTACTTGACCGTCGCTGGAAACAGCGGTCAGATGCTCGACTATCGTCTTACGAACACTTCGTACAATGTCGAGTGGAAGGATTATGGTTACGGAAACGTGATGGTAATGAACGGTGTGCGTCAGCCGATGATACCTGTTCCTAACAAGCAGGACGGCACTCCTGTAAAGGTGACATTCTTCAACCATACGTTCATGCCGACGGAAGCTGATTTCATCAGGTTCCTTGACCCAGCTACTGGAATCGACATGACCAATGACAGAGAATTTGTTATAGACCGTGGCGTGACGGAGAACAATGTTCAGTATCTGACAATTTCCGTTGATATGAAGTTTATGCTTGCACATCCGAAGGGCATTATTTACCATATTCCTCAGTTCCCGCCTGCAACGGGTTACTTTATCTCTTGGGCGTTGCTGCCTTCTCAGGCCGAACCAGGTGGCAAGGTCACGGATAAGTTGGTTGAAACGGTTGATGTACAGGTGAAGTGCGGCCCTCACGGTCATCCTGAATATTACTTGAACGGTGCTAGGAAGCCTATGCTGACACTGGCTCCAGGTGTAATCTACCATTTCATCAACCATGACGGGTCTCGTTTCCCGATGAGGTTCATCAAGGATTGCCGCATCCCGAACGCAGCTGATGTAAATAACATAGTGGTTGACGGTGTGACTGTCCTAAATGGCGGAACCGACCAAGAGGAAATCTTTGTTGACCCAGAAATCACCTTGAAGCATGGTGCCTGCATAAATGCCTACGAGGCTGTATGTGAGATGAATGTCGGTAATTCAGCTTTCGTACACCCGATTTGCATGGTCGGTAACTACAATATATGCCGTCCGATGGGTTCGATTTACAACCCGATGCTTGCTGGAGAGACTGATTACGTCTATTTGCAGCTCGAAATTGATGGAAAGACAAAGCCAGGTTATTGCGTCCCTGATATTAAGATAGAATATGATGAAAATTAATTTTTAACAGTTGATTAAATCCTATAAACTATGTGTATAATGAATCGTTTTACGAGGAAGAAAATGTCTAACGAGAAAGAACAAAAACCAACGGTGCTTGAAGCAAATTTCGCTTTCGATGCTTCGCCCGCTCTTTTTGAGTCAATTATGGATGAAGGTCCAATCAAGTATGGACCAGACAATGACGGACTTGACATGATTACTACCCCAGAAGGTGATGAGGTTGTAGACCCTCGTTCCATCATGGATGTTAATGTTGATGCTCCTGTCCAGTCTGGTGCAGTCTTCAACCAAGACTTTGACTCGATTTCACAGGAAGAAGGCGACCGCTACATGGAGCAATTCCAGGACTATATCGAAAACGTCCATAAGAAGGATGTGAATATCGACGAACTGATAGACGTAGGCGGTCTGATGATTCAGGGACTGAATGATACCACTCAGGACGTATCTGGTTACCTGCGTCAGCAGATTAACGATGCTGCCAATCGTCTAAGTCAGCAGAACGTCAACCCTGCACAGCCTGATGGCGTTGCAGCTGATATGACTGGCGAAGACCGTATCCCTGCCGATAACGAAGGCGGTGTGGATGCTGGTACTGATGCTGGCATTGGTGGTGAAGGAGCACCTGACCTTGGCGACGAAGGCCTTGCGGAAATCGACTCCACAACTCATCTCACACCAGAGGAAGACAATGGTGGTGACGCAGGTCTTGGCGATATCGACATGGGTCTTGGAGAACTGGATGGCCTTGGTGGAGAACCTGCTCCAGAAGCTGGTGCAGAAGCTGGTGCAGAAGCTGGTGCTGATGACGGACTTGGTGCCGAACCAGCAGCTCCTGTCGAAGGTGGAGAAACCACTGACCTTGGCAGTGAACCACCTGCTGAGGGCGGAGAGGCTCCTGCCGAAGGTGGTGAAGCTCCTGCTGAACCTGAAACACCTGCTGAACCGTCCGAAGGTGAAGACAACTATGACCCGTTCAGCGACCTAGACCTTGGCAGCGACACTGGCGATGGTGATGAGGAACCGTCTGGCGACGATGCACCCGCTCCAGTAAGTGGCGACGAGGAACCGTCTGGTGATGAACCGTCTGGCGATGGTGATGAACCGAAGGAAGACGACAAGGATAAGGACGCCGCACCGTTGACTGAATCCGAGGATATGAAAAATTTTCGTATTCGTCTCGAATCGGTGATGGGCACTTATGATGCATTGTGCAAGCGCCGTGAGGCAAAGGCAAAGTGCGAAGCTATCGTGAATGCGGCAAACAAGAAGATGATTGCTGAGTCTGTAAACCAGAAGAAACTCAAAGCACAGTGTGAGGCAATCGTTGGCGCATACCGTAAGGCAACTGGTGCTAACCAGCTAAAGGTAAAGTTGGAATCCATTGTCGGAAAGTATCGTCAGCAGAAGATGCTTGCTGAATCTGTTGCCGCAAGTGCTCCTGCCGTGAATCAGAAGCCAATCATGGACAACAACGCTCGTTTTGAAAAGATGAAGGCCCAGTGCGAATCTATCGTTAATGACTTCCGTAAGGCAGAATCCACTGCCAATACGGCAAAGGCTATTATCGATAGCTACAAGCAGAGCCTCGTTTAATACACGAAACTTGCAATAAATTTAAAGACGACGGAATGATTTCCGCCGTCTTTTTTATGACCTAAAATTCGTACCAGATTATAAACTATTTTTGAAATAAAGGCAGTTTATTATGGCAACTAACATATCACGAAAATACACTAATATCTCGTATGACGATATCAGGGATAACTTGTTGACCATCTTTAAGGCTAAGGGTGGCAAGCTTGCGGATTTCAGCACGTCGTCTTACGGAAGGATGATGATTGAACTTTTCTCTGGCGTAGCAGACCTTATGGCTTACTACGGAGAAAGCTCGTTCAACAACGCATTTCTTGAAACTGCCTACAACACGCCAGCAATCTATGCTGGTGCAAGAATGCTTGGTTACAGCATCCGTAGACCTGTTCCAGCAAAGGCGGCGTTCGCTATACAAACCAAGAAGACTGGTGTGTATGGCAAGATTAAGATTTTCATCCCGATGGGAACGCAGTTCAGCATTGGAAGCAGTATTCTTACTGCTGTCAGCGATTCTGAATGGGAATACGACAGAAACAACGACCCTGACGAAACTGGCCTTTTGAAACTGATATCAGGAAACTGCGTTTGTGCCGAGGGTTACTTCAAGGAAACTGTCTTTGTGTCCAACGGCACCCAGAACCAGACTTTCTATCTAGTCGATGGTGGATTTAGTGACTATTTCGGGGAAAATGACCCGAACTATGCCGAAGACCATAAGTTTGAGAGCAGGAAGAATACCTTTACTAGCGTAACGACTGATGCTTCTCTTGTAGATAACTTTGATAGCACGGATGCAATCAATGGAAACATCTACTGGAGAATTTCACGTAGAGGTTTCATCGACCCTGCTTTGGAGAACAAGGTAAACGACATTGAAGCTTTTGTTGAAGGCGAAAACTCGACGACGAACTATACGGTTTTGCTTGAAACTGCAAACGACGGTAGCGTACAGGTAAGGTTTGGCGACGGTCTGAAATCCGCTATTCCTTACGGCGAAGTGAAGGTGCATTACTTCTACACCAACGGTGAAAGGGGAAACCTCATCAACGTTGTTGGCACGAAGATTAACCCGTACAAGTCCAACATCCATATTCGTAACGAATATGAGAACGAGTCCGATATCAAGCTGGATGACCTGAGCTTTGCCTTGACTAGCGATGTCAGGGGAGGCCTTGATATTGAAAGTATTGATTCTATCAAGAATAACGCCCCGTCAATCTATGCCACTTTGGACAGGTTGGTGAACAAGCTGAGTTACCAGATATTCCTCAGCAGATATGCGGACATCAAGTATGCAACGGCATTTGGTGAGGACATTCTGAATACGAAGCTTCCTGACGGAACTCTTGACATCAAGTATATGAACCAAGTCAGGTTTACAGCCATCAAGGACCTTTACAGGTTGAAGGATGACAAGTATTATCCTACCGCACCTGACGAGTATTTCCTCTCTGGTTTCAAGGTTAACGGCCTGATGTATATCTGGCAATACGATAACCAGAAGATGCCTGACAAGACTTGTGCGTACAAGTTCAGGGATGCGATGGAAAATGCGGTTTCCTATGTTGCAGAAGCATTGGCGACTAAGTTGAAAGACCATGATGCCGCTTATTACAGCAATCTTATGATGAATGCTATGCCTAAGGGTCAGTCCTTCCAAGACATCATTACTCTACCGTATGTTGACACGGTGTTCGGGGCAAAGGTTACCCCGTATGACTTTGTTGAGGTGGGTAGCGAAATTGACAGCATCATGAGGGCTTTGAACCGTCGTGGAATGATTACTGTTGGCGCTGGTTACCACATGTATGTGTACCCAGTCGTTCATAACTACAACATCAAGCTGGAACTTATCCTGTATCGTGGTAACAATTTCAGCGACATCAAGGAAAAGCTGAAATATACGGTGTACAAGTATCTCAAGGACAATACCGATTTCAAGACGGGAATTTACAGGTCGAGGATTGCATCCTTAATCCATACTTTCCCTGAGGTTGCTGGTGTTAATGTTACATTCGAGGCGGCCAACGACATGTACGATGGCTTGGATTTGACCGAGTTGACATGGATGGGTGATGCGACAAGCGAGTACATTACATCGGGCTCAATCAATAAGGAAGGATTCGATATAACGCTTGCATACACCCATCATGCACCTGGCCATAGTTCCGTTACGGAAGCGTTGACATTCCCTGTTCCTCCTCAGACGAAAACGGCTGCACTAATTTCAGCTTACTACAAGCAGTATCTGGCTCAGACGGTAGATGGAAAGTATGTCATCAGAGATGGCATCAACGAGGATGATGTAGACAAGTTTGTTGCCTATATTTGGGACCTTTTGATGCAGTCCATGTTCAAATCGGTTTATGACGCATACAAGAATGCTCGTGGAACTGGCGACCTTGAACGTGCGAACAGGTATTACGATGTAATTGATGCCATCAAGGGTTGGACGATAACGAAGGAAAACAAGTTGGGATTCATCGACACAGACGTTATCACATTGATGAATGAACAGAACGGAAACTTCATGTACGATTACATCCGCTACGGATTGGAATATGTGAAGCTTGTCCGTAACATCCTCCTGTACAAGGTTGCAAAGAGCCTTATCGACAAGGACGGAAACATAACGAACTATTCTATGGACAACGAAATTGTCCAGTGCGAGATACATCCCGAGGACATCACGATTTCCTATGACAGGGAAATCTAAGGGGCGAAAATGGCAAAGAATCCTATTGCAGTCAATGATGGCGGACTATTCCGCTTTGTAGATTTCATGAACTACGTCCCCGACTTCTTGAAGGAAGAAGAGGACGTTGTTACCCTCATGCAGCTGTTCAGTGACTACCTGAACAACGCTTACAGGAACCTTGAAGATTCTACACGGTTTACGTTCAACTTTTTTGCGACCGAGAGTACGGCTAAGAATATGAAGAACCGTATTGATGAGCTCGTGAAAAAGCTTACTGCCTGCGACAATAACAATCTTTATGTGTACTACTTGTCATTGCCTAGAACGAATGCAACGTACAACACGACAGATGCTCTGACATACATCAAGAACAACATTTACTATGAAGGCGAGTTCAGTGAAACCATCCCGCTGGATGTGTTCAAGAACAGGATGCCGAACGACCCGTCGAACGACGGTGACGTAATCTATATCCAGTACAAGGATAATAGCGTTTATCCGTATTATATCAACAAGGCTGATAACCTGTTGGTTCTCGACCCGATGAGAACTTCTCAGGACCCGTTCAAGAATACGCTCAATGCGATGATTAACGGTGCCCCTCGTGTGATTAAGTTCATTCCGAAGGATGTCAGTGAGCCGATAGTTTCATTTGTAGGACAGATTAACAACTCCAATGTTTATAGCATCAAGTTCGATGTAACGATTAACGAAGTGGAGAATGCCCCGTCGAAATACAGGGAGGAAATCGGCTCTGATACGATAGATGTCGATTTGTACACATACCTTAACGACACGACTTCTTTCGTGTGCGTGGACAATGCAACCCATTCTCCTATCTTTAATTGGAATGGAGATACCCCGACAGGAATATTCTACTTCAAGGACTTGTATGAGTTCCTCAATGGGGAAGATTCATACATCTATCAAGAATACAGGATTGAAAAGATTGAGTTTATCCCGAACGAGCAGAACCCGTCACGTTCTAACCTCGGTTATCTGACTCTATCCACTGTGGTTAACCTCAATGCTGGCGACACGTTCATGATTGAAAGCAACGAGGTTATCGGCACGAGTGATATTCATGATGTGACTCTTGCGGGTTCGTACACGCTCGAAACTGAACCGTGCGGAAATGTATTGAAGATAAGGTTCAGGCAGGCGATAGACCTGAACCCTGGCATGTCTCGTGTAAAATACATGACTATGCCGAATAGGCTGTACAAGTATGCTTTGTCGTATTCTCGACTTGGTTACGACTATTCTAAGGTAACATCGAAAATTATATGGGACCATGATGCTTCCGTTAATGACGACAAGGTAAAGGACGGTGATACTGTATATCCGTACACGACTAGGGCCAACAAAAAGATTGGTGAGCTTCGTTTCGAGAATATGTACAGCTTTGTGGAAGACCCTAACGATTCGAGCAGATACATCAATGTTAAGCCAAAGAATTTTGTGGATATTCCAGAGAGCATCGAAATCGAGGCTGGTGGACACTATTATTTCGAATATCGCTACAACGGCACTGAATCAGAGGATTGGAAGAATGCCTTTGATGATGCGTTCGACAATCCGTTGGCAAGTTATTCCGTATCTGCTGGGCGTTCGTATTTTAGGCAACTGGAAGGAAACGCTCAGTTAAAATTCCCTTCGCTAGGAAGCATTGTATCTATTTCCGTTGCAAAAGCCCTCGTGGTTGATGTATACGCAATGGATGCCGCTATGGGAACCTATACGAATGACCCTGATTATAGCGATATGATAATGTACAGTGACGTTAGCCCTGACGTGGGAGATTTTTGCCTACTGAGTAAGATTGAACTTGGCACAAATGGTCTTACTCGAACGGCGATAAACGGTTTGTATACAATTCAGAAATCTACATTGATGGACCCTACTGGCGCTAAGTATCACGTATGGTTTGACAAGGACATACCTGTGATTACTGATAAAGGATGCTTTGAGATTACATTCTTGAAGGGTCCAGATGACAAGTCGAGGGCGGTTCTTGGCGAAGTTGATGCAACTTCACATGAGGCTAAATGCAAGTATCGCTACGATGACATCTTCACAGCAGATTACTGGGTCCCGTCTGATGGTTCCTATTTATTGAAGTGTGCGTACAAGGATGAATATGATGTTGTAGTGCGTATTGTAAAATATGTCAATGGTCATGGTTACAATACGGGTACGTTGCTTTACTGGCCTGAGACAAAGTCTGTGTATCGTGTAGTGAAACCTATTTCTGGTTCGGAAACTGAAAGCGAATTGAAGGAGAATGGCGCTGTTGTGCCTTATATGTACACTGTTGCTGACATTGCAAGGAAACCAATCTACAACGAGTACATGCAAGGAATATTCCGCACATCTCAGCTTGATTATGGTGAGTCTGTCGATGTTGGACAGTACGATAAGCTGAACGATGTCGTGAACAGGCTGTTCATTGAAAAGGCGGACGACAATAGGCTTATCTTCGGTTGGAAGGATAGGGACTTCCTGTTGAACATGGCAACGTACAATACTTCTGGAAAGGCTAGGACGGGTTTCTGCGAGTTCTACACGACATACGATGAAAATGACATCGTGTTGAAGAACATGGAAAACTACTCTGTTGCCAAAACCATTCCAGGTGAAGGAATTACCCTGAAAGGACTTTCCAATACACTTGAGGTAACTGCCGAGAACTTGACCGCAGATGCAACCGAAGCTGGCACTTATGTTGTGCGAGTGAAGGCGACAAAGCATAACCTTCCAGACAATGCGAAAGTGAGGATAACTGGTGCAGTTAGCCCGTATGAAATGTTTGACTTCAATACGCCAGTAAATGAGTTCGATACCATTACTGTGGTTGACGAGAATGAATTTACTTACATCAGGCATTCTGATTATGACGAATCGAACGTATCTTCAACGGGAACTGCGAAGATAACGGGATATCGTGACATTTACAATCCGATAACTAGGATAGACTACTACCTCAATGACCAAGAAGGAACAAAGTACAAGGGTGGCTATCTGTACATACACACTGCATATCCGCACGGTTACTCAATCTATACGAAGGTGAGTGTGCTGAATGCCCCGACCAATGTGGAAAACGCTGGATGGATTGACTCCGTGCTTGGAAGCAAGCATAAGGTTGATGTCGTAGTTGATGACTATGTGTATGGCATCAAGTTGGATGCTGTGCATGTGCCGCTTGGTGGTAGCTCGTGGTTGCATTATGAGGCTGACTCAACCAGTTCTAGCAATCCGTTGGAAAACTCATATTCTATGGTTTCTCCTGAAGACGGCGATGTGCTGAATGTTGACGGAACGTTTTACAAGGTTGGTATCATGGATTGGGTGGAACTCTCTGGTGATACCATCGAGACTCCGTTCTATCTGTATAGTCATCAGAATATCATGGACATAAGTTCAACCAACCCGTCGAGTGCAAAGGGTGACGACAACTTGATTGAATCGATAACATTCGACGGTTACGATACGGTCACGGTCGTTGTGCATGACAGGATGGACTTGGTTCCTAAGAAGAGCTGTGTGTACATCGGGCAGGTTTATCCGCTGGAATTTGATGGCCGTTTCGTTGTAGATACGGTCGTGACACCTCGTATGTTCACTTACAAGGTTGTTCCGAACAGCATTCCAGAATCTGCTGGCCGTGCAGTCAACAACTGCAAGATGACATGTAATGAAGGAAAATGGTTCAAGTATCTTGTAAGCGAAGTGACGGTGAACCGTAAATCCGTGTATGAAATCTTCAAGTATGGCACGGCGATTGTAGATAAAATCGCTGGTAATGTTACATTGGATTACGTTGAAACTGAGATACCGCATGGTTACAAGGAAGGGACGAAGATTGTTATCTACAAAGATGATGAATACTACAATGCCGAAGTGTTGAAGGTGATAAGCGAAAAGGCTTTCCGTTACAAGTTTGCCGACAAGACGCTTAGTCCAATCGACGTGCTTGGCGGATATGTGTTCAAGGGTGTGTACATCCCAGAGCAGAACCATATTGACAATGTGGAACCTCTTGGGCTGTACAAGCAGTACCTGAATTGTATTGATGGTGAGTACGAATTTGAAGAAGGCGACATTGTGTTTGCCTACGACAATCTCCATGACGACATGCCGAAACGGTATATTGTCAAGAAGGGCCTATGGACACCTTGTTCCGAAAAGCGCATCATGAAAATCAAGAAGCTGGATGTGGACAGGTATCACAACAACGAGTGGGACAGTGCTACCGTCGATGAGATGATTGACGAGTATGTGTATCATCCATATACATATCCAGAAGTCGAGCGTATGATGGGAGAGGATATCGACAACGGTATTTCCTCATACATTATGCCGTTCCATATAAGGAGCTACAACTTCTCCAGCCCGTATGTAGAAAACATTGATTCGACCGAACAGCCGATGCCTCAGTTCAACTCGAAGCACGACTATGCGTCTGTTGCTCCTAGATACGACATGGACGAAAAGTTCAAGGGAATACCTGACATGAAGTATCCTCTTGTTGAAAAACTGGAACGACTCATCTATCTGCGTGATGCCAATGTAATTGACTATGACCTTATCGGTTATCTGGCAAGATTCATGGGATATGACATAACCGACGCAAAGAACGATGTCGATGCCAACCGCATGTACGCCACGAGGGAAGCCCGTGAGAAGGCGGTTAGGGAAACCGTGTCCAACCTTCCTCAGTATTACACGTTGGGTGGAACCAAACCTGGCCTTGAAATGCTGATGGAAACATTCGGCCTTGTCGCCGAGGTCATCACGATGTGGACTGATGTTGACCGCCCGTATGATGAGCTTATCGAGGAAGACCAAGTTCGTATCCGTGAAAATTCGGACTATGAACAGGGCAAGATAAGCAAATGGGTCCCGACACCGCACGTAAAGGTAAAGTTCCGCAGCGATGCCAACTTCGATAACGGAGTTGTCGGTGATGAAAAGGTTAGCACCCTGATAAAGAACATCAAGTGTTTCAAGCCGATACAGGTTGTGTTCGACGATTTCATCAAGTACCTAGACCTCCCGCACGGGAAAATATATGTTAATAAGGTATCGTTTGTGAACACGGGAAAGACTGACGTGAACATGAACTACAACATTGATGAAACCGAAGAAACAGAGATGTGTGGTAGTATATGGGACAAATGAGAGAAAATTTTCTGTACGATGCCTTGGTCGTGACGAATAAGGTTGACCCCGAACTGAGGGGTGGTGTGCAGGCTAGAATCATTGGTGAAACTGACGAGATTGACGACGATGCTCAGTATTTCGTACGCCCAGACATGACCTGCCTGAATGCTGTTCCAGAAAAGGGGTATTACCTGAAAGTGTACTTCATCGACGGGGATATACGGCAGGGAAGGTATGTTGCTGTGTCCCCATCAAAGGATGGCTTTTTGGACTACCATTACACGGCTAAGAACTCTTATCCGAATGTCGCTGTTTACAACCTCGGTGGTGACGGGTTTATGCGGTACTACGATAGGGCGAAACAGATGAGTACGATAGATTGTCCGAACGGTGGGCATATCGTATGGGATGGCGAAAGCAAGATACTGGTGAGTAGCGACAAGGCGTACACCAATGCTGGAACTGGGGCGAACAATAACGAAGGCGTGGCTGAACATGCCGTATTGACAGAGGCTTCAATCGACATTTTCACAGCAATGCCTGTTGGAAAGGGTGTTCTGAATCAGGGAAGCGAGTATCTGACGATTCCTCATGTGTCCGCAAAGACAATCGAAGCATACAATAACCCAACTGCTGATAACAAGACAAGCGAACCGTCTGTAATCGTCGAGGGTGACCCGAGTGCTACCTTCCTTCCAATCCACGACGCAAATGGAAAGAAGGTTGATGAAGTCGAGTTGTCCCTGACACGCAACTACATTTCGAGATTCGACAAGAAGATTGACAAGATTATCATTGGCATAAGCGATTCCAAGACGTTCCCAGAAATGATGGACGAGTTTATGAAGGAAGGTTCTCAGTCAAGTGCCCATTATCTTGTTGGACAGATAGAAGGTGACCCTGAAATAGCATCTGAATCTCCGACAGGCATTCTTAACAACTCAGGTTTCCTGCAATTCGTTCAGTTGGACCAAGATGCCTATTATGCTAGCGGTGTCGAATACAACGACGAGGCGGCAAACAAGAACGCTGTGTCCATTGTGCTTGTTGCATCCGAGAACCCGTTCTCCAAGATTGGTTCGTACTCGGCTTACCAGAAGTCTATGGTGAAGAAGCTTATTGCACACATCAGGGCTGAGGCCAAGGATGATACAATTCCAGTAATCAATGCAAGCGATTTGGATGGACGCCCATCGCTACCAAAGATGACTGTAACATTTGAATAAAGAAAATGCCGAACAATGTTCGGCATTTTTATCAATAGGAAATATTCATTATAGGTCATCGTCATCGTAGTTCAATACGGACGAATCGACAATGTTACCTGCATGGGTTTTCATTAAGCTGGCACGTTTTTCTGCCATATCTTTTGCCGTGTTTATCAAGGCTTTGTCGAGAGGTTTATTAAATGCGTCTGCATCAGCAGTGTTAAGACCAGTGGTCGGTATGACGCTGATGAATGCATTTAGTGCCTTATCTATCTCGTCTATATCGGAATCTTCTTTGAACATTGCTGGGTCTGATTGGTTAGCAGTTTTATTTTTATCGAGTTTACTAGAAATCTCCGCTTGGCTTGCTGGAGCTTCATTAGGGTCAATATGGTCAACGTCTCTATCAATATCGACGAAGCCTACTCCATCCCATTTTGTGATTACGTTTGGGTCACGCTGTTCGGCTGTCATCTGGCTGTCTGATGCTGCGTGGTCAAATCTCTTCACAATGTAATCGTTGATTTGACTTGCTGCATTGGATATGGCCTTACTGTTATTAAGCGTTGCGTTTACAAGAGCGTCTTTGAGTGCAGTATTGATTTCTGATAAAAGTTGTGCTGTCTTTTTGCCGTTATAGATGACGTTGACGACCTTATCCATGCGGTTGGCATCGTACTTTGTGTCTTGTGTAAAAATATTTAGGGCCGTGTCGGAGTCGAATTTATTTTCGAATACAGAGAGAAGCCAATTAATAAATTCGTGAAGGTTATCTATGTTAATTGCGTTACAACATCCTTTGGCTAGTAATTTGGGTGCAAGCAGTGTATAGGCTTTGGTTAGATTTGTTCCTGCCGTAGCATTGAATGCTTCTATTGGGTTGTTGTCATTGTCATCGTCGTCTACATTGTCGTTATTTTCCCAGTCAAGAGGATAGTCGAAAGGACTTGTTTCATCTTTGGATACGTCATCGGGCAGGTCTTCCTTTCCGAATGAGGTTGCACTAATGAGGGTAGTTGCATCTGTATTGTCTTCGTCGCTGTCAAATGCGTTCCGAATGAATCCGTCTTCGCTATAGTCTTCCTCGTCATCTTCTTCTAGGGCGCTTTCGAGACAGACCTTGAACAGTCGTGTCAATGCTTCTAGTTCAGGTTTCCCTACCCCGAGCTGGGACACGGATTCAGTGAATATCTTGGTTCGGTTGGTCATGAATAATCCTCGATTAATTCTGAATATAGTTTATAATAGGCACGAAACGGTGCCTGTGACACATTATAAACTATTGATGTATTTCAGAGACTATCGATATGGCAGCGAAAACACAGATAACTAATAAGGGACTTGAACTATTGGCTTCTTCATCTAAGGCAACAGGCCAGCATTGGTGGATTGGCTGGTACGCTCTGGCGTTCGTGCCTGATGAATTGCAGGACGATGATGGCGAAAAGCTAGGCCCTAACATGACGAAGCTTACGGAAGAGGGAGATATCATCTACAACATCTTCCAAGGCGACATGAATGGCGACGGTTACCAGACTACTAAGGCAAGCGACAAGTTTAAGGCTGTAAACTACGACAGCAATATCAAGAAGAACTACCGATATGTGCTTGACGAGGACGGACGAAACAACCTCGTTACATTCGTTGATGGAAAGAACGGCTTGAAGGGTGCATGTGTTTACCCAGGTGTCAAGGTCAATGAGTCTCGTGATGACAACAGTATTGACTACGCAAAGTCTAAGATTCCGCTTCCTGCTCCCCTACTGTACACAGGCGTACTTGCTGCGGGCGAAGGATGGTCTTCTAACGGAATGAACATATTCCTAGGCTCTGGTAATGACAGCATTAAAAACTTCTATCCAATCGATGAGGGAGTGACTGAGCTGGATGTTCCTAGGGTTTCCGCAGACTTCCGTAATTACGAAGGTTACATGAATGGTCTTACGAAACGGAATGACGGTGAACAGGCTTATGCGTACGCTTTGACCGATATTACTGACGAAGGTGTGGACTTCGACGGTTGGTTCCCTTCTGTATACACGTATATGCAGAACGATGACCCGACCATGGATTACAACCAATTCTGCAGACAGTATTGGAAAGTGCTTTCTATTTCCAACTTCAACAAGTATTGTGCCCCAGTCAACGCTTCTGGCCTCCTGTATGATGAAAATACTGGTTGCCGCAACATGGCTAAGGCTACGAAGTATTTCCCGATTAGCGACTACTCTGTAACCAGCACTACAAAGACCGCCGACAATGAGTATGCTACTGGAATCAAGTTGAAAGTTCAGTTGAAACTTAACGGTAATGCCGAGGATGGTGCTTATTTCAAAGACGTTGAAATGGCTGATGAGGAAAATGTTGCAACACTGAATCCAGACGCAACAACAGAAGAACATCAACTGTTCAACACCCAGCAAGTATCGTTCAAATTCAACCGAATCGGTATTTATGCTGTCCCGATGAGGCAGTACGGATGCTCTGACGACAGCTCTGAAATGAAGGCTCAGTACCAGATTGATACCGAGGCCGAACCTGTGCTGTTTGCCGTATGTGAATGGGATTCACCTGTCACGTTGAGCGACTCTGGCGAAGGCTTGTCTGAATTCCAGTCTGATGTTTTCATCGACCTTTCTGCTGCTGTCGAGGATTCTTCTGTAATCCGTGAAAGCGCTGTGTTCTACAACCTTTACGAGAACGATGCAATCGATTGGTACAAGAACCAGTTGCTTGCAAACGCTTCTATGGCGGAAGCACTTGTCAACATGCAGATTGAAATGGGTTATCTCCGTAACCAGAAGAATGCCAAGCAGGGTTGCTGCCCGAAGCAGGAAGCTATCCAGCAGAATTCAAAGTCTGTTTATGGACTTAGGAACCTCGTAGATGCAAAGGACTATAACTCCAACTCCGTCAGGAACAGGTTGGCTCAGGAAGAAGGAAAATCGGTTGACGTTCAATATTCTGACATTAGACCAGATGTTGGTTCAGTAGGATATCCTCCAACTGGCGTTGCTGGTGCTGGTATTCTAGCAAGAAAGTCTACATCGGGAGCAATCAATGTATATTCAGCAATGTACGGAATGGTTGAAGATACACGTTATGCGGTTGAGTATGAAGATGCCAAGTTTGATGAAAAGAACTATATAAATATGGTTCCGAGCGTCAGTGCCGCTAATGGAAAAGCTACTCGATTTGGTAAATTGTGGCTTCGTGCGAGTTTGTATTATGAATTGTACTCATTTGTTGAACCGACAAGCACGGCCACTAGCATCGCATGGGATTATCCTGATGATGCTGATACAAATGAATTTAACAACATTACGGGATATGTGACGGATTATGTTGGTGAAGGAAATCTATATCCTAATTTGCCATACGTTGAGGTAGTAAAGAGTGCATCTGGTGTGACGACGAAAGATAGTAGTACGACGCCGCCAACAGTAATAGACGGCTTGCCGCCAGAGATAAGCAGGATTACGTGGCTTGCCGATGAAATTAACCGTGATTTTGGCAACTATGAAATTCAACGAGAATACACCGTTTATTATAATGACTTTGGTGGCACTCGTGACTATGATTACAAGTGTGTCAGAACCACAACAATGAAACTCCCGAAAATTCAACTGTATAAGCTCAACACTACGGTGTTTAGTGACATAAACAAACACTTGGAATCAACTGGATGGAGAATCCCGAAAACTGAAGACTGGAAGAGCATTATTTCTGATAGCGAGAAGGAACAAGAAAAAATAGCTGAGATTAGGTCTGCAACAAAATGGGGCGTAAGTGGCGGAACAGGTGAGGTTTATCCTCTGGGTGGATTGTATACGGCACAAGGCGCAATAACCCCGTCTTTGTATACGGGAACAAGCGATGTAATCTACTTGGCTATTGCAGATGACGACCTTAATGTTGTTAAGTTTGATGGAACATCATTTGAAATTGTTAAAAAGACTCTCCCAGGTGAAGCTGCATTGAGTTATGTGGCAATACTCTGTGTATGTGATGCAACGAAGGTATCTGATGGCATTTCCAAGTATAAGCTTGGATATGACTCATATTCTCTTATGGAAGGAAGCATCACTGAGGGAGACCATAACTTCAATGCTGGCGAGAAAAGTGTTATTCTTGCTTCTGCCAAGTACAACAGCATATTTGGCGGAATGTACAATAAGGTAAAGGACTCATCTCATAATGCTATATTGAATGGATATAGCAATGAAATATCGGGTGCTGTATTCTCGACCGTGTTTGGTAGCAATAACATTCTTGAAATGGAGTCTTCATGGCCCAATCCAGCATGCCGTATGCTAGTTGGTTCTGAAAATACTCATATCAAGGGTGGTGCAACTGCTGCAATTTTTGCTGAGGACAGTATAGTTGAACGTGCATACCAAGCAAGTATCCTCGCAGATGAATGCGATGTAAAAGAAATCTATTGTTCTCGATTTATTGGACAATACTCGGATGTTGTAGGACCGAGATTCTCGGATGTGATTACGTATAGAAGTCACCATCTTCCATCGCTATACATGAGCCGAGGAATATTTACCGACGACCACGTGGACACGGTTCCGTCGTCAATGGATTATGCCAAGAGCGTGAACATCCATTATAGCGACATTTTAGGAAGGCGTGTTCATTTCTGGGATAAATCAGGAAACGAGAACACACAAAGCCAGATTGACTTTAGCCATCTTGCTGCTGGTGATGGTGATGTGGGTATCGTTCACACCTGTGTGACGTATTCAGACATATTTGCATGCGGCGACGCCAAAAAGCATGACTATTGGTATAATGGTAAGACGTTGGATTCTCTATGTATTAACCATAGTAGAATTGCTCTGTGTGATTCCAGTCTTGCAAGTGACTATGTAAGCAGTGACGTTGCTTCGGATAATTTCTACAATACAGGCGTTAACTTCTGTGATATTTCTCTGGGAGATTGCCTTGTGTCGCTGATTGAGCAAAGTGGAACTCCACATAAGTTTGATTTTGGCGTGATGAAATTGTCTCATTCGATTCTTACTAAGTGTGATGCGTCTTATGTGTATGAATCGGGAACGATGCATTATCTTGCAAGTTCACAGATGCACTACGCAACACTGGTTGGACAGGCGATAACATTGTCGTCTAACTACATTAGGAACACTCACATCTATGGTTCGCTGAAACTTCCGTCGGGAACTTCGTTAGCTAACCACATCATCTTGGGTGGACTTGATGGAACAAATGTTGGAGAAATTTCTGCTAGTTCGTACATTTCTGAGTTCGGTTCGTTTATAGCAAATAACCACCACAACTATCCGATGATATGGTCGATGGGCGGTATTGGCTTGTACATGAACAAGATGGTTCTTGGTAACAAGGGTGTAAGCTCGCCCAAGGCCCCGTCAGTTGGCGATGTGCTTTCTGTGGTGGGTGTTGAAGACAATATGGCTACCGTTGCTTGGAGAGCTGGAGGAGCTTCTGGTGGTAGTTCCGATATCATCGTGTTCCAAGATGACGGTGTGATGATTCCGTATAAATCAGGTAGAAAATTTGTAACATACAATACGGAAAATGTGGCGACTGCAACCACTGTAAGATATTCATTATTCCAAAATGGCCAGTTTAATACGTTCGGTAATGATGCGAATATTCCTCTGTTCAAGTACAATAGTACTGAAAGTGAAGAGCCTTTTGGACTAAGACCGTATGGAACTAATCATATCGTGTGGAATACGTGGTATTCTATCAAGGCGTACAGCTTGTTTGAAGGTGAAAGCGAGTCAAAGGTAAAGGACATTGTCAATGGTACTAGGGGTACTATTGCTACTGGTAACAATGCCCTGTCAACAATGGTTGTGGTTACAGATGCTCTTGTCGAAGGATTGGTGTATGAAGTAACAATCAATGTCAGGTCCATAGCTAAACTAACTGACCCTGAGTCTGGTTCAACTTCTCCTGGTGGAGACGCTTATGGAACTATGGGTGCACCGAGTAAGTTTGACTCACACTTTGGCTTGGCTTTCTATAAAGAAGATGGAACATCTGTTACCGCAAAGCGTTGGGCGGATAATACGAAAACTGTCAACTATATTCTCTATCCTAGATTCAATCCTGTGCCATCGGATGGTAGTGGATTTGGTTTTGGACCTAACATGGGTGCGGGAATACAGCCTCCTGTGATAGCGGCAGCAAAAGTATATTTTGTAAAGGTAGGAAGTGATATTTACGTGATGGCTTACTGATGATTTACAGAATAGTTCTTTCACATAACCAAACCGAGAACATCCGCAAGTTTCCTAGCGGGTGTTCTACCGTGTTTGTCTTTGATGCACCGACTCGGGAAGATATAAACGAATGCGAGTCACACGGGTGTTCCCATGTGTGTATGCCATTAGCGGGGAACAGGGGAGCCAATAGGAATGCTGGTTTGAAAAAAGTGTTGGACACTTTTAATCCAAACTTTGATGACTACGTGGAGTTCTTTGATGGTGACCGTTTCCCGACCATATACAATCCCGAAAAGGTCTTGCGTCTAATGGAAAGGCATAACATCCAATGTATGCTGTATTCATGCGAGGATGATACACGTCATGAGAAAATCGAGGTGCAGCCAGAAGGTGCTACCATAGTTGATACGGGAACGCTGTGCAATCCGTTTTACTCTTGTGGGTTTATCATGAGGGTATCGGCTATTCTTGAAATACTTGCGTTCAACAACGGGTTTTTGTTTGAACCTCGGTTTACCAGATGGGGGAGCGAAGACCAGTATCTTGGGTTAGTATGTGAACACTTGAAATATAGGGTTGGTATCACCCGTGAAACTACGCTTAACGGGAGGGTTGGCGGAGATTGCGAGTCTCATCAGGACTATCAGGAAGCATTGCAAACGTATATTGATATGATACGAGAGCATAACCTGCCATTCCGTAATGTATACCGTACTCCAGAGCTGGTGCGTCTCGAACCGTGAATGGCGGTCAGATAGAGTAGATTATATAAAGCGGGAAGATTTCCCGCTTTTTTGATATAGGTTTTAATGTCGTTATATAAACTATATGTGAAAATGATTCCATCATAGGGATTTTAGTATGAATATGCAGAAAATCATGCTCGAAGCGATGACAGCGAACGACAAGGCCATCATTCGTGAGGCAAACGTTGACTTTGATAGGCTGAAAAAGTGCGTGTTTCCGATGGACGGTGTTCAGAACATTGATACGCAAGTTATTAAGGATAAGGTAGCCAAGAATGAACCCATCACGTTTGAATGGGCATTGCAGGAATACTATAAAAACGACAACAAGGATTATCATCGTAAATTCTTGCAGGACCTTGCTAAAGGTCTTCTGACGGAAAAGACTGACGAAAGCATGTTCTTCTCGCAAGAGGATGCTAACTCACTGGATAAATATCAGGCTAGATATCCTGTGCTTTCTAAATTACACGACGGCCCGCAAGTGTTCAAGTGGTTCAATATGCTTATGGGCACTGAATTGGGCAAGACCGCATTGAGCAGTACAGAAACGACGTTCGATGAACGTGGAAAGGCTCATGTCAGGCCGCTAGATAATGACAGGGCTATTCGTGATACGCATGAAAAATACCTTGACGTGACCGAAGCGCATCTGGAGACAATCTACAAGTTTGTGCGAAGGGGTGCTAGTCTTTCTAGGGATGGCTTACTGTATGCTGCATATATTGGGTACATGTTCCACATGTTCGAAAATTCCAGAAAGATTGAAGGTGAAGCAACTGACGACGATACCAAGAAGGTTAAAATGCACGAGTTGCTGGACATGCCTGCACATACTATCGCAAAGAATGCGGCAGAGAGGTTGCCAGCTAGCTCTATTGGAAGCTTGACCAACAAGCATTCTTATTATAACCTACGTCAGCGTAGTTTGAGGACGATAGACCCGTCCAGAATTAACAACTCGAATTTGTCTGAAATCTATATATATCCGCAGTTTACGATTGACGTGTTGGCATTGACCCCATCGACAGCAGATGCCTTCAGAAATGTGCTGAAAAATTGTGGGTATGATAGCATTGCTGACCGTTTGACTGACCTTGAAGGTGACGGTGATAATAAGATTCTGGACATTACCTCAAAAGACCTTATCGCTGTATTGAACGACCCGAATGTTATTCAGGGGTGCCTTGGTGCTGGCCTTAACAATATCTTCAAGAAGTGGGGCAGTAGCTGGGTGTCTGATACAGGTGAAAGCTCATTGGACGAGTTGCTCCTTGCAAAACCGCCAGAGCAAAATTCGGATAAGCGGTATGTACAGGTAGTCCCTGTTGCAAAGGGTGAATCATTGAGGCAAGCTAACACCGACCGTGAAATGACTGGCTATGATATGATTGCCGAGTCAAACAAGGATATGGTTATTGGCGAAGGTGATGTAGTTAAGGACCCAGATGCCGAAGTTGGTGGGGAAAGACTTAGTGATGAGAATGTCAAGGCGATAAGTAATGCTTTTGAAGAGGCATACAATGAGCTGTTTGGCAATGCCAACGCTAAAAACTTGAAATTGAAATCTGCCACCAAGTTGAAAGACCGTATCATAAGCAAGTTGAAAGCATTGGATGCGAACAACGAGCTCACCGTCAATGTTATTCCTAATATTCAAAGACTAAGGTACGGTAGTGCTAGGGAGTTTATCGCCAAGTTCTGGAGAGTGGTTAAAGGACTCAATCCATCGGCTCCGTCGAGAATAGTGTATGACACCTTTGATGGTAAGCACCATGATATGGCTATTACTGACGGTATTTACGAAACGCTTGACAATACTGATTTTGAAAACGTCATTTCACGTCATGTCTCGACGGGTGGTCATACCTATTTCCTTTCTATTCCTCGTGGTATCGCTTTTGTTGCTATGCAGGAGAATGACGATGATACGATTGTCCGTACCGAGAACCCGAATACATATTGCATGGGTTTGGTGCGTGATGGAAAGACCATGAGGTATTCGAGTGTATCTGATTTGATGAACTCTCCGATTGGTAAATATGGTACTGCCGTAGTGAAGTATCGCAAGGTCGGTAGAGTTAAATTCGACACAGATGATGCGAACAAATCTTATGCCAAGGTGTTGACCGCATTGATAAACATGAAGAACAAGAAACAGGACTGGAACCCAGGCCCAGTGGAGGGCATGGCTGGCAGGAAGGGTGCAATTCGTGTACTCCAAACCGTGATAGCCAGTGAGTACCAAGACCCGACTGAGCAACATGAAATCATTCAGCCGTTCTTGGGCGGTGTAGGCATGTCTGTTGAATCTTACGACAAGCAAAGCGGCAAATTTGCTTTCGAATCCACTTCTAGTGTAGGTGGCACTCTCATTCGCCATTTGAGCGATATGTACAACCTTGATAAAACGGTTGAGGATTACAGTGAGTGGGATGTAATCAATATCCTTAAAGTAGTTTCTCCATCTAGTAAGTGGGACCTGACCGACTGGAATTTCCGCAACGTATTGAGAGCGGACGCCGCCCTTAATGGAACGTCCTCTGAGTTTGCTGACGAAGATGACGTTGACGAGCGTCTTCGCTTCGACGCTGAATCCAATGCCGAAGTTGGTGGTGAAGGAATTGGCAATGAGAATGGCAAAGCGATACGCAAGGCGTTCGATGAAGCCTACGAAAACCTGTTTGGCGGTGCCGATGCCAGAACCCTGACGTTGGAAGATGGCCGTAGGTTGAAAGACAAGATAGTGAATAAGTTGCACGAAATGAGCGCTAACAACCAGCTTTCGCTCAACATCATCCCTGCGGTACAAAGAATTGAGTATACTAGCTTTAAGGACTTTGTTAACAAGTTCTGGGCAGTGGCTGACAAGGCTGTTGCTACGGAACCTGATTTGAGTGACAACTCTATCCGAATGGAAGCGTTTACTAACGATAACGGTGCGGTTTCAGACGAATTGGAACCTTCGGTCAAGAAATGCTTGTATGACTTTGTTAAAAAGGGAGCATATGACGATACCGATAAAAAGCTTATACCAGAAATGGGAAGCTTGATGATGAGGTATGCTACCAGTGACGCTTTCGAGAACAATGGCCTCAACAGCAGCTGTAACCCTGAGAACCTTGCATCGGCATTTAACCAGAACTTCGAAAAGGACTGGCAGATGAAGATGGACGCTGTGGCACAACTTCAACATGCTGCGTCTGGCGACGATGCAGACATGGAGCTTAATAAGTTCAAAGTGAATGTTGCTCAACGCGATGCCGACCTGTATTCAGCTATTCAGGAAAAGATTGATGCTGACCCAGATTATGTGTCTCGTGTTGCCGATATTGTTGCACAGAACGCCAATGCGATTGTCAATGACTTGAATGGTGTGTCTCTTGATGAGGCTGCCCAAAAGGTGCCATATGTCCCGTTTGATAGGAAGGCGGCAAAATGGTTTAATGATGCTGGCAATGTCCTTATTGACTTCTGCCTGTATGGTACAGAAGATAATACAAACCAGAGTATGAAAAAACTGAATACGGCATTCGGTGCTGAGGGCATAAATGCTATGATGTACAGGCTGTACAAGTCTGTGCCGAAATCATGTCTCTCCATTGATTATGGTACTGATTCTAACGGCATTGCTCGGTTGGATACGAAGACTGTTCGTGAGTTGTGGGCGAATGAACTTCAAATGTTGGAATCGCATTACAACAAGAATGGCCTGCGTGACCAGATTGCTCGTAAGGCCAATATCAATTTTGCTGACTTGGAACAGAAAATCAAAAAGACGTACGAAAATGGTACGGTTGGTAAGCTCTTTGAATGCGAGCCTGGTGTTACATCTCCATTTAAGTACAATGGAGCGTATCTTAACTTGAATGCGGTGAAGTCATACTTTGATGGCTTGATGGCTTTTGCCGAAAGCTACAATGACATCGGTGCTTACAGTGGTCCTAAAGGGACTATTGAAAAGCAGGAGCGTACGCAGAATACGCTTAACAACGAGGTGCAGAAACAAAAGGTGCTTGAAAACAAGTATTTTGAATCGCTGTATACTGAATTTACTAGGGTATATAACGGATTGCAATCTAATGAACTTTCGCCCACGGATGAGAGTGTTAAACAAACCATTGCGAAGGTAATGAAGCAGGTGGTGGCTAACCCGATGAATGTCCTTGTAAACAATAATGCTAGACTTATCAGTGCCTATGCTTATTATGAGGAACTAATCAAGGCTGAAAACCGCTCTGTATATCAATCTAGGAAGTACCTCGGATTTGGCGTAGGAGTAGATGACAATGAAGAGAAAAAGCTTGGTAAACAAGGTTCGCTTACTGGACGCAATGCAGTCATCGATAAGACGGTGTCTCCTGTTGAGCTTGCTTTGGCTACGGTGAATACTGATGAACTCAGGAAACAAATGAATGCACTTAACAAGCAGATTAACATCGAGACCGCCGAGAAAGACTATCAGAAATATCTATCTGAAGTTGGCCAAGGAAACCGTGCGGTTAGATATGCAAATAACACGGAACTCGACGTGGCAAATATAAAGAATCTCGACGCTGATGGTAGAGCTGAGGCCATGTTGAGCAGGTTTGATAATATTAAGGACGAGTATAAGTTGTTCTGCAACTACAAACTTGATGAAAACGGAACCAAGCCAGCCGATATTGCTAAAATGGTTGAATACCGCAAAAACGAATTGATACTGCTGTTGTATAAGGCGGCATGTGATATCGTGAATTCTAGGTCTAATATGCCAAGAGACGCTAAGACGTTTAGAGATAAATTGGCTGCACAAGGCGAGTACGTGAAGCACGGTTCTGCTGAAATCATCCCGCAACGTCTGATGACTAAGTTTGCAAATCTTACTGGTGAATTGGAGATTGCTGATTTCAGTGCTTATATGGACTTTATGAACAAGATTAAAGCTAGTGCGGCAGCATCGAACGTGAAGACTCCTGGCGACGATGATGAGGGTCCGTCAAGCAATAACGACCCGACAAAATCTGCACTGAATATTATGCGTGAAAAAGAGCAGTTTGCTGAAAACCGTACGGATAAGCTTATTGACGATATTATTAGCGACAAGCCAATCGATACGACTGCTGCCCATACGCTCATTAGGGAGATGGGTAAGAAAGGTAACCCTGATGTTGGAACTGACATCACGCTGACAGGAAAGTTGGGTGTTGTTAATAATGATGCTTTCGGTGATATGACTATCACCAGTAACGTTATATTGCGTCCGAATGATAAGCTGGTCATTCGTGCCAATGGCAGTGTTTACCCGAGACAGGTAAAGTCTGTCGATAGCGCTAAAAAGGAGTACACGATTGCGTCTATTCCTGGCTTGACCCCAACGAAGACCAACAACATCCCGTTCAGTCGATTCCAGTCTGCAAACACTCTGTCTGGATTCGATTTTGGTGGGGAGACATTGGATGCAGTTCTCGCCAAGTTGAATGACTGGCACGAAACTTATGACGGTCGGGGTAGGGAAGGTGTACCAGCAGACGTTAAGGAGAAGTTGCACATCCTGAAAGAGCTGTATGAGGGATGCTCGGGTTCTCTGCTCATGAAGTCTATCGTGGCATACTGTGTATGGAGAACAAGCAACTATAATGGTGAGTTTGCTCCAAGAAGAACCCTTCGTCGTGTGGGTGGCTACATGGGCGACCCGTTGATGAAGAAGTATTTCGATACGATAGCTCTTGACTTGGAAGAGTTGGGACCTAATGGCATAAAGAAGGACCCTGAGAAATACGCTGAAATCCTAGACACTCTGCCTGATGACTTTATCAGCACGGCGCAGCAATTCCATTACGACCTTGTTACACCAGAAAACGTGCGCAAGGGTGGACATGAAGCGGCTGCAAACATTACAATCGCAAGCTTGGATATGGATGCCACGAACAGCCTGAAACTTATCGTGGATACATTGTCTAAGTGGTCAGGATATGTAGGTGCAGATGATGTTAAGAGATACCTTACGTTAAAGAGCAGGCCGAACCCAAATGGCAATCCGAATGTAGATGGCAAGTTTAAGCTATCTCCCGATGATGCAACCAAGTTGCTTGACATGGTATCTCCAACAAGTGTATACAAGTCTGTCCTCGATGATATCTTGAAGGAACACAACTGGAATATCGCCAAGCCTATTATCGAAGCATACAAAAAAACAACCAGTACACCGACGTTTGATGACGCTATCCAATATCTCAGAGACAATTACGTCACTAAGAGGGTAGGAGGAGTTGAGGTAAAGAATAGGGATGCATTCGCTAACTATATCAAAACAACCCTCCCGTATAACGTAAAACAAGTCCTGAATATCCGCTGATAATCCAGACTTATATAGTAGAGCCACCGTTATTATGACGGTGGCTCTTTTTGTATTCGGTAAACTAGATGATTTGAATCAAATGGTGTCTAGCTGCATTATAAACTATAGGTAAATTATCCGATTGCTGTAATATGTCACTAGATAACGACGCAAATTTTGATGAGCCTAAACCCCTCCAAAGTGTTGGGTCTACCAATCCTGATGCTTCTGACGACGATATCGGGGTTGACGAGGATTTTTTGAACATGGTTTTTGGCCTTGATGGGGGTCAGACAGTTTCGATTGATGAAATGAGCGACGAAGATGAAGCGGCGGCGTTGGAAGAGTTCCGTGACAAAGAGCCTAATGCTGAAGACTTGGGTGATATCTTTGGGCTTGATTCTATTGGCGATGGTGATGATGATATTGACCCTACTGCTGTTAGTGAAGTTGAAGAAAGATTGCCAGAACCAAAAGTGAAGCCAAAGGAAGAACAAAGTGCTGAACAACAGGCAGAGCAAGCTGTTAAACAACAGGAAAAACAAAGTGCAGCTGCATCGTCAGCGGGAGAGCCCCCAAAAATTGAACCGAAAGTTGAGGAAAAAAAGACGGCATCAAATGAAGACTCGGCTTCACAGAAACAAGGGGGTGGTGACAACGGGGAACTGTCGTTGCGGAATGCTACTGTTCACCGTAAGGGACGCCCTCATGTTGAGCAGGGCATTAAACCTGAAAGGGTGCAGCCCAAGGAAAAAGAGCAACCTACCGACATTCCTCTTGCTAAGATATTGACACAGTCAATGAATGATAGCGGGGTAAAGCCTTCCGAGGTTGTTGAGTTCCTAAATGCGGTAGACCCTGCTGCAATGAAAACTATTCAAAAGAAGTATGATTCAACGCTATGTAGTGAGGCTTGCGATTCCTTTATTCAGTTCGTAAAGGCTATCGTGGTTGCTGGAAGCCAACGGGCCTTGGCTATCATTGTGTCTGAGATTATCTCGTACATCAAAAGGAATACCGATAAAACATTTGAAGCCATAGATATCATCTTTTATTGCAAGGAACTGTACGATAAGAGTTCTGATGGTGGCGTATTTGTTATTCAGGGCTTTGGCTACACCAAGGCGAGAGTCATGGTGGAAAATGGGTTTATCATCCAGTATTTGGGCAGTACAGGACATTCTGGAGAATTGAAGGTTGGAAACAGCGTTGACGACAGCGTGGATAATTTGATTAAACTGGCGGTGGCTGTTGCATGCCTGATATACGGACCGAACCTTAGTGAAGTAGAAGACAAGTATCTAGTTGCATACAAGAGAATATTGGCTGACAATCCTGAAATGCTTCATGTTGTTGAAGAAGGCGACTATGAGGCATTCTACAAGATGCTGAGGACGTTATGTGGAGCAAGCACGGTTGGTGTTGACCTGCAAGATATCAACCTCAACATGGAATCGTACTCCCAAGGAGAAGCTGCCGCCCTGTATGCTGCTGTCATCGAAAAGATGGATGAACTTGCAGCAAAGTATCACAATAGTTATGATAACGAGGATGTTGAGCGTGTTGTGGACAGTATGGTGAGCCGTGGTTATCGTGCTTCGCAGACAAATGCAATCGAGCATTATTGCGAAGAGCTGATGAACCCGCAGAAACCTATTGATAGGCACGACACCGCTGACGACTCCGCAGCTAAGGCTAAGGATACGGTAAGTATCGACCATGGAATGAATATTGCAACTCGTGCTTACATTCCAGCAGGATATGGCCTGAGCAAGTCGCACGTCGAGATAAACAAGCCTTATACGGAAGTGTTCGGAATCCCGTTCATCAACATTCGCCATCCGATATTCAAGGCGATTGCGATGAAATACACATCGAAGTATACCAAGGCCAAGAAATCCAAGAATTCAAAGGGTAAACTCGGTGCTATGGACAAGCTGTTGGAGAAACGCCTTAAAGTGGTGGAGGCAAACGCAGATAAGGCGGAACGCCAGCTGATAAAGGAAATCAAGAATGGAAGCTTGATGTCGAAGTTCCTTGTAGGCGACAAGACTAAGGAAACTCAGGTTGGCGGAGAAGGTCTTGGACTTATATCTTCTATCGAAAAGGGTATTCGCAAGGTGACTTCATTTGCTAGCAACCCGATGCTAATCAAGAATATCTTGAAGTTAATCAAGATGGCGTTGGATGGCGAGGAAACTCCTGTGTCAAGAAATACGCTTGTTATTGCAACGAATCCAGCAAGTGCTTACGAAAGAAACCCGATTGTTTCTAACGCAGTCAACGACCAGTTTGCAAACGTAAGGGTGTACAATCCTGTTAAGCCCGAGAGGACTGCAGCCGTATCGAAGAAGTATTTGAAGCAGTTCTACGATATCATCAATCCGTTGGAAAATGCTGACGAATACATTGCTTGCGGCGCATTCTCTGGAAACCTTCCTTATGGCGTTGGTGGACAGGGAATGTTCAAGGCCCAGTTGAAAACGATATCGGGCGGTTCTATTGACCCGAGTGCAGTATCTGATGCTGCAATAACTGCATTCCGTGAGGACATCCTTGCTCATGGCGGATATCCTTACACGTATGTTTTGGCTGACCAGTTCACTGGCGGAAACAATGAGGTGTACAAGATAGCCCGCAACAACAATTTCTTTGGAAACTTGGTGCGACTTGATGTAGACCTTGTTGCAATCCATGTGAAGAAGGCTGGCATGGATGGAATTTTCATCATGGAGAACCATGATGCGGAAGTGCTTTTTAGCTAGGTGGAATGTATGAACGAGAAGAAAATCTTTTTGGAAGCGGTAGGCAATCTTGGTCTAAACAGGCGCCAGTACAATAGTGTTTCTCGTCTTTATGACGCATGCTTCGAGGCGACCATGAAGGACCTTTCGGGGCCAGCCGACAATCTCCGTAAATACAGGAGCAAGACGCTCACTTTCCATTTTAACGACCTGACTATGAACAAGGATAGCGGTCAGGCTGTTGTCCACTTTGTTGTACCTTCGGCAACTGAGGACAAGAACTATGATGTCTACATCGAGTTCATACCTAAGAAAGGAACTTTGTTCAGCATGGCACAGGGTCCTATGACTCCTGCTGCAAAGATTGGCTTGTTGCGTTCATGTGATGTAAAGGTGTTCTGCTCATGCCCAGACTTCAACTGGTCTGGCATGAAGTACAACCTTAAACACATTTACGATAGCTATCTGTCTGGATATGAGTCGGTTGAAGGTGTACCGTCTGGTGGTGAGGATATCCCGCCTAATGTAAAGGACCCGCATCACAAGAATAGGGTGTGCAAGCATCTTCTTGCTGCGTTCAATGCTGTGATGACAAACTGGATGAATATTATCAAGGCGGCAAAGCAGTATAAAGTACCAGCGGTGACGCCAAATCCAGTCGAGGAAGAACCTGTTGAGGAAACCCCGACAGAAACTCCGATGGAAACCCCTGCAGAAAATCCAGTTGCCGAAGAAGATATCTCACAGAACAATAACGGAATTTAGTCGAAAAAACGTATTTTAGTATATGAGGCCAGCATCACGAGATGCTGGCCAGACGTTCTCCATTATAAACTATATACGAATATAATGATTATTGTGGGTTTCGGTGATGCCAATACCAGGACTTAAAGACAATGACGCTCGCTCGCTGATAAGCTATCTGCTTAATGGCGACTCCACTAATGTGGAGAAGCTCGTCAATGCCTATATGGAATCTGCGTATAGCATCTGTACGAAAGAGAAAACCAAGATAGTCATGGAAAGTATTAACTCACCCAAGAAGGCGTGAGTAGGGGAAGCGTCATGGGAAAGGTACGGGAAATTATTGGCGTTCCGAATTTTGACGACAGCAAGGTGTCTGTTGCGGAACGCACCGACGTGTTTGGTAATAAGGTGAAGAGACTCATTCTGGAAGGCACAGCTATTGTTTGTGACGAGCCAGGTATTAACGGTCGTTCATATCCTAGGTCAATCATCGCAAGGGAAGTTGAAAAGCTGAACAGGACGAAGATTCGCCTTGGACGACTCGCAGCAGAGTTGAACCACCCTCGTGTAGACATTGAGGGAAACCCGAAGGATTACCCAATTTTTGAAATGAATTTGTGGAAGACTTGTGCGGTTATCGAAGAACTCCGTATGGAGGGAAAGAATCTTTATTGCCGCATGGTTGTCGCCGAAGATACTGACGCTGGTAGAAACCTTGCTGGTCTAATCAAGGCTGGCTACACCCCAGGCTACTCTTTGCGTGGTGCTGGTGACACAATCAAGCTTCCCACTGGTTATGAAGAAATCGACCCTGATTATACTTTGATTACTGTTGACGTTGTTGGAAACCCGAGCTTCGATAACAAGGCGCTTATCACGAGCCACTTTGAAAGCGATGCTGGAAAGAGGAAGGCACACAAGATTCTTACCGAGTGCATCGAGCGCTATGGCAAGGAAATTGTCCTTAACCGTAACATGGATTTCCGCACTGACAGGTTTCACGTTTATAACAAGGATGCACTGCTTAACTATTTGCGTACAAGGTGAGATATATGCAACTGTCAGATTTTTTAACACAAGAAGAACTAGGTAGTATCGCCCCTGATATTGTAACAAAGATTGAATCGAATTGCAATAAGGCGATAGCTGACTACGAGGCTAGGGGCGACCGCCAGTTCAAGTCCTTGGTCGAGGCCGTATCTGGGCAATGGGATGCGTTGGTTAAACCTGCTGTTCAGAAGAAAGTGGACAGCATGGGCGATAACGCCGTCAAGGGCAAGCTGTTCGAGGCTTTGCAAAAGATTGTAAATGTCCTTGAAGAATGCCAGATAGAAACTACGCAGGAAAGGGAAGCCAAGAAAACGGTTGCCCAGCTGAAGACGGAACTCCAAGAAAAGGTGGTTGAGTACAAGCGTGCTATGAAGCAGCTTATGTACGCCAAGATTACCGACAAGGTTCTCCGTGAAACCAACGGCTATCGTCCAGAGATTCAGCAAAGGGCAGTCGAATACTTCACCGACCCGAATAGGGACATTTCCCTTGATGACCTGAAACGAGAAGACATATTTAACTATATCAACGGTATTGATTCCAACTCTATTACGAGCAGAGAATTTAGCGGTATCGGAGAAATTAAGGCCCCGAACCAAGTTGATATGAATGAACTGAATGAGATAGCGGACAGTCTGATGAACGACGATATCGCCGAGAACGGGCTGGAGAACTATCGCAAGAACAACCTCAAAGTGAACGAGGTAAGATATCCCGCTGGTGGAAACGCCGCTGTCGGCAAAAAGGTACGCCCCGCACCCAAACTGGCCTCCGTAGGCTTCGGCAGCAAGTCTGCTGCATTTGAAGCCCTTGGGCAGGGACTATCTAAGAACAAGGTGTATAACAGCCCTGATGTAACCAAGGAAATGCTGTCCCAGCCCACTTCGCTGGAAGGCGGTGTTGCCGATGATGATGTCAGGCAGGCACTGAACGCAGGAATGAACGTGTTCATCTAACCAGTTTCCACTGTACACCAAACGAATGGGGGTTCCTATCTCACGGGGGACCCCCATTCAAATATTGTATTTTAAGGACGATGAAACCGATACACGACGAACTTTGGAAACTGCCGCAAGACACACTTGCTCTTGCATCCGATTATGACATCTCCCCCGTTGTCAACGACGAGGAGATTGCAAGCATGGATTTCTTGAAGGAGGAATCCTCTGGAAAGATTAACTATGACGAAATAAAGTACGAGATTCCGACTGATACGAAACAGTTGCTCCAATCCAATGTGGAGTACGGTCTGTACGAGCTTTCCGAGGCGGACCGTGTGTTGAAGGACAACGTAAAGTATATCAGCCTGAAATACATCTGCCGCAACCTGAACCGTACAGTGGAATGGGTATATGACAGGGATATCCTGCATAACCTGTTCTACATTCTCGACAGCAACGGCGACCGTCTGTATCGTGAACCAGAGGTGGTGGAACGGTGCAAACTCCTGTGTATCGAGTTCAGGAGGAAAGACCTTCCGTTTTCCACGTTTGGACGAATGGAAGCTGCAGAATACCTTGGGGTGTCTCAGGAAAAGTTCGAGTCTATTGCACAGGATATTCCGTTTAAGGAACAGGTTTCAACCGATGGTGAGAAGCATGTCGTTTATTACAAGAAGGACTTGGATGTGTATAACCGCCATAATCGTTTCCTTGATATGTTGGCGAAGGCTAACGCAACGATTTCTTTTGAGGATGTTGTTGACATTATCGGCAACACTGCCAAGTCAAATGAGTTCTTTGCGGTGTACAAGCCAAGGAAGATGAAGACGGTGGATGGTTATGTTACTGACAGGTACTCATCTGACGACATAAGGAAATTCATTGCTTCACACAAGGGTGACACCTCTATTTACAACCCGTTGAAGGACATCATTTCTAGCGACATGGCTAGGATATACGTCGGGGCAAACAAGAAGGAATGGCTACGTGCTAGATACGAACGGAAACTGATACGCCCTGTACGAAAGGCAAACGGTTCAAAGCTCAGCCGTTCAGGAAAAGGCTTTGCGATGTTCCTCGTGGAAGACCTTGATAGGTACATTTACGACAGGGATTGCGGAAACCTGTATGGACTCGGGAGAGAGTTCATAACGAGGACGCACATCAAGAACAGATACGGTGTCAACGACAAGTGGATTGACACTTATGCAAAGGATAGCGAAAAGGTTCATGTAAAACTGGCTTCTGGAAAGATAATGACTTGGTCCACCTATCATGACAGCAAGATTAAGGAAGTGATGATTGGTATCAACTATGTCGATATCGAGGCTTTAATCAAGGGTGGAAACTTCATTGATATCACCCGTGAATTTATCAGGAAGAAACTGAAGATTGACAAGGAGGAAAATGCCCTGCGTTACAAGAAGGGCAAGTTCTCCATTATCATGATGCACAAGAAGTGTGTCGAAAGTAGAAAGAAAAGTCCGTATCAGTACCACGAGGTTACAGACGATGACGTTACCCTTGCGCTTGATACGAAGATTAACGAACCTCGCCTTGTTCATGATGAAAAGAAACGTCTCCTGAAAAAGATTAAGCAGAAGGAAATAGAACACGACAACAAGATGAGAGGAATCCTCGGGTTGACCCCAGTCAAGAATCCTGCCGTTACAACTAACGATGTTGTCAAGTCGTTGACATCGCCACAGGTGTTCCGTTGCATATACAAGAGGGGCAATGTGGATATGTACAAGAGGTTCGATGGCGGCTACAAGACATACGACTATGTGTACCATCCGAACCACTTCTTTACGAGGAAGAATAGTGCGGACAGGGTTTCCCTGAGTGTCAAGGCGTTGTTCTCGGGAATGTTCAAGATGGAGGAGGAGACATTCAGTTGTCCGCCAGACTGGTTCATTTACATGGACAGCTCTACCTGCATATCTGACATCTTCTGGAAGGAAAAACTTGATAGGCTTCCTACTGATGTTGGCATGGTTGGCGTGTATGGCTGGAAAACAGTTCCTAGTTCGTTCAACTGGCATGACAGTCACGATTCCTATGGATGCTATGAAGGGTTGTCCGTCAAGGATAACAGCACTAGAAAAATCATAGGTGAACTCGGGTTCGGACAGCTTACCGATGTGAATATTCTAGGAGGGCCCGTATTTGCAATCAGGGCTAGCATGATACCTGACATTCTCCGTGTCCGCATATTGAATGGCTATGTAATCGGGGATGACCATATTGCCGCTGAACTTTCGATGTTCTGCCATGAGTGCCGCCAGAGGGTGTGCGTGATGGACACAAATGTCGTAACCTGCATAGACTACATGGATTATGTCGGTGGTGAGGACTGGGAAGAAGACCAAATCAATTTTGTTTTACGTTGGCAACACCGTCTGGCCAAGTTGAAGGATTCCCCGATATTATAAACTATGAATGATTAGACTATATGTCGGAGTTCATAGGTATGAATAACAACAGCACTTTTGGTTATGTCCACACGGAAAGTGGTCCAGTCAAGCCAGCAAAGACTGTGCCCATCGAGACGGTGAGGAATCTTGTGGCATCTATTCAGGGCAAGCACGTCCGTGGCGAAAAAGGCACTAACTGGGGTGAACTCGCCAAGAAGATAAATAAGGATTGCAACCCGCATCCATATACCACGATGCAGACGATTTTGAACAAGGCTTTGACCGAGGCTGCGACGCAGGCTGTCGGTCAGTCTCTATTCCGTCTTGACCTTGGTAATGTTGTTTGCGATTCTGCCCACGCAAAGTTTAAGATTACGAGAAGGAATCATTCAGTAATTGTTGACATGCTTTATCCTAATGATAATGGAAACATTACGATTAGATACAACGTTGATGACGTTGCCGAAAAGATGTTTGAACTTTCTCTGGATTCCGAACATTATATCAACGGCTTTGGCCGTACCATCATCAGTTGTTGCGACACTGCAATCAAGGAAGCTGAGGAAATGACCGAGGAAGATGATATCTATTCTACCGATGAATTTGGATATCAGCCAATCATGTCCGCCGATATGCGTGGTCTTCTGCAAATGACCAATGCCATCATGGAATCTGATATGGGTGGTGGTGATGCAGGCGGATTTGGTGAAGCCGATTTTAGTGCGGATGCTGCTGATGTCGCTGGTGCAATGGGCGGTGGCGACATGGGCGGTGGCGCAGGTGGAGCCGCAGGTGGAGCTGCTGGCCTTGGCGGTGATGTAGACAACCCCGACGACGAAGTAAATTTCGCAGATGCTTGCCGAGGTATACTCAATACGGACCCAGAGACAGGAACGTTGAAAAAGCTTGCAACAATCGTTGCAGATACTATTGCTGAACAGTCAAGAGAATCTTCGTCAGGAGAATATCTAACTGCAAAGCAGGTGCGTGATGGAACGAGAGGCATTGCCAAGGATTGGAGTGCTGACACGCTGATTGCTAAATTCCAAGAACAGTATAAGGCTTTTGACGGAATGGTGTCTGGAAAGGAGATGAATGAATTCGAACATTTCCTTAACAGCAACGACGTGAATTCCGCTATGGATTTCGATGCATGGGTTTTGAGTAATCCGACAATGAAGGAGCTTTATCAGCGTAAGGGAGTAGGTCTTCAGGGTACTGAAACTAAAGACGGCTTGGATAATGTTGACCTTCCTTCTGATGGAACGGAAGCGGCTAATGGTGCAGCCGATGCTATGGGCGGTGCTGGCTTTGGTGGCGACATGGGTGCTGCTGGCGGTGCTGGCTTTGGCGGTGGCATGGGCGCTGCTGGCGGTGATATGAGTGCCGTTGGTGGTGCTGGCTTTGGTGGCGACATGGGTGCCGTTGGCGGTGATGTCACGGGCGATATGTCTGGAATGGAAGGAATGCCAGCAGATAACTCTGGTGCTGCATTCGGTGGTGAACCTGACATCAATCAAATCGGAGAAGTTGACAAGATTAGCGAAAACACGAGCGAAGAGCTGCCGAATCTTGGTGGTGAAGCCGCTGCCCCTGCTGATGAGAACGCTGCCCCTGTTGATGAGAACGCTTCCCCTGTATAAGAGGTAGATGCTATGAATGAAGATACCCTTGATTTCTCGGTAAATCCTCTTAGAAGCGGGACACCGATTGCTGGAACCCTGGCTGCGCAAACTGGCGAAAGTCAGGGAACCGTTGCGGCAAAGCTTGATGCACAAATCCGTGAAGAGCAGCAAAAGAGGATGATGAATCCAGGTGCGTACGTAAACGTAAACACTCCGTACGACGTTGTGAAGGATGCTGCCAAAAAGGTGAAGGTCGATTTGATGCATCCTGAAATGGATATTCCAGAGGACAAGCCTACGACTACCGAGCAGGCCCCAGGTGCAAATCAGTTCAGTGTTGATGAGATGAACGACTGGGACACGGCTGCTGATTGGGCCAACAGTATGAATCCAGAGCCTGACGACATCAGTGGAATGGGTATTGCGATGAATGAACCTGTTGATGCTGGGTCTGTTAACGGGGATTCTGACATGACTAACCAGTCGCTTGACATGATTAACTCCATACAGCCGACACCAGAGCAAACTGGCCCAGAGGTTGACGTAGTGCCTGACGTCGAAGGTGCTGGCGAAGTTGCTGGTGATGATACTGGTGCTGTTGCTGGGGAAGGCGAACAAGTAGAGGAAGACCCGTCAATGGTAGCGGGCGATGCAATTTAGGGGGTTGACATGGATTTCAATGACGTTCCTGAACACGAGTTGTTTGAAGCTATAAGCGGTGAATCTATTATACAGGAATACCAGCCTGAAGATGATGGCGGGGTAATCGATGGATTTGAAATCGACGGACAGACGAACAGTGGCCCGTTTGACGATAAATTCAAGCTGTATATCAAGAATCCGAATCAGATTGACGACAACATGTTGAATGAGCTGGGAAAGCTGATTGATGGAAAGTACAGTGATGACTTCCGCAACTTGAAGCGTATTGTATCTAAGCCAGATACGGTGGAACAAATCAAGAATGCGGACATGGTAGAGTACATTACATACGAGGATATTCCTGTCGGTGTACTTACGCTGTCTGACCCGACAAAGGAAAACTACATGAACATTGTCCCAGCAGAGGCATATTCTCTCCATAGTGCGTACAATCTGGACAACAGGCTTGAAATCGAGTATTTCGTAGTATCTTCTGAAATGAACGAGTATCCTATTGGACAGGAACTGGTCAACCATTTGTTGGAACAGAAGATTGCAACGTTCTTGGTATGCCCTGCCGATGACTACACTACGAATAATCTGATGAGGCAAGTCCACTTCAAGTACGTGAAAACATTCAGAATCGATTCTGTCGATTATGACATCAACCTGTATGTCAACAGGGAATAGAAAAATATACTTTAAAAGATGATATCACCTACTAGGTAGAATATGAACAATAATGAATACTTTGGTCAGCCGCAACAGCCTCAGCAACCTCAATATGCACAGCCGCAGGGATATCCTCAGCAGCCGCAATACTATCCGCAGCAGGGTTATCCTCAGCAGGGTTATCAACAGCCGATGATGAACCCTGGCATTATGCCGCCAGGTGCGTACCAGCAGCGCCCTCCCCAGTTTGAAGGACAGGGTTATGCACAGCCTGCGTATGCTCAGGGACAACAGGGAAGGCCGAACAAGCTCCCTGGCGGTCAGAGAATTGTGGAAACGCCGTATGGCGACGATACCGATGCCGCTACAAGGGATTACTGTAACCAGATTGATGCTGATGGACGACTCGAAGAGTTGAACAACGCCCTCGACCTGATTAACGGTACTAACCATAATGATGTCGAAGAGAACCTCAATGCAATGAACCAGAAGATGCAATCGGTCAGGCAAAGCAACGCTGGTATCAACGACCGTCAGAACCTGACTGCTGTGTTGAACTCAATGGAACAGCTTGCACAGATTGTTTCCGACCCTGCCGCTTGGTTCCCTCAGGGAAGTCAGGACCAAGTTCCGAAATTCAAGCCGCTTCTGACAAAGCTTGCTGCGGGTCTTCGAAATTACATCGGAAAACTGAACACGTTGACGTAATGAAGTCAACATACAAAGAAACTATAAGGCGACCTTAAAGGTCGCCTTTTTCAGTGTAAATAGGGGCTGGATTATAAACTATTGGTAAAAAGTTTTGCTGGTTGCATCATGTTTAAGGGAAAGAAGATAATTGGGTTGAGACACTATACAGGAAGTTACACTGGAGCTGCCACAGGTGCGTTTTTTCTTGCGACAGTGTTAAAGGACGGTGGCCCAAATAGAGAGACTGTTGCATTTAGTTTGGATGCATTGCGTGAAGCCGCTCGTGGAGAGAAAGGTGAGACGGGTGCTACAGGTGCTGACGGTAAAGATGGTGCTACGGGTGCTACTGGTCCTGCTGGTGCAACAGGCCCTCAGGGCGTCCAAGGTGAAGTTGGCCCTAAGGGTGATACTGGTGATAAAGGCGAAACTGGTTCTGTCGGCCCAACAGGTCCGCAGGGTATTCCAGGCCCGCAAGGTGCACGAGGCGCCACAGGTGCAACAGGTCCTAAGGGCGAAACTGGTGCTGACGGAAAGGTTGGTGCAACGGGCCCAACAGGTGCAACTGGCGATAAGGGTGCCACAGGCCCAACTGGGGCTACTGGGCCAACGGGTGCAACAGGACCCACGGGAGCTACTGGCCCGACGGGTTCTACTGGACCCACAGGTGCAACTGGTGATAAGGGTGTAACAGGTCCAACGGGTGCAACAGGTTCAACAGGTGCAACGGGGCCGACAGGCGCAACAGGCCCAACAGGAGCTACTGGCCCAACGGGAGCTACAGGCTCAACGGGTGCCACAGGACCGACTGGTCCGACAGGTCCCACGGGCGCAACAGGCGACAAGGGTGAAACAGGTCCTACGGGTGCAACAGGCGCAACAGGAGCTACTGGGCCAACTGGAGCCACAGGCGCAACAGGTGCAACAGGTCCTACGGGAGCAACAGGCGCAACAGGTGCAACAGGAGCTACTGGACCTAAGGGTGATACGGGTGACAAAGGTGAGCGTGGTGCCACAGGTGCAACTGGTCCTAAGGGAGCTACTGGTGACCAAGGTCCAGTAGGCCCCGCAGGTACTGGTTTGAATAATAAAGACAAATGGGTGTCTGGAACGATTTATAGTCCTAACGACTATGTGTTTGATGATAAGTCTGCTACCGTAACAGATTCCTCAATGTGGATTTGCAAAGCATCGGCTGCATTTGAGTCTACAAAGCATCCGTATGCTGATACGGATAATTGGATTGAGTTTAGTGCTCCGCAGGGTGAACGTGGCGAACAAGGTCTGAAGGGTGCAACAGGTCCTACGGGAGCTACTGGCCCTACGGGAGCAACTGGTCCAACGGGTGCAACTGGTCCAACAGGAGCCACAGGCCCAACGGGTGCAACAGGCCCAACAGGAGCCACAGGCCCAACAGGAGCAACAGGTCCTACGGGAGCTACTGGCCCTACGGGAGCAACTGGCCCAACAGGAGCCACAGGCCCAACGGGAGCAACAGGTAATGATGGCGCAACTGGTCCTACGGGTGCAACAGGACCAACAGGTGCAACAGGCCATGATGGTAAAGATGGTGTGACAGGCCCGACAGGCCCGACAGGAGCTACTGGCGATAAGGGTGCAACAGGACCCACAGGGCCGACAGGTGCAACAGGTCATGATGGTAAAGATGGTGTAACAGGCCCAACGGGAACCACAGGTCCTACGGGAGCTACAGGCCCAACAGGAGCAACAGGTCCTACGGGAGCTACTGGCCCGACGGGTGCAACTGGTCCAACAGGTGCAACAGGTCCTACGGGAGCTACTGGCCCGACGGGTGCAACAGGTCCTACGGGAGCTACTGGTCCGACGGGTGCAACTGGTCCAACAGGTGCAACAGGTCCTACGGGAGCCACAGGCCCAACAGGTCCAACAGGCGCAACTGGTAATGATGGTGCCACTGGTCAAACAGGTCCTACGGGTGCAACAGGACCAACAGGACCCACAGGACCTACGGGAGCAACAGGCCATGATGGTAAAGATGGTGTAACTGGCCCTACGGGCCCAACAGGAGCTACGGGTAATGACGGTAAAACTGGTCCAACTGGGCCGACGGGTCCAACAGGGGCTACTGGTAACGATGGTAAAATAGGCCCTACGGGACCGACTGGTGCAACAGGAAACGACGGTAAAACAGGACCGACAGGTCCAACGGGTCCTACTGGACATGATGGCGCAAGAGGTCCAACGGGTGCTACTGGTTCACAGGGTATACAAGGGCCAGCAGGTCCAAAAGGTGATACAGGCCCAACAGGTGCAACGGGTCCAAGCGGTCCTACGGGTGCTACTGGTGCTAGCGGTGCAACAGGTCCTACTGGCCCGACAGGTACATCGTTTACGATTGCAGAGGATGACCACCAAAGAGTTGAGGGAACAACCTTCTATTACATCGAGGCGAAGATTGAACCGCCGCTTACGGGACCCGTTCCTGCATCGTGGGAAAACGATGGAATTCTCCATTTTGTTCTAAGTTCGTCAACGACGTAATCCTGAACGTAGTGTATCAACAGGAGTTGGATGATGGCTGCAAATGGACTTATAGTATTCAACGGCGCTAATACTGACGGGATATTCTATGGTAATATTCCCGTTGATGCGGTGTATTATGGAAATGTTCTTATATGGAAATTGTTAAGCCTATTGATGGGTACGGACCAATACGTATGTATCGAGTTTACGCCTGACCATGATATAGTGTCGAGTTCGCAAAATCCAGTTGCTATAACTGTTTTCATGAATACTACCGACTTTACTGATACTAACCCTCCAATGTGGATATTGGATGCGGCAGGCGTTACATGCGGATACAGTACGGTTGGAGTAGTCTATGGTCAAGAGACTATCGATGGATGTACTGGATACAGGCGAACTAATACATTTCTTGATAACAAGCTGTTTTTGCAGGCTGGTAAGAAATACTATATCTGCTACAAAAAAAGCCGATACACTACGGATGCTGATTACTTCGCATATTATGATAAACCAGGAAATTATAAGCTATACAATGTGTTTGATGCTCATACCACTATTCAGAATTTGATTGGGAAAAACAACATTGGTACGTTGACTTCGTTCGTGGATTTGATAGATGCATCCCAAGACGATTTATTTATATGGAAAGGTAGGAACAGGTCAGGCATGGCCCGAAATGATGAATATATTCGGAATGGAGATTCGTTGAGCAATTATGTTCCTGAATTGAATTTTGGTTCTAGTGACAAATATGAAGTTCTGAATCATATTCTGTTCATGGATAAAGGAAGTGGTCAATATGGTAGCCCTGGTGATAAATTTGTTATTACCGAAACGTATAGTAACGACAGTAGCGCCCCTGCGGGTGTTATAAGCAGAACGTCAAATTATACGAACCATGTGTGGATTCCTCCTTCTGCGAGTTTCTTTAGCCGAAATGCGGATGCTTATAAGTATATTTTTGATTCTGCTGTGCATCTATCGGATAATGATTCACAAGGAAAGGCAGTTGTCTGGGGGAATAACTACATCTATACCTACGGTGCATGTTATTCAAGAGGTAGTCAGTATCTAGGATATAGCTGTTATGAGTCAAGAACTGGCTTGTATATAGACACCCCTGGCGATATAGCTAAGGTTAACCAAAACGAATTGTTTTATATAGAAAATGCTGTGGCGCAGTTGGTCAATTCTAGTGAAGGATTGAAGATTAGAGGCAGCCAATCAGTAGACGCCGTTGCCATTGCTAATTCGAGTGATTCGGAACCAAAGCAATTTGCTACAATAGCAGCCCAAATAAGTAATGGCACCGTATGGTATGTAGGAGATGCTCTTCATTGGCCACTTGCCTCAAATAAGTTATATACAAAAACAGGTAATTGGAATGCTACAATTACATCAACAACTCCGTTAACAAATGAGCCGTCTAGTCCAGCGACTAATGATGTTTATTACAAAGCAGGAGGCGTAACCTGGGGTTCAATCAGTGGTGAATGTATTGTTCAATGGAATGGCAGTTCATGGAGTGAAGTTGCTACCTATCAATATGGTAACTATTTCTCATATCAAGATGTGCAAAATATGTTTAGCGATGCAAATACAAATGGTATCTTGAATGAATTTCAGCCTAGCCAACTATTCCAGTCAGAAAACGTAACTACTTTGGTTACACATGTAGCGTCGGATTCTGACTTTGCTGCGGCAACAGTCAATGTTGACAAAAAACACTATTTTGAGATTGTAGAGGGAGCATAATGGCAGTTTACGCATTTAACAAGAAAACGAACATCTTGGAGTTCAAATGTTCTAACAAGAATGTTCTGGATATCATACTATCGCAGAAGAAAAAGGATATCCGTGATTATGACATCTTACAGGAGTTTGGTATGAGGTATATATCAACCATTACCCATGTCGATGGGGTATGTATTTACAACAACAGGGAATACTGGTCGAAAACCGCTGTACAGAATCCGTTGACACCAGAAAACTATTCTGAACACGAGGTGTTGGACTTTATTGGAAGGGCCGTTCCTTACGATAGGTATGTGGATGAATCGAACACGAATCTTAACCGTATCAGTGCGATTGATGGAACCATCGGTGAAGTCATATACAACATAGATATTGGCAATGAGATGATTGCGTTGTTCAAGGAAGAATGCCGTCTGACAAAATTCAGGGGAATTACTCCATTGGAGATTGCGGCAAAGCTGGCCCAGGCGTACACGCTTGTGTTGACTGGCTCATTCCGTGAGGCAAAGACCGTATTTCAGGCGCTTGACACAGACCCGTTCCTTACCGAGGAACGTAAGCAGAAGTATATTGACATGCTTGATGCGGCTGATGCTATCGAATATGCGTCTGGCGACGACCTGATATTTACAACGGAAGAGAATACAGAGCCAGACCCAGAACTGGTCGAGTATGTCAGGGTATATCTGATGGACCAGTCTAGCGACATGAGTAAGGAACACACGTTCTACTATGCGGCGATGAAACAGCCAGACGAAACGAAGAAACCGAGATTTCAGGATGGTGACAAACTCATCTACGTAATTCGCCATGCTGAACGTGATAGCGACAGCAGTTCGACAACCGACATCAACGATACTGGTGTAGCTCGTGCAAACGGCATCGGAAAGATACTGGCTTATGGAAACACTCCGTCTAGTTCGGAAAGTTCTATAGCTATCACGATTGAGCCGAATGATGCCCATTACTTTGCAAATGAATTGGTGAGATGCAAGCATACGGCCCAGTGCATTGCGAGCGGACGTGGTGACACTGACAGTGCTGCATCGGACTACTCTGGAATTACCGAGGAATCCGAACTTCTCTACGGATATCGTTATCTGCAGAGTCATCCAAGCTCAGGCACAACGGACTTGTTGAAGACGTATTGTCATACCCCAGAAAACCTTACCTCCGAACAGTTGGGTTACATCGGGGTTGCAACGGTGGAAGAGGCACGGGCCAAGCTCGTGTCCGACACCGAGCGTTTCATTAACGAGATAATCTCCAAGGCTGACAAGACGCTCAACTTCTTCGTCACTAGCGACTATTTCGTCGGATGTATGCAGGCGGGTGTTACCAACTATGGTTATGACCAGTCTGGTAACAATCCATGGGTCAACTGGTGCTCTGGGGTGTGTATAGTTGCCCATACGGACGGTACATACGACGCATTTGCGGTGAAGTGTAACAAGAAATAAAAATGAAACACAGCCGTTCAGTTAACTGGACGGCATTTTTGTCTCCGCAAGTGTATAAACTATACATGAAAATCAACCGATGATAGGCTACCATGTTTAGCAAGAAAGAGGTTTTTGAAAGTTATGTAGGGAAACTGGGTTTGAACAAGACTGCTCTTGAAGCGGTTAAGGACATCAATGGCGTCCTGTTTGAAGGCATAGACGACTTTCTTGATGACTTCGGCGGTGGTGAAGAACTGCCTGCCGATGATTTTGAAGTGGGTGCAGTTGAAGAGAAGTTTGGTGATGAACCGAAAGCAGCACCCCCTGTTGAGAGAAAGAAGGAATACACTCCTAGCGACCTGATGACCAAGGCTAAGATTCCGTTCGACAGTGCATGGAGCATGGCGTTGAAGTGGGTAAAGACTGAGCCGAGGTTCTCTGATTTTGGCTTGAACTTCAATAACGGTTTTGACAATGTTGAGTTCATGATTCCGACCCCGAATGGAAAACCGACGTATTTCCGTTCTGGTACAGTGCCGTACGAGATTACCGCAGAAGGTGAAGAAGGTGTGCCGAAGTATGGACATGCGACGGCAACAAACCCTGTGGTCATGAGCAATGAGGTATACAAGAGGATAATTACATACTATGAAGAAAATGGTTATCCTGGCATAGGTGACTTGAAAGATATTCCGTTCATTGACATTAAGCGTTTGGTTCTTGGCAATGCCCTTCACCGTACTGGTGAGGAAGCACCGAGCATCGGGCTTCAATGTAAGGTCGAGGTTAACCCGTCGGCAATAGTTCTGTCTACTTCTATTGACGACCGTGATGTAACGTCTGGTCTTACCAAGACGAATGAAGCGAAGAAGAATGAGTTGAGCCAGTTATATGGCTTGCCAGTAGAAAGCCTTTATAAGGTAGTGTTGAAGGAATGGACGGATGCTAGCGACCAGTATTACATGGATGAGAACACTGGCTTTATCTATGATGTCACTAAGGATGCATCCATGTCGGATATTAGTGATAAGGACCTGCGTGAAGCGCGTCCTCACTTCGCATCTAAGAAGACGGCTACGATTAGCGCATCGAAGCTGGCTGAGTGGGCCAAGACACAGGATATGTTCAAGCTGTTGTTGGAACCAGATTCGAGGAAAGTAGTTTCTAGCACCATTTACCAAGTTCCGAAGGTTGGCCCAATCGAGGGCATTGAAAGCGACCCCAAATATGTGTATATGAATGACGCTAACTATGATAGTTATATCAAGAGTGTCAATGACCCGACTATTGAGAGTCAGGTAAAGCGTTATGATGTCGGAAACTTGAACAACATCATTTCCAAAGAGTACAAGCAGTTCGTGGAATTCGGTCAGTCCGATAGGACTGGTTCGAATGCGTATGGCCACGATGAAAATGGCTGGGTTGCAAACATCGAATGCAAGTATGACGGTGATAAGGACAAGTATGTTCTGACGGCTGATACTATTAAGAAGCTTAAAGCTGCGTATGGTGCCCGTGCTGACGTAAAGTTCTACAACTATATCGCTGGTAAAAATACAATAACGATTGGTGGCCAGAGGAATGCCGAAGACGGAACGGTAAGTGGCGGTTTTGAATTCCACCCGCTGATTATGTTACGTGATTCCAAGGGTAGGGTGATTCCTAGGATGGTTGCTGTATTTGATGACTCGTGCTGCAAACCAGGTGAGTCTATATCCAAGATTGTCGGTCAAGATGGCCTTACTGGTCCAAAACCCACCATCTATGGATTTGCTACAATTACAAATGGCTGTAATTTGGGCAAGGCAGGCGAGTTTAACATATTCGAGTGTGTACTGAGTCAGGTGGACATATCTCAAAGCACTGGATATGTAAGCATTGGTTCACTGAAAAGTGATATGGCGGGTGTAGCAACACCTACCAAGACGGAGGTTACGAATACCTACATCGCTGTTGGAAACAACGGTGCAACACAGGTTTTGCCGAATAACAGGGCGATAGGGGAGACCGTTGACGGTGTTCGAGGTGTAACCATCGAGGACTCTGTCGTTTCCGATTCAAGGATTGAAAATGGATATGCACACATAGTGAATAGCACCATCCGTAACTTGAATGTCACCAATGCTGGTGTGAAGGTATTCAACGGTTGGAGAACCGATGATGCAAGCAATGTCCAATTTGCTGGTGATAAAAAGATTACCGTAACTGGACATGCGAACTATCGTGGCGAATATAAAAAGAGTCCTATAAAAGGAAAGTATGGTTATCGCACATGGATACAAGGCGACGTGACAACGAATCTTGTTGGCGATGTTGTTCTCGATTCTAGTTCAGGTAATATTGTATGTAGCGGTTCTGTCTTGAATAATGTTGTTGTCAATGGACCGTGCAAAATCAGAACATGTAAATTGAGTGGCACAACCGTAGGTTATGGCGCTAATGCTGGCGATGAATATAAGTCCACTGATTTGACAGCGGTTACTACAAATCCTGGCGGTAATAGTCCTGGGTATATTCGAATTGAACACGGAACCAATAACCCCACTGTGCTAGGCGACTCTGACTCAGACAAGGAGAGTGGAAGTATTGTACTGACTGGTAGGGTGTACATTGAAGGCGGTGCCCAGATACAGGGTTCGGAAATCACAAGTGAAGGCGATGACTTGGTGTATGTCCGTAGCAACATGAGGCTGAATACCTGCTTGCCGTATTCTCTAAACGAAGAGCAATCTGGTTTGCTTAGTCGGTATATCAAGCCAACAACTATATTGACGGGTGACTGCACTGATTTGAATACTACTGCACGTAGATTGAATCGTACGCATAATTCATTTGGTACTTCTGCTAATCGTCAAACTCCGTTTGAAAGATATGAGCAGTTTAAGGCTGGTGATACTAGCGATGACTTGAAAGAACTGAGCGTATATGATTCGAAATCCCTCGTCAACGATTTCTTGAAGAGTACGTCTTCTGTCTTGATGGACCCGAGTGTGTTCATGGAACTGATGGAAAACGGTGACGTTGTACCGAAACCAGAGCTGAAGAGGACCGTATGGGACCCGATTGGTGGATTCGTGGTCGGTGCAATCAAGGAGACTCGTGACGAGGCTGGAAATGCTGTTACGAAATATGGAAGAATTGTTCTGTTGAAGTGCCCTAACGTCATATTGAACCATGATGCAATCGCCAGAAAGAAGAAAACCGAGGCTGGTCAAGATGTTGACTTTAAGACGTATCTTTCTGGTGCAATTACATTGAGGCAGTATTTGAAGTTCTTGGATGATAACGGTTTTAGCGACTGTTACCAATATAACAGCGAAAACGGGTTCGGCAAGGACTTCGTGCAGCTCTGTTACATCAAGGATGGTACGATGACTCCGTATAAGATGACCCTTGACCAGATGAATACGATTCGTAATAACATCAAGCGTCAAGTTAACCTCTTCTTGGACATGGATACGAACCAGCATGACATCCGTGATGTTGATACCTATTCTAGCATCGTAACGGCATATACCGATAAAGATGGTGGCATGAAGGTGCAAACTGAACGTAACATGTATACATACACATCACCTGTTGTGGATAGTGTCGGTAAAGCTATTGTATCTACTCGCACTAAGCGCTGGTTTGGTGAAGATGGCAAAGCGGATTATGAGAGAAAGGTTATTGATTGCAGCAAGGATGCTATGTACAAGATGGGTTATACATTCCTTGCCAAGCACGCAACGGGCGACCCAGATGTGCTTAGCATCATCCATAAGGCGGCTTCTGGAAAGATAGAGGGTCTAAAGGCGAAAGACGCTATCGCAACCAAGATAAACGAACTCAATGGAATGGCAATGCAATCCAACGACCTTGACTTGTCTGTTGAAAGCGGCTTGAACCGTATTGTTAGGAAAATTAAGGAAGATACCAATTCAGTAGATTCTCCTGAAAAGGTGTATATCCTTACCTTGCCTGCACGTGAGAATTCTAACCAGTTCGCATTTGTGTTGGGCAATATCGTTAACAAGAGGAGAATGAGCCAGAGAGTAAGAGAAGGTCTGGACAACATTGGATGCGAGGAGCTGAGATGCCGTAAGTTGAAGTATATACCTGAAACTGATAAGTTTGTCGCAGACAAAAACTCTGGTCCAGTCAAGGTAAAGCTGTTGGATAACATCAAGTCGGCTAATGGAATGGATAACGAACATTTCTTGGCAAGGTTGGCAACAGAGGAAGACTTCCGATTGCTGGGCTATCCTGTATCGAATGTGCGTAAATAGTGAAGAAAATGCGGTTCCCTCAAATTAGTTTGAGGGAATTCCGTTTAAATAATATATATTAGATTATACTCGAAACAATGGTTGTTTTGTGGATTACTGTAAGATTACACCATGCATAAAGGCAGAACTTAACAAATCGGTTAAAATGAGTCGGGAGGAGGAAGCCCGTCTGTTTGACGAGTATGCAAATAGCACGGATGAAGCCCGAAAGAAGGAAATCTTCGACAAGATTATCTTGGCTAACCTGAAGTTTGCATTCAAGATGGCCAGTGAAAAGGCCAAGGTTTGCAACAAGTCCATTGATGACTTGTTCTCCGAGGCGAAAATAGGCCTGATTGAAGCATTTAACAAGTACGACCCCCATGTGGGCACGAAATTCATCTCGTTTGTCGTGTGGTATGTACGCCGTGCGTTGAACACATTTGTGTCAGACGATGATTTAATCAGGATTCCTATCGCATTGAAGGCGAATGTCGCCAAGAAGCGTCGCCTCAACGAGACGGATTACACTGAAAGAGAGGACCATGCAAAGGAAGTTATGACCAACCTGAAACAGTCGGTCAGGGCTTCAACTGAGGATGAACAGGATGGCTTCCATAACGAGGCGCCTGATATCAACTCGGACGGCATTGCAGAACTCGAACACGACAACATGAAGGCTACCTTGTGGAAGATGCTGGAAAATAGCCTTGACAAGAAGGAACTCTACATAATGAGGTATTCGTTCGGATTGAAGGACGATGTTATCCTTCCCGCAGCCGATATTGCGGCAAACCTAAACATGAAGAAAACAGAGTTCCAAAAAATCAAGAAGGCGGCATACGAGAAGATAGCCAAAAACAAGGAATTTTATAGTCTCCTTAAAGAGACGGTAAATTCGTAATGTTCAATTTTATCAAGAAATTATTTAATGGAGGCAAAAATATGGAAGAGGAACCAACCCTTGCTATGTCAGGTCAGTCCGTTGGTGATGTACCGAATGGCGCACCTACAATGTCAAACAACGAAGCTGCAAGGCAAGTTCAGGAAATGGCAGAAATGGCCAACAGGAACGCTCTTGGCGTCATCCCTGGTCAGGTAAATCGCAAGCAACCACAACGCCCAGCACCACGCCCGAACGGCCCTGTGACACAGTACAACAATTATCAGCAGCCGCCTGTCAATCAGGTACAGCGTGTTGCTCCTGCACAGATGGTGGCACAGCCGTTGCCGCAACAACCGCAACAGCCTATTGCTCCGCCACCACCGCCACAACAGTATTATCAGCAGCCGCAGTATTACCAGCCACAGCCGCAGGTTCCGCCACCTGGCTACTACTACCCGCAACAGCCGATGCAGATGCAGCCTATGCAACAGATGCAGCCTGTTCAGCAGCCTCCTCAGATGAGCGATGGCTTTGGTGCACCGTTCTCTGAAATGTATGTGACGAGCGACCAAGTGTACGAATGCTACATCGACCTACCTGGTGTTGCACAGAGCGACCTTAAAGTAAGGGTCGTGCAGAACAGTCTGGAAGTTAGCGGTGTCCGTAAGCTTCATTCAGATTCTCCTGCTGCTGGAAAGAAGAACAAGAGAGTCAAGGTGTTGGCTGCACAGTCGAGTGTGCCTGCATACTTGTTGAACCACTTCAAGTTCACATTCCCGTTCGCCAAGCCTGTCGATGAGGACAATGTGAAGGCCAAGTTGGAAAATGGCCAGTTGCATGTTACCATCAACATCCTGTCAAGCGAAAAGGGTGTGAGCGTAGCCGTTGGCATCTAGGAGGTTACTATGAAGACCGTAGCGGAAATAATCAATGCGAAATATGTCCTAGTTCCTCTCCTGCGAGATACGAACATGGGCTACATGATTACGGAACGTGGCGACATGACAGACTACGAATGGAGGGTGTGGCGTAGGGCTACCGAAATCAGGACTGTAAAACAGCTTCTGACTGCGGTTTCCAGCAAGAAGACACCTGCAGAAATCCAGCGTGGGCTCATGAAGATTGTCGAGTTCCTGAATGCCGAAGGGGTCGATGCGGCCCTTGTGGGAACGGTTGCTGCAAACGACCAGAGAATCAAGTCGTATGAAGACCAGTCGGAAACCACGGCATCGTTCAACGAAGAAGAACTCTAATAGTTATAAACTAGAATATGAAGAAGGGGGTCCAAACGTGGCTCCCTTTTTCATTGTACCTGACGGAAACTCCTGATGGTACGGAGGTTTCGACAAACGGTCGGAACTTTCATTCACTCAACCGTCGGCAAAATGCCGACAGGAGAATAACTATGGTAGGAACACTTCCTATATTGAATGGGATGTTTGAAAATGTATTCGACATCTTTGACCCGAAGAGATTCGGTCGCCCGATTTTCCCCTATGCCTTTAAGAAGGCTATTATCAAGAATCCTAACACTCAGGTGGAAGAAGAGGTCTTGATTATAGAGATTGCCGTGGTCGGTTGCTCCAACGAGAATGTCACGGTTACTGCATCGGGTAACTTGATTAAGGTTACGGCAGCAGCACCACCAGACCCCGAAAACTATGTCACCTACTATGATTACATCAAGAGGCCGAACTTCACGTTCTCATGGGCTTTCCCGTGCGCCTACGATGTAGCACATGCAACGGCGACGGTAAAGAATGGTCTTTGCACTATTGCGGTCAAGAAAAAGCCTGATAGCGGCGAACAGCCAATTACTGTTGGTGACGGGACGGTTAAACCTGCTGGTGGCGAAACTGGTGAACCCACCGATGAAGGAACTGATGACTAATTAGTCTCCTATATGAAAAAGCCCACTGAATGTTCAGTGGGTTTTTTGCTTAATGTCCGCAGTTGCAACCTTTCTTGATTTTGGGTAATGTGCGTCGTACGACGCTGCTGGCTTTGTACACTGCTTTCAAGCCTTTTGTTCGTAACGATGGTGGCAGAACCCACATGAAATCGAGAATTGCTGGGAAATCCTTTGTCATGCGGTCGATTGCCATTGTTCCTGTATATGTCGAGCCGTTAGAATCCGTGTACTTGAAGTCCTTTGCGTCCGAGCCTGCATCAATGTAGTCAACATCATTTTCGCTGACTTTCTTTTTGATGACTCGGATGTAGCTGCTGCAAATAGGGCAACTGGCATCGTAGTAGATTTTAGGTTTCAACGTCATGCTCTCTCCTTTGAATAAGCCTACGCCTTGATTGGTTCGTCGGACCACTGCACTTCTGGACCGCCGTCATACACGTACTTGTCCTTGTAGCCAGTACCGAAGATTTCGTCCATTCGTTGGGCGATACCCTTGAACAGTTCCTTGTTGTTCGGTTTCAAGTGACCTTGGTCATCCATTATCTGGTTATCGTGTAGGGTCTTCATGTCTTGGTGCATGATAGCGTTGCGGTTTTGCTTTGCAAGCTTTTGCCCACGGCTGTCAACACGAGATATTTGTGCTTCATGGAGCTGGTGCATGCCTAGACGACCCGTGTCATATTCTGGGACCAGTGTCGGGCAGAGCTTTTCACGCATTTCGGTGTCGAGTTTCTCGTTCTGTCTCAAAATATGGTCGATTCCCGTTAGGTCGAACATTGTTCTTTGGTCAATTTCATCACCAGAACAGTGCATTCTCGGCCAGCATCCATCGCCGCAAGTACGCATTTCAGCACGGTTGTTCGTCGGCTTTGCCAGCTCGTAACCGTCACCGTCATTTGAAACGATGATGAAGATGTGAGGGATGTCCTTGTTCTTCAACTGAACTGTATCGCCTACGTTGTACGGAGCCTCGAAACCAAGGGATTCAAGGGCGTTGATGTTCTTCATCGCATGGATGGTATTCATGGTGTTTAGGCCAAGTCCAGCTTCACAGATTGCAAGCTTATCTTCCTTTGAAAGCTCCCCGTCGTCAGTCGAACTAAACAGAGGGCCTTTCTTGGCGTTGATTTCCTTGCCCGAAATGCCGTATGCCTTGTAGAGGGGTGTGGTCGCATCATCATACGGGCTTGCCTGTACGATGAGTGCCATCGTATCTTCATCCTCAGGGGTGTTGTCTTCCTCTTCTGGGGGGAGATTGGCAATGGCCTTGCACTGCTGGTTCAACTCCTCGAACTGAGCCTGTGATTCAAAAATGGAAAGTTCGTCGTTGCTGTACATTGTTGTATTCCTATTGAATTCACATATAGTTTATACAGTTCACGATTGGGCCGAAGTATAAACTATTAGTGAAAGAAGGTTTATCTATGAAATCGAAGAAACTTGCTGGCATCCGCTTATTCAACTATTTGAACGATGGTATCAACTGGAAGGACCATAAGGATATCATTCTTGACTATTGGATAAAGAATGTTGCACCGCAATATAACCGTTCTCCCGATAAGTTACAGGGGTTCGTTACGGTAGAATCCCTGCCTACCGCTGTGCAGAAAGAATATGAGGACTGGTTCAAAAAGTTTGACTTCCAGACATCTAGTGACCAGAAATGGATAGATTTCGTAAACGGTACACTAAACATATTCTACCATACGACAGGGTATCATGAAGAACCGCCAAATATCTGGTACATAGATATGATGAAGTCCGAGGTGAAGGCCAGGAACATTGTTGAGACACAGGTGTATCATGGCAATCCTAACCTGAACTCATTCATGAAAATCGAGACAAATTCGAAGCCAGAGGAAGTCGGTGGTCGTCGTAACGGTTACATCTACGCTAGGAAGTTGGCTTCGGTCAGACCAAAGGACACACAGGGTTATTACTGGGGTGTTATCTTCACTTGCGACGAGACGGTTAGTATCAAGTATGACTCCAACGGTCACATGGAGGAGAGAAGCATTTGCTGGGCGGCAAACCCAGAGCATATCACATTGGTGAAAATCACTGCCGATGGTCTTTTCGTCATAGTTCCGTGCGAGGTTAAGAAGAAGCTGTGGATGGACCGAAGGGTTGTTCCCGAAGGCCTTATTTCTACGACACCGATGAATGGTGCCAAGCTCGTGCAGTATCTGCAAAAGAACTTCAATGTAATGTATGGAATCTTCGATAACATCAAGAAGCGAGTGGACGAGGCCCGTGTGAACGCTACCGCCAGAAAGAACGCACTATGTACAATGTCTGACGAAGAAATCATGGTGGGTGAAGTCCTTGGCATGAACCCTGAGGACTTCGTTGAGAACGGTCACGTATCGCCCAAAAAACTTGAATACAACCGTAATGTAAGACGTAGCATCCACCAAGCTAACGTGAAGCACCGTCAGGAAGTCAATGCAAAGATGCGTGCTATCGAAAAGGAAGAACGTAGAAAGGCCAAGGAAAAAGCTGGCAACTTCAACGCATTGGCTTAACTCCTGTTCCTTCTAAAGTTTACGATGTCGTTTGCCGTAGGGGCATTTCCGTTGTTCAAAATCTTGTAGACATCTTCTATCGTGACCGTTTCCGCTTTCGGAGGATTCACTTCTAGGTGTTCAGAGCTGAGTGAAGCGAGCTTCATTCCAGCAACTTCTGCATTTGATATAACCTTTTCGTAGATATCCTTGTACTCGGTTCCGTCATCGCCAGTCTTTGTGGTGATTGCCGTTCCGTTGGTCTGCTCGTTCAGGTCGGCGACGGTAAGCATTCCCTTCAACTGGTCGAAGTCGATTAGGTCTTGTTTTGCGATGATTCCAAATTCGTTTTCAAGCTGTTCGAACTTGTCTGCATACGGACCGTTGTAGAATGAGTCGAACATAAGTTCACCATTATAGCCTTCGAACATCTTGACGATTGCATCGAACTCCTGTTTAATCTGGTCTGCTATGAACGAATGCAGGATGTATGCGTCACCGCCGACTGCGACAAAGTTGTTGTAACCACCGATTACGGATGTCTGGGAAACGTATTCATCTTCCTTCGTTGCAGGAACGAAGATACCATCAACCCAGCGGCCCCTTTCGTAGTTATCCTTGGTGACTTGCTTCTGGTCGTACATGTTGTCTACAGACAGAGGAAGATTTGGCCTTCCGTCACCGCACGGGATATGCAGCCTGCCATCTGCGAGAGTTATGTATGAAGCATCAATCATATCCTGTGCCCTGATTTGCACTTTATCGTATTCGTCTCCAAGGAAATTCTTGACAAATGCAATCGGGTCGGTAGAATAGTAACTTGAAACGACTGGCTTGTATCTGGTGATGTATTCGCCTGCGAGCAATGCACGGAAGGACTGAAGGTTTCCCATCATTCCGAAATACACAAGAAGTTGCTGATATGCAGTCTTGTTCTTGTTAATCCATTCGTACATGTCGCCCTTGTTCGGCATCTTCGTTCCGTATGCATCCATCTTCAACTGAATCATCCTGATGTATTCAATCAGGTTAATCAGCGGAAGGTTCTTCGGGAACTTGAAGTTGCGGATGGACTTGGGGTTGATGTACGGTACTCCACCATATCTGTCTGCGTTATTGTATACAGCCGAATTCTTTGGAATCCAAGGTGTTGTCTTGTCCTTTAATAGTTCAGAAGAAGGAGTCTTTGCATATTTAGTTGCGGGAACATAGGAGAAGTCAACTATCGGGTCTCTCTGGGAAATCAAGCTGTCCCTGAACTTCGGTGCATCCTTGTGATTGACACCGATTGGGAGGAACTCCCAGTCGAACAGGTCTGCACCCACGGTCAGACGACCGCACCAGACAACATTGAACCTCGCTCCGTACTTGCCTTTGAGGCAGTCTTCTGTGAACGTGCGGGCAATCTCGATGAGTTTCATCATGTCATCGCTGCCATCCTTGATAGGAGTCTTGTTGTCGTCTCCATAAATCATTATCTTTGCAGCTAGGCCATAGTTATGCCACGAGAGGAAAGCGCTCTCGCTTCCGCCAAGGCATCTTGCCCTCTGGTCATCAACGGAGCGTGTTGTTTCCACCAGTTCTACCCTATCCGTACCGAACTCGTCTCGAAGAATTCTGATGAGGTGTGCTACGGTAGGATATATATTTATACCCTTTCTCAGGCTGGAAATTTCCTTGCTCGTGTCGAAGAAGATTCTCCAGCCGTCCTTTCCAGAACCGAAGCTGCCACTACGGTCCTTGATTGCGTATCTCGACTGGTCGAATGGGCCGTAAGTACCGAATGAGTAACCTCTGATTTCCTCATCGTACGGGAAATACGGAAGGTTGTACTCAATGTTTACTTGGGTGGTCTCGTCACCGCTCTTGGTATCGTCAAGACCTACCATGAAGTATTGCGTAGTTCCTGTCGGTGGTATATTCGCCGAGGAATCGACAGATATGGTATGGGCATCTACGATTGTCGCAGATACTTCTCCATCAACATTTGTGATTTTCAGTGATACCTTTTTTCCTGCTTCAAGGTCTTTTGGAATTTCCTTGGTGACAATGATATCGTTTGGCTTAGTGTATTCAGACTCGAACGGAATCATGCGTTGAGGTATCTTCATATCCTTTGGATATTTACTGTACAATCCAACGTTGATGAACCTGATTTCGGTCCAACGAGTACCGATACACTGCATCGTGGTTACAGTCCGATAGAACCAAAGGAAGCGTTTCTTTTTCTTCACCTTTCTGTATATTCGTGTAGGAATCAGCATTCTTGCAGGGAATGTTGCCGTTATCGGAATACCGTTTGTAACTCTGTAACACTGACCGTCTCGCAGGATTCGCTCCTTGCTTTCAAACACTGAGTCGGCAGTATAATACTCGAAGTATTTTATCCTATTGACGACTCGGTTGAACTCTGTCACGCTCTTTTCTAGCGAGCGTAGGCGGATTTTCAACATGGCGGCCATGCCAGGTTGTAGGAATGCCATTGCCACGATTGCGGCATCGAATTTGTCAAGAATGTCGTCAACATCATCGACGATGCTGAGCTTTTTTGAGAGGTGTGCGGTTTCAAAGGATGTGTCTGGCTGGAATGCAGGGATTAACATCGATGCACTATTCTTAGATGTGTCGGTTTCTGGTGTGCCGTCATCTGTAAGCACGGCGCCTCTATACCAGTCTACTACCCTGATTTTAACGTCTTGAAACTTGTTTACATCGGCTAAATCGAGAATCTGGGGCTGGTACAGGAATGTCGGCTGAGCAGCGTATGATACAGGTGTTAGTGATGCTGCCAAAGCGTGGTTCAGGAAATTACGTAACCACATATTTCGTCCATTATCGTCCAGACCCATCCTGTCCTTCAAATAGGTATCAAAGTAGTCTTGAAGCAGCTCGTAGAAATCTACAAAGTTGTATTCCGTATATGAAATCATCGCTTTATCAACGTTGATGCCTTTATACGCTTTATCGAAGCCATCTTGGTCTATCGAACTTACCATTGGCATGTATTGGTAATAGCCAGGATAACTGCTGTTATTGTTGTATACAAATCTCTTATAGCCGCTCCTTGTATAGTAAGGAACTACGATAGTCAAATTCCTGTTCCAGTCGGTCTCAACCACGGGGCATTTCATAGATTCTAGGTCTACGAGGAAATGTTCATCTGGGTCAGTGAAAGCGTATTCTGCTGGTGTTGCGTTTCTGTAATCGGCTGCCGATACATCTTCGATTTTTCTCCGAGTAGACTTTTTCAGAGACTTCTTCAATACCCAAAGGCTCTTTATTCCAGACAGCACATCGTCGAATGCGTCGTTGAAATCGTCAGCAACTTCTTCTTTCGGAAAATATGCCTCGAAAGCATCTCTCAATGAAGGCAGGAACGGGGTTCTGTTGTCTCCAGTGCAATCAATCATGTACCCATAGTTCTGCATATTCGTGCAGAAACCCTGCGTATTTGCTTGGACTACATCTGATGCTTTCATTGAACGGGGAAGCGTAGGATTAGGAACGGTTACGTCAACAGGCCTTTGACCTTGTGGTGGAGGTGCTGCGTTCGGGTCAACTAGGTCGTAGTAAGTAGATACTTCGACCTCGAACTTATTCTCTCTAACTGCCCTTGCGACGTTGCTCATGCGGCGTTCAAGAGTTTTATAGGATAGAACACAGTTCTTCTTTCTGGGCTTGCTGGACTTTGCCCACTTTAATGTTTCGCATCCACTACCGAGCAGGCCGAACATTGCCATAGCGTGAACATACACGTCGGCATCAGTTGCTACGGGTTGTGGGTTAGTGATTAGCGTGTACTTTGGAACGACATTCAGCGTGACAGGAACTTTCTGGTCGATGTTAAAATCATCGTCGTAATGGGCATATCCTGTCACCGTCGATATCAAAGTTCCGTTAGGACGTGGAGCTTCGTACTCGGCGTCACCAAGAGGTGAGCCTATCCTGAATGCGTACCTGTCGTCGCCCTCGTCCCCGTCCTCGTTAATCACAGAACAGCTCTGGACCAGATGGCCTTCGGACTTGTCATAATTGCTACCCTCGAAATAATTGTCGGTTCCGAAATATCGGCTGTAATCCCCGAGGGTTACGCCTGTCACGATGTAGTCAATGTTGCGGGTGACGATTTCGTTCAGCGATGTGTCGCCATCATCTGTGGATACGGATGAATCCGCCTTGATTGGGACATCTTTTAACTCTATTTTTGCGTCAGTTTTTCCTGACATCTTCTTGTAATATTTGCTGAAATCGAACATATTGGCTCACGGGTTTTCGTTTATAGTTTATCAGGCTGGAAATAAAACATTTCGATATAAAAATACCTTTTGAAAAATGTATTTTAACAGCAGTTAAACACATAGGTATACCCATGAAACATACATTGACCCTACATTCCGTTGACCTCAAGGTTAACATCGACGAAAAGAAGGAATTTCTCGACCAAGTATTCGGTCGTGGCAAAAAAGGCCCCGACAAAGAATATTCAATCGGAAGCTTTGACATCTTGGGCCGTGCCCTGACCAGACTCAGCGGTAAGCTGAATCAGGAAGACTATGGCAAGGTGTATGACTTCCTTGAAGCGGTTGAACAGTCCGTTGGCGAAGGGTTCTGCAAAGTCGCTAGCGACCTGCTTACAAGTTCCCGCAACGTCATGAGCGAGATTGACGCAGTGAAGCTCAACGCTGATGGCGATGGCCATGCTGCACAGGAGCTTGACTGCAATGTTCCGTCCCTATACAGAACAATCATCGCTCTTCTTGAAGGAATGAAGATTTGCTGCCACGAACGCCTCTGGAAGGTGAAGTACGCTCCGAGACAAAAGATTGAAGACCCTGAAATCAAGAAATACGAGGCGGAAGCCGCTGCTGAAAAATCGAAGAAGAAAGGTAAGAAGAAGGCCGAGAAGGAAACGCCTGTCCTCACAAAGGAATTTGTCAACAAGAAGGTTATCAAAGTTGACGAAAACCAGCCGAAAAAGGAAACCAAGAAGACTGGTTCGGCCAAGAAAGCAAAGTAAGAAATTACATAATTAAATAAGAAAGCCTCCCCAAATGGGGAGGCTCCTTTGTTGTGGCTATAAGGAGGCAATTCACCACAACTAAAGCTTAATCTGGTCCTTGTAGTCCTTCTGGGTAATCGGCTTGTCGGACGTTGCCGATGCGGTAGTGCAGATAGCGAACCTGTTCTGCCTGAGCGCTCTGAGCAGTTCGTCCTTGTCCCATATCTTGCGCTCCTCTGCGGCTTCACGGTCGTTAACTGCGGACTTGCCGATGTTGCTGGCATCCTTGGGAATGTCGTACTCCATACGGCGGTAGTTTCTGTAACCACGGCCTGGGGTGTTGTTCACCATGTCGTCTTCGAGAAATTTATCCTGTTCTGCGGCAAGCCTGTCTGCGGTGTGCCAGTAGTTCTGGTTGTAGGCACGGTCAAGGAACTTCTTTGCCTTGCCACTGGAAATGTCGCTCACGTTCTTGGCATATTCCTGACACATCGTGAACATGTCGTGGCGATAGTCTGGGTGTGTGTCGAAGTTGTCACCAGCACTGCGATAAGCGTATTCAGAAGATTTTAGAGTACCCATAAAGAATCCTTTTATGACTTCTCATTTAGTTTATATATTCGTTAAACCTTGCCAAAAACGCAAAGATGGATTATATTTGCTTTTATGAGAACTTCCGAAGAATACAACTTTCCAGACCTTCTGAATGACATCAGCGGGTATCACCTCGAACGGTGGAACAAGAAGACCACTGCATCTGGGTTTGAACGCTATGCGTCCGTTGACGAGTGGAAGAACATGGCTTTAATGGAAGTAATTAGCGTGAAGTCCGAGAAAAAGCTGCATGACCTCACCATAGGAATCATAATCAATGTGCTGGATAGGGGGACTGTTCAGCTATGCCTTACCTTCAAAAGTGAGTACAGTAAAGGAAGACATACCTTCAAGGGTGACAAATCTATGTACCGTATGAGGATGGAGTTCCTTTTCTCCCGATTGAAGTGTAAGCAGTGGGTGCGTTTTGGCCTTGTTGAAGATGGTAGGTGCTGGCTTAGTGTTCCGCCATCGCATGCAACCGAGGTTCCAGACCTGCTGTGGGAGATATACAAGAACATTCTGCTATATCCTTGTGACAAGGCGTATGAGGATGTAGGAAAGAAGCCTGACCAGACTGCCACTTCGCTACCTGACCTATCATTCTCAGAGCTGGACGGGGTATAAACTATTGATGATTGAATCAGTGGTTTAGCTCGATGGCGTTGTGCGATGAAATTGCAATAGAAACCCCCTTTATTATCTTTGGCCGTAACTATACAGGTCAGTTTGTTTCTCGCATATATGTTTCGGATTCTATTACCAGTCTGGAACTCGTCGATACGAACGGGTTGTTTAAGTTGACACCTGATAATTTGGGCATTTACAGTCTGTCGTTGTACAGGTGTGCCCTCATCAATGTTCAAACATGTGACTGCCCACCTAAAAACGAACTAAAACTCCGTGTTAACGGTACGGATGAATGTACATTCCAGATATACACGGTAATTCCTGGCCATGTCAAAAATGCGGCGACGGAAGCGAATACATTTGGAAAGCAGCTTGTGCTTGATTTTAATATGCTTCCCGTCCTTGACGCTAATGGCAAGACATCATGCGAAAAGGGCTTTGACCCGTCATCTGTAAACCTGTCTGATTTGCTCGCCTATTTCCATGTCCTTTTTGAAAACGAAGGTGAAAAGTCCGTTGCGGAACACTCTTCGTTCGAGACCCGTTTCTGCCAGATGTTCTATCAGAGCATTAAGATACAGCCTCGATACAAAATCAAGGAGATGTTCAGCCCAGGTGATGTGCTTACCCTCAAATACAAGGTAGGCGTGGATGAATACGGAAACGACATCTACTATGTCATGGACAAGTCGGCTATTTACAAAGACGGCGTGAAGGAAACTGGTCCAATAGTTGTCAAGTATGTCCAGAACGACAATACGCTGACACTTGAACTCCCTGTTGATACTGATGCAACTGATGACAGGAAGTTTACTACGCAGGTTATTCCTAATGGTTCCTACTACGATTATATTGAAGTAGGCAAGTCTATGGTAAGCGGAACCTTCGACACGTTGTCCCACATCTATATCATGAGCAAGGGCAACATCAAGGGGAAGGCAAAATTCTATGTGGATGGTGTGCTTGTCGGTACGTTCGGAAAGGATGTTGTCGGCAACGTGAGGGTTGATGGTGTTGAGTACAAAGTTTGGAAAGTTGACTTTGATTCAACCGTGCGGTTGACACTTGAATCGGTAATAGGCTTGAAGTCTCCTAACGGGGAACAGTTTACGACATTGCTCATGGATGGAAGTGTCGTAATCGGGCAGAACATTGAAGAAATCGGCCTGTTGAAGTTCCCGATTGACCAGTGCCATAACGACTTTATCGTAGAAGGTTCAAGTACCTCCTGCACCGAGCTGCAACTATACGATGGTGTCAGCACGGCCAATGTGCCTGTGTATGAACTTGACTTGGATAACAACCAAATCAAGATAAATCTGATGCAGGGAATGTTCCCTGTGGACGAGCGTGGGCGTGAGGTATGCGGAAAGAGTAACATCGTTATCAGCGGAAAGGGCTGTGGTGAAGACCAACCAGCATACCGTGTTGATTTCCCTGTCATACGTTACGTGTACGACGGTTCTAAGTATGACGGAAAGTACACGACGGGTGCGAACTGCATCTATACATCCCCAATCGAATTGAATACGGATGACTACAAAGGTGATTCAAATACGCCAGCCAAGAACTACGGAAAGGATATGTATGTCAAGCTGCGTGACCCGCAGTCATGCTGTGCGATGAGATATCTTTCAGTCAAGGTGAAGTACAATGAGTATCTCCAATACAAGCACGGCGAACTTACACTGAATGGAATTAAGTTGCAGGAAAACGACTTGGTATGGCTTACATCGCAGTTCATCAAGGAATCCGAAGATGGAAAATCCGTAAACGAGAACGGATTGTGGATTGTAAAGAAGGGTGACTGGGAGTATTACGGAGATGTTACCGAAGATACGTTTATTGACCTTGGCGCCCGTGTCACCGAGACCGTGGCGGCAACAATCGAAAGCAATGTTGGAAGAAGGTACGGAAACTATTGGCTTGGAACAATCAATCTGAGAAGTGGTATGATTGTCAACCTGCAGAATCAGGCTGACGGCCAGAACGGCCTGTATCGCATCATGTGTGGCGAATGGAAGTATCTGGGTGAAGCTGGCCCGTATAGCGGCAATAGCGTCGATATGTCCAATGATATCGTCACCTACAACGACATTGACTTCTGCAAGTGCGGAGTTTACCACATCTGGTATTACTACCTCAATGGCTCTTGCGTTCTGAATACGGCGACAAGGACAGTGAAGGTTGTAGGTAAGTGCGGTGAAAAGGACGGAACCCTTGTTCCTGGCAAACGAATCCGCATAACTGACTATCAGGTGAAGACGGAAGTCGATAAGGACTTGATGCCAGGTAGCAGCGGCGACCCGCTGATAGATGAGTGTGTAAAAAATGTTGAGTCATTTGACCAGCAATACAGATTTGACTTAGAAGATGTTGTTCAGCAAGGAAGCTGCATACAAGACGCTATCTACCCGAACTGCAATGAAGGTGCTCTATGCGACCACGAGTACGCCGCATTCTCCAAGGGGGAAGATGGCAAGTACAACAGCGCTGATGGTACTGGATTCAGTATGGTGTTCTGGCAGGCAACAATGGAAGACGACCGTGTTGACTATTGGACGATGTACGCACTTGTTGGCCGTACCTCGAAGCATCCAAAAGAATATGTGGCATACCGCATACAGCAAGTTGGTGCGGCAACAGTTGAAATGGTAGATGTTACCGACTGGTTCGAACTTTTGCCAGTATCATACGATGATGGCGAGAACACTTATTTCAGGAAGGTTCCGATAACTCGTGCTAACATTGCTACTGATACGATTACATTCGATTTGCCTGTCAACGACTATGTTGACAAGGTTCAGGTAGGCGATGTCCTGAATGTGTCGAACGGAAATGTGATGGAAGACAAGATGCGGGCCAAAGTAACCCGTATTGAAAATGGTGTTGCAACCGCTGACATTACCCTACATGCTGGATTCAACAAAGATGACTACTATGTGGAGATTTATCGCCACAAGATGGTCGGGTATGGCATTGAAATCAGTGACCCGTCTTGGGTTTTCAGCGGAAGTGCCGACTATCCGTTGACGTATAAATCCACCTATGAAAGTAAGGATTATTATGAATTGGTTGTTCCTGTAAGTGGCCGTCTCACGGTTGGCGAGACCTATTATGCCTATTCAACTAAGGGGCAAATACGCCCGATACCGTTTACTATAAAGGTTGATAAAGAGGATGAAAATTATATAACGTATGAGGCTTGCCTGAGTCATGAAGTACCTACCTATGATGTGGTCACCCGAAATGTAGAGGATGGGGAATTGGTTGAAACGGTCGAGAAGAAACGCTATCCTATCCGTGTTGCTGTCGGAAATTCTCTCACATGGAGAACAATAGACGAGAGCTGGACTATAAAATCGAACACGACAAAAGTCAAGATACCTAAGTCTTACGATTTCAGGTTCTACAATACACCGATATCCGTTCAGGAATTTGTCGATTTGTACAATGCGACGAAACCTCAGTGTGTCTACCCTGTCGATGGTGAGCTTATTCTTGCGGACGATGATGACGACCCTGATAAAAAGGAGTATTGGATTAAGGACCTGGGTAACATGGATGGTTACCCGTCAGTAATCTTGCTAGACTCAATCTCCTATGGTCCTGTTGTAGACAATGAGCCAGACCCAGAAGGTAGCTCTACTAAGTATGTTGCGATAGCGGCAGACGGCTACCTAAATCCAGGGTACGAGGATTGATTGTAAAATATCTTTTACATTAACATTTTTAGAATCCCCCTTGACAAGGGGGATTTAATAATCTATATTCTGGTAGTCTGGGGTAAACTGCCTCCGACCAAACATTAAAACAAGGAAATTAAATGTACAAATCCTACAATAACGGCAACTTCGGCTACAAGCGCAATGATGCCCGTGATTTTAACGAAACGAAGACTTTCGACCGTAATGCCTCCATCCGATTGAAGAAGGATGATGGTTCAATCGAACAGATGACCTATGGTCAGGCTGAAAAGCTGGCTCAGGACCAAGGTTTGGATGTCGTTGTCGTGAACGAAAAGGCTGCCATCTTCAAGCTTGGCGACCGCAAAAAGGAAGAGTACCTGAAAAAGAAGGCTCAGAAGGAACAGGAAAAGAAGAGCCGTGAAAACGCTCGCCGTTCCGAAGAAAAGACCATCACCTTTGGCCCGAACATTGGTGAAAACGATTTCAAGACGAAGATGAACAAGGCTGCAGAATTCATTGAAGAGGGTCATCCCGTCAAGGTTATCGTCCAGTTCCGTGGCCGTGAAATTTCCCACAAGGATACGGCGATGTCTACCTTGAAGCCGATGATTGTTGAACGCATGACTGCGGCCAACGCCGTGTGTACCAAGGAATTGCCGATTACCGACAAGAATAATGCCCGTGACTGGATGTTCTTCTATGTGAAGGGTAAGGGCCAGGCCAAGGAGTCTGTATGAGCATGAAAGAATGGATAAACCTTGTTAAAAACAAGGCCCATATCGCTATTGTTGGCTTGAAGATGGCAGGTATCGGTCTTATGCTTGGCATTACCATCATGAATATCGTTCGTAAGTTTAAGAAGGAACAAGATTAATGCGAAAGCAACTGGCGAAACGGCAGGATGGTCCGATAGCGGATGAAACCCATCCGCCGTTATCGGATTCAATTCAGAAACTCAAAGATATCACACAGAATATCGAACAGGTTGACTTTTGGCTGGAGGAATTTCCATCCAAGACGAGGGATAAAATTCTGTATGCTGCAAAGCGTATTGGAAAAATCTTTCTTGACCCGTCGATTGCGGTGAGTTTGATTGAATTTGCCTGCTCTGGATATACGAAGAAGGAAATACGGAACAGTGTTGCACTTAGCTCAATTGATGCTGTCCGTAACGTATTGATGGCCAAGAAGTTCGGTGACATGATAGTAGACAAAATCAATGTCATAAAGGTTACCCAGAAGTCCCAAATGATGGAGACTATCGAGGAACTGTATCCTAACCTGAAAAAATACAAATACGATATAAAATACCCGTTTTCTATCCCGTTCTTCCCACAAATTTACATGTGGTTACTCGGTAAATCCTACTGGACAAAGAAACCAATAAATGTATTCATACGCCAGTTAGAAAAGAATGTGACAATCAGGGTTGTAGATACCAATATATTGTACAATGGCACCACTGGGATTGGTGAGCTTTCCGCAATGGACTCTCGCGGTGAAATTGTCCACTTCAGTGACGATGTTCATGAGAAATTCTTCTACGCTTTGTTCGAACTTGATATCGACGACGATAGATTTCGATTGATGGCAACATATTCTATTAGCAATTTGGAACGTAACACGCAAGACAATCTTCTTCTCCATCTTGACATGTCTTATGGCTCAGCCGCCAACGGAAAAAACAGTGCATATAAAAGACGGTTTTATGGAGAACACTGCGGACCCAAGCATGGCATGACGATTAGTCAACTTATCGGCGCTGCTTTTCTTCAACAATGTTTGGCAGAATATAGGTCCATACCTGACGGGCAAGACGGGTCCGCAGAACCGAGGGATAATGACGGGTATGTACATGGATTTGAGGCACTGGTTGTTAATGATGGCAAAGGAGCTCGCGCATGCACTTCTTTTGTCTCCACCGCAATTCCGTATGTAAACTATGCTGATTCATTATCGTCTGAAACGGATGATGGTAAAATGGTTATGGACGGTGTAAGGTATATCATGGAACACGGTGGCCATCGCGGTTATGCCTTCGTAGGAAAGCCAGGTAGCGGCAAAACAACATTGATGAACCGTATTGTGCAGGAATTTTCCGATAAGGCCGATTTCGTCATATTGGGAAAGGATGACTTGGGTGCGATGAATCCGTATACGGTATCTGGATTGTGCTCCCTATTGGGAAATGTGATAATCGTAGTTGATGATATCGATTCGGTGGACTTTGAGGACAAGAACAACAACGTCGATACATTGATTCGATTGTTTAGCGACCTGAACTCGCTTGATTGTAACTATGTGTTTATCTGCACAGCGAATAATGCTTCGAAAATAAATAAGTGCCTTATCGGTCGTGCAGACAGAATCGACGAAGTGGTCAACTTCGATGGAGTTACAACGGAAGAGGCCAAGAAGTTCTTTGAAGATAAGTTTTCAGGGCAGGATTTCAGCCAATCGTGTGAGCGTCTATTCCAGCAGATTCAAGATGAAGGAATGACTTACTCGGACCTTGGTAACCTCGTTCAGCTGGTTACAATCTATTTCGATGGAAAGGTGACGTGCGATTCTCTTTCGTTCGCAATCAAACGTGTTGTTGATACGAAGAAACTAGCTAGCAATGAGGATACGGTTTGATGAGGTAGGTGTATGATTAGAATGAAAGACGATTTTCAGTGTACCCATGACCTCCTCGATATTTGGGAATGGATGGAAAATGCCTTTATACGGGAGTGCGACCGCAAGGGTATTGACCCTGATGATTACGGCGAGATTACCGTGTCATTTTCAGTGAGTGTAAAACAGAAAAAGAAGCCGAGGAAATAATGGAAGCTCATGTCTATGTTCGGAATGGTTCTCCGTGGATTTGTGCGGTGTGTCCCAAATGCGGTCACGGTGTCTATCAATCTGAAAAATACTGCAAGGAATGCGGTACGAAGATTGAATTCAATGATTTTCTCAAAGTAAGCCACACTCGTGGACTTAAATTTAGAAGTAGTGAATGGGTAAGATACATTCCTAACAAAATGGAGAATCTAAAGAATTTCTTGTATGAATTGAAAAAGCTTGAACAGGCGCATCAAATTGAAGAAACCAGCATGGTGAAAATCATGCGTGATGCCTATTGCAAGACGTGTGCTGATGAATTGTTTAAGCTGGAGGTGCCCAATGAAAGTGTATCTAAATAACGGAACAATGATTGAATGCACCGTAGATGAATTCGAGGAACTCTACACAAGAGGATATCTTGGTGAGAACGGGATGCAGAAAGCGCTAGACGATTTCATGAAAGGCGTTCCAGGCACTCCCATTCAGCCAAAGCCAATCCAGTTTCCTAGGAATACGGAAATAATGCTGTATGGTTGCGGATTTCCGTCGCCTATCGCTGACCAACCCCACGTTTATACCTCTGGAACGCAAGGTGTTGATGCAACTTCGCCAACGGACAGGAGCGACAAATGACAATAACGACCGTAGCAGACTTGGTTGAACGGCTTCAAAAGATGCAGCAAGACTTGCCCGTAGTTGATATGGGAAAGATGCCGTTTGAAGATGTGTTTGAAGACATCAAATATTACGACGATGGGCGAGAAGAGAAAGTCGTTGTCGTGTACTAATAGGAGAATATCTAATGCCGCAAAATGTTCCTGAACGACCGAAGATGGAAATTGTCATCGACAATGGAATTTTCGACCCAATCGTACGGCTATTGGTAAAGCTTGGCCTGTGCCATCAAAAGGAACGGTTTCAAGCCGAACATCCAAATGCCAATGTAAGATACCAATGGGAATACGACAAATAAGAAGAAAGCTCCGTTTGAACGGAGCTTTTTGCGTTACCAACCACCAAGAAGTTTCTCGCAAGGTTGATAGGACGGGGACTCGGTAACGTTGTCCACGCATTCTGGAACTTCGGGAGGCCTGAACAGGACATCCTTTTTGAGCTCGTCCACTGTTGCGTTGACCGCAAACGGGTATTCCGCTTGTGTTGTCGGCTTTGCCGCATCCGAACCAGATTCCATTTCTCCCTTCTCGTAGGTTGTCTTTCCGAGGAGGTTGTTGATGAAGTTCTCCTGGTCGGGCTTCATCAAAACGTCGTCCGATACCTTCTGTCCAGAATCCACTGCCGTATCCACGAAAACCTTCCACCAATACTTTCTTTGCTTGTACTCGTATTCAGGCTGCTCGTCGGAAATCTTGGTCACCTGATACAAGATGTTGTTGAACTCGAACTTGAGCATATCGCCAGCCTTGGGGAAAATCTGCTGTGCGGTATAACCATAGTAACGGAAGTCTTCATAGCCACGCTGATACCAGATTGGGTTGTGCTCTGTCGGGGCGCATGCGGGCTTGATGCCGTGTTCCCTCAGCGACTGGTAGTTGCATTCTAGGAAGTAGGTCATCAGGAATTGAAGTTCCATCTTGCCGTCGAACTGGATGCCGTACCTGTCGTAAAGTTCCTTCTGCGGCTGGAACCCGATTAGAACTTGGAAGTCGAACTCCCTGTCAACAGTACGCAAGTTGTCCTCGTGGAACAGAGAGTTGCTGTCCACGTCCATCGTTACGGTGTAATACTTTACGAATACACCCTGACGCTTTACGAAGTCCGCTGACATCCTGTCATAACGCTCTTGGTCAAGGAATGCGTTGTGCCTGCGGTAGTGGAACCTCACCCCGAGGTTCCTGTCACGGGACATGACTGGGTTGTTAATCTGGGCCTTTTCAGACCGTTCGACATAGGCTCCAATCCTGTCGTTCCACAGATGTTCGGAAACGTTTGTGAGAACCGAGAAGTTCTTTCGCTCCTCGTTTATAGCTCGGCAGTTACCCCTTACGGGTATGATGAATCCGTTTACCTTCATGCAAATAGTTTATAAACTATGTGTATGGAAACGAAACTGTTTTTTGAATCTATCGGAAAGCTCGGCCTTTCCGAGGCCCAGTTGGAAGCCATCAAGCGTCTTCACAAGGCGTGTTTTGAGGGCTATGAACGAAACCTGATGTTGCCGATGGCTGAGAACCATAACATTCATGATGCTATTCAGTTACCTATGGCAACTAACAGTTCTCACTCGAACGAAGTAGGCGCCCAACAGCACCCGATGACCATTTCAACAAACCCGAATGCAAACCGAGACCCTAAGAAGGAAATGAAGGAATGCTTCCCTGGCAAGATTGTATGGAAGAGGGAAAAGATTAAGACTGACCCGAAAATTCAGGAAATGATAAAGACCGCACAGGGTCACATCAAGCAGAATTACCCAGTCCTTAATTATAACGCAAGCGCACAGCCGATGGCATGTGGGTTCGCTGCTCCTAACAGGATGAACTACTCGCCGTACAAGCAGGGTTGTGCCGTTGGTTGCTACGATGGTGGTGGCGGAGCTGATGCAGGTGGCCCGACGGTATAGTATGTACAACGTAACTGTTAAAAAGAACCGCCCGATAGAATACCTCGTTATTCACTACACTGCGGGCACGAGTTCCAAGGGTGGAACTGCAAAGCGTGTTGCAACGTCTTTTGGAAAGCAGTCCAAAAAAGCAAGCGCTGACTTTATTGTAGACCAAGATGAGGTTGTTCAGTTCAATCCAGATATCAGGAACCAGTATTGCTGGGCTGTTGGTGATAAGATTTACAATAAATTTTCCACATCGCTTGGCGGAACGTTGTACAAGACCGCTCGTAATGCAAACTGTATCTCGATTGAGATGTGTTCCGACAAGAAGAATACCAAGTCACTCAAAGTAACTGATACCGACTGGAGTATTTCGGACAAGGTTATCGAACGTACCGCATTGCTTGCAAAGAAGCTCATGAAGGAATACGATATTCCTCTCGACCACGTAATCATGCACCATTGCATTAGCGGAAAGCAATGCCCGCAACCGTGGACGAGGGACGAGGAATCTCTATCCAACTGGTATGACTTCCTTAAAATCATCGGCCCCGAAAAGCGTAAGAGGAATCCTTTGTATTCAGGTGTTACCACCGCCAATCTGAATTGTCGTGAAGCTCCCATTGTAGGAAATGTCGTCACTAAATATGAGAAGGGCACCCAGATAAATATCTATGCTGAAAGGCGTGGGTGGGGCCGAACCACTGACGGATGGGTTTCACTAAATTATGTCGAACGGATATGAAGAAAGCGGGTGTTGAACCCGCCTTTTTCATACCTTGCCCGTTATCAATAGAATTGTTATGACGACGATTGCGAAAGTTACCAGAGGATAAATCATGTAGTTTCGACAGACGACGTTCCGTCGCCGTTGTCCTTGTCAACGGACTTCCAGTCCTTCTCGACGAACTCAGGGGCGTCGTCATCCTCTGGGAAGGTTGCGTCGTGAAGTTCTTCGATGACCGATTCCATTGCCGCTGGCAAGCTCAACTTTCTGATTTCTGATTCGAACATTTGCTTCTTCAATGACATATTGTCCTCCTAGATTGCCCCGAGACGTTTTGCCTCGTCGATGTCTCTCTTGTTCATAATGTAGTAGCCGTTACGGTTCTCTGCCGTGTTGTTCTTCAATGCTCCGAACCTGTACCGATAAGCGTCGATGTCGTGCGGGGCTGCTGTTCCCGTCACTTCAAGTTCATGCATAGGGACGAACTGTTGTGCAAACTGGTTCATGTCGGCTTCGTTCTTGAAACGGATTACGTCCACCTTGCTGTCGTTGTTCTTGTCCTTGATGAACATTAGTCTGGATTCGCTAAGCTCGTCATATTCCTTCTTGTTCTTCATGAGGTCGTCAGCGTGGCGAGCCTTCATGCTGGAATCGTTTGTCGTTGTCACGTTGTATTTGCCGTCTGACATACGATTGATTTCGTTCATCTTGTTGGTGAACGACGTTCCGTGCATGTTCGCACCCCACTGAGCCTTCGGAATGCTTACGTACTGCCAGATATGAATCATCTCGTGGAGCAGGACTTCCTCAGCCTCGGTTTCGGTGATGTCGTTGAAATAGCTTGACAGACGGATTTTGAGTTTACCAACGTAGTTGTCGCCAACCTGTATGCTTCCAGCTGACGGCATGTTGCTGACGACACATGATGCGTCGCCGACAGCGTTTTGCGTTCCAGACATCTCGAACTGGATATCCTTCGGGAGCTTTCCACCGAAGAAACGGGAATTGAACTCGTTGTACTTCCGTTTGGCCCACTCGCTGGTTATCCTAAGGTTTGTGTCGAGCTTGTCGATGCGTTCAAAAAGAGAATTCATTTTACGACCTCTATCTGAATACAGTTTATAAACTCTAATTGTTAAAGGGGGCCACTATGCAAGCAATAATGCAAAACAGACAGATTATAGACCAGAATGCACCGAAGCTGCTAATCAACTACGATATTGCCGAGATGATACAGCTTGCAGTAGATGTTCTTAAACGCTTCGGCAAGAACGTACAAGAAGTTGAACTTATGGGCAAGAAGATGCACGGGATATGCTATCAGGATTCCGTCGTCACTATCCTGTCCGACAGGATGAAACGGCATTTTGCGGTGTATCGCAACCGTACTGGAACGCTCGTTGCAACCATTATGGACGGGATTGTGAACTCCTACCACTGGGAGATAATGTTCATTGAAGCCCATCTGAAACATTTGTTGGGACAGGAAACCGATAAACTGTAGATGAATTTGATTGGTGTCAAATATGGATAATTACAAGATTTTCATGGAAGCTATATCCAAGCTGGACCTTAGCAAGCCTCAGTTGGAAGCTCTCAGCAATTTGTATAGGATTAGTGCAAATCGTCCTAAGATTAACGGCGAGAACATGGGAGATGTTATCAACGAGGTTAACGAACGGATGGATGCTTATGCGTCTTACCTTAGTTCTATGCCTCACAGCAAAGAAGAGTTCTTTGACAAGGTGAATAAGAAGTGGCACGAGCTTAGGGATAGATACAATTTGAGAGTACCTGAGGATAACTGGTTCGATGTGGACCTGCACTCCCTGACGTGGATTCCTAGAATTAAGCACTTGGACGAGGATAGTGTATATAGTGATGAGGAAAAACGCTATGACTCCGATGCACAGGCCAAGGCTTGGCTCAACATGATGTTTGACCGTCGAAAGAAGGATAGGTCTGACTTCAGAAGGTATCTCCAATGGGAACGTGATTGCCTACGGATGAAGTACCCGTCTCGTGGTGCAGGTATTTCCGCATACAAGAATGACCCTGAAATCAACGAAGCCCTTAACCACGGAGGAACTGCCGAGCTTGTAGGAAAGTATTGCTTGGAAAAGGCTCTCATGCACCCGTTACTGGCAGGGTTGGAACAGGCTGACAATCCAGAGACTAAACGGAAATATGCTGATTTGTCTAACAGGATGGCGTACATAGAAGATGTTAAGTTCAATGGAAAAATTCCTTCAATGTATCTTGATGGCCCAGACGAGATATGGTTCGGATGGCACAGGATTCCAGGTGGAAAGAGGGCGTTCACAAAGAAACGCTTTGGCCGAGATTCTGACATGTTCTCGAAGATACCGCCCCGTCAATAAACGAACACCATTGACAAAACGGCCTTCATATCCTATCTTTGGGGCATGAAGGCCTTTATTTTTTCGGATTTTCACTATGACTATTACAGGAAGGAGATGTCTATGGACACGTTTGTGTCCAAGTTCCTCCCTGCTGACATGCTGATTGTCCCAGGCGATATAGCAAGCAAGTTTAATGCTGCCAAAGAAATTCTAAAACGGCTATGCGACATGTACAGTCATGTCGTTTTTTGTCTTGGAAACCACGACATGACAACCCATGTTGACTATGGCAAGTTCAAGACGACAGAAGAAAAGATTGAATGTTTCCACCAGCTGGCTGACTCCATCGGTAACCTCCACTTGCTGGACGGCAATGCGGAAACCATCTGTGGCGTGACCATTGGAGGATGTACTGGCATCTGGGACTATACCTACCTGAGATACCTCGATACGTCCCATACCCAGCAGGAAGTTGACAGCAACTGGGTCGCTAACACGTATGACGGCAAGTTCTGGAACTACATGAACAACGACATCACCCGTATCAGGGAGAGGTTGAACCAGCAGTGCAGGTCCGTCCTCGCATTGAAGCCCGACGTGATGGTTACTCACTATGCCCCGATAAATTTCCGAGTGCCAGACGAGCATGCCAAGTTCAACTCGGTATATTACTATTTCTCGCCTGAGTATATCAAAATGTTGAAACCAGGCTCCATCTGGTGTGCGGGCCATACACATACTGCATACCATGTTGGAAACCTCTATATCAACCCGTTGGGATATCCCGATGAGAAACCCTACGAGTTCAATTCTTTAAAAAAAGAAGATTTCGTGATAGATTTGCCTCACAATAATTTATTTTAGTAATCGAATCAAGGAGACTCAAATGCAAGAAGTGAACAATGCTACCGACAGCGTGAGAAATCACAATGTAGGCAACTCTGACTACGCAAAACATAAAATACAGCCGTGGGATGTATGGATTGAGTTCCAGCTGAACCCGTTCGATGCAGACCTTGCCAAGAGGACGCTCCGCACCAAGGCGGAAGGCGGCATGACCCAGAACGAAGCAAGGAAGCTCGACTACGAGAAAATCGTACATATCGCCTCCGAGCGCATCCGCCAGATTAAGACTGGTGTGACATGGCCAGTATCTGCCGTTGCATGTCCGACGGGAGCGAGGGTCGATGATATAGTACAAGAATACAATCTTTGTGCGAGAGATGCGATGATTCTTGACAGCATCCTCATGAAGGAACCTACGGATGCTGGTCGCATCAGGCAGTATGAAGATGTCATTCGCTTTGCTAAGGAACGCATTGAAGAGCTTAATCCGCTGATTGCAGAGGAAAAAAGACAGGCAAAGTACAAAAAAGTACCCGATAAGCGTGATTTTATCATCGAAAATGCCGCTAAAACCATAAATGCCTGCCTCAAAAAAATTTCGGCGGAACAGTCAACATATAAACAAATAACAAAGTCGATGGAATCGCTGTTGAATGAAATCGCTTCCAAAGACCAGTTAGACTTGTTTAACCATTAACCTGAGAGGGAGACATCATGAGTGTTTACGAAGATATGAATGTCATCAACCTGTCCATTCTGGATGAGGCTGCCCTTTCAGAGTTCTTTACGAACAACGTAAACAAGCACTTCTGGTTCCAGCGTACTGACATCGGTCTTGAATTGAAGTATAATACGGTATTGGAACAAACAGGGCATCTGTGGTGGAAGAAGGTTAGACGAGCTGCAAAGTTGGCTAACTTCACACCGCCAGAAGGGGATGACTACAACGTGTGTTCTGATATCGCCAATAAATTTGGACATCTTATCGAAGAACACTTGCCAAGCGGTTACGAAATTACTATAATGGCAACGTTGAAGTTCATCCGAATCGATTGCCCCTACAAGGGAACATATCGACAACCAGTCTACGATTACAACGTAGTGAACGTGGTGGACAGAAACAGTAACCGACAGCTATCGATGGAAGAAATCATTGATATCTGCGGCAAGACCAAGCTAAGGGCGCCCGATTTCGAAGTCGGAGAATACATGTTCCTAAGTCTTGGCGAGATGTTCAAATCCTTTGAGTCGTTCAAAAAGTACGTTCGAGAATGCGATAAAGACCATTACGAACTAATAGCTTTCAGGGCGACACAAGAAATTCGATAAAAATTAAAAAAATATCGAATTACCCCTTGACAAAGATTTTGAATATTTCTATAATTGACGACGTAAAGGAACAGTCAAGGTTTCAAACCTACTTTCCTGCGTCAGATTGGACCGTGAGTCCTTTCAGAAGATTGACATTTCGGCTTTGCAAAAGTTGCTAGGTTGATAACCTTACTCACACATGATAGTCTTGGCAATGGACTGTGTTGGGTGATTTAAACAATCATGACGTTAAGAACGGTGTACCCGTAGGTGAGGGAACCGTCAGCAGCAATGTTGAAGACGCCTTGTTCGATACAGGTCGGAAGGCATCGTTCTTGCGTTTTCTTTTTTAGGCTCCTTCATATGGAGGGGTCTAAATAAGGAAACGCTCACGTTTCCTAGCGGCTAATAACCGCTATGCCGTACAACGGTGGTGCTGGAAGCACCTTAAAAACTTGCGGGGTGTAGCTCAGTCTGGTAGAGCGCCTGCTTTGGGAGCAGGATGTCGTCAGTTCGAATCTGGCTACCCCGACTATCGTTTGAGTGGAGATGATACAAGTAAGCCCGTTCAAGGTATATCCTTTTGGGGCTAGTGCAGTAGCATAAGTTGCGGGATAGAGGCTGGGAAGGCTGTATGGATGGCCCAGTAATGCGCTACTCGGATGATTAAAGTGGTTTTGTCAGTTTGGCGGCTCCTATGTGGTTAACCATGGGATGCCGAGACCATCACCTAAAACAAACTGAATATTATGGTACAGGGTTGAATGGCTGGTCTGTTGCCTCCATACGGGGATTACCTCTCGTTAATTTCGGTAGGTTCGTGAGCTTTGAGTAAAGCTCTCTGCGACCAATCCTGTCGCACCCATGACAACATGTGAAAGGGGTGGTGCCCATGGATATTATTGACATGTAGCTCAGTTGGTAGAGTAGCGGACTGTTAATCCGTTCGTCACTGGTTCGAGTCCAGTCATGTCAGCTAAATTTAAAAGGATGTTGACATAGGTTATGGCATAGTTCCCAGGTGGTAGTTAACTACCGCATATACATCCGCTGAAACGAAATTTGTAGGCCAGTACGGAGTGCGCAGGAAGTCTGGTCGGGACGGTAGGGACAGTAAAGCAAAACGACGCCCCAAGTTTAGATTGGAACTCTGGGTAGCTCCCAGAAACATCCGCAGGTGAAAAGCGGCCCCTAATAGGTTGTGATAATCGTGATGGTAGCTCCATCGTGGGAACCCAACCGAAAAGGGCGGCCTATTAGCCTGAGCATTTAAAAACGGGGCTCCGCAGGTGTTTAGCATTTACTCTGTGGAGAAGATGAAGGTACTGGCGTCCAATGCTTGTATAAGTCAGTTATACCATGCATCAGTGAAGTTTTTTATCCATTTGTGCGGATATTGACCGTTCTTCACAGTTTTCGTTGTAGTTTAGTTGGTAAAACGGACAAAAGTTGAGGTCTGTCTTGCCAGTTAAAAGCACTAATCCGTCTGCTATAGAAATGACGGAGAGACCTTCTGACAGTTAATACGGGAAAGTCCCAAACCAGGGTTAAGCTGTCATTTTTGCCTGGGTAGCTCAGTTGGTAGAGCGACGCATTTGTAATGCGTTGGTCGGGAGTTCGAGCCTCTCCGCAGGCGCTAATTTATTTTTATTCACGTTTAGCTTAACTGGAAGAGTTGCCTGTCTGCAGCGGGAAACAAAGGTTCGATTCCTTTAACGTGAGCTATTTATTGCCGATTCGCCAAGCTGGTAAGGCACAGGATTCTGAATCCTGTATTCGGGCGTTCGAACCGCTCATCGGCAACTATGAAGAAATTTGCGGGGTGGAGCAGTTGGTAGCTTGTTGGGCTCATAACCCAAAGGTCGCAGCGTTCGAGTCCTGCCCCCGCTACTAATTCGATTGTCCAAGGGTCGTCATGACGGCATTTGGTAAAGTTCGAAGCCTATCAAGTGGAAGGTTAAATTCCTTCACGATTCTTGGACAATCATTTTTGCCGCTGTAGCTCAGTGTGGTAGAGCGTTGGTCTGAAGAACCAAGCGTCAGAGGTTCGACTCCTCTCGGCGGCACTACACATAGGTGAAATAAAGTAGGTGCCCACCGTGTGGGATTTTGGTGGTTCTAAACCACCCACCTATGTCGTTATCCGCAGCTATAGCAACTGGTTAGATAGCCACTCTGATAAGGTGGAGGTTCCTGGTTCGAGTCCAGGGTTGCGGACTACATTTTTGGCGCTATCGAATAACTGGCCTAGTTCATCGCCCTTTCACGGCGGCAATACGGGTTCGAGTCCCGTTGGCGCTACTACATTCCGACGTAGCTCAGCTGGTAGAGCAGGGCTTTCGTAAAGCTCAGGTCGTAAGTTCGAGTCTTACTGTCGGAGTTAGAAAACATCTGGCTAAATGTCCGTCATTGAGGGCCAGACCCGTTTCGTTCGGATATCGATGGACGGGAGGCGTGATGAAGCCTGCTATTAAAAGGTAACGATACCCATCTAGGTCTATGTAAGGGCTGGTAGGTGAGCCCGTTCGCAACATAGATGACAAACCGATGGCCTCGGCGACAAGCGGAAAGGATGCCGTAACCCCCGCAGCTCCTCGAATTCATCAAACTTCGGAATATAGCTCAGTCTGGTAGAGCGCTTGCTTCGGGAGCAAGAGGTCGTAGGTCCAAATCCTGCCATTCCGACTAAAACACAAATGAGTAGAACCCGTGTTGCATCATTCTTGATTTCATGCTAGCGGGCTAACCCAGATGGGGAAAACTCTGGGATGAGGAATCTGTCTCTGCGAATTAGATGAATACCAGAATGATGGTCGCAGAGGTGTAGTATTGGCTCTACTAAAATATGCCACGTGAGACCATTTGAAATAAGAATGGGGGAGATAAACTTTGGGTTAACCACCAAGTGTGCTCCTTAATCCGACCTTGAAATTAGGCCGCCTGTAAGTTTGTGTTTTCATTTATGGCTCTATCGAATAACTGGCCTAGTTCGTCGCCCTCTCAAGGCGGTAATACGGGTTCGAGTCCCGTTGGAGCTACTATAAAATCTGGTGCTTATTATATTCTATTTTGCGCTTCTATAAAAGTTATCTATGATAACTGAAGCTGCCAACTGTGTTGGTGGAGGGAATATTGGTTCGAGTCCAGTCAAAACGTATAGTAAGTACCTTCTTTTTGCAGCCATGCTGAAATTGGTAGCCAGGCCAGCCTGTCACGCTGGTGTCCTATGGGCGTGCGAGTTCAAGTCTCGCTGGTTGCGCTAATATACTTCCATAGCTCAGTTGGTTCAGAGCGCTTGCCTTACAAGCAAGGGGTCATAGGTTCGAATCCTATTGGGAGTACGAATTTACCCCCTCAGTAGTGTAATGGCAGCACAAGGGATTGTGATTCCCTTAGTTCGAGTTCGAATCTCGGCTGGCGGACTAAAATCAAAAACAGTATAAAAATCGTCATAGTTTATCCGCTGTTCTATGGCAGAGTTTTTTGCTCTTGCAAGGCGGTCTCCGTCAATTAAGTCAATCATGTCGAGACGGACATGGGATGTCGGAGGACGTGACCCCTGCTCGGTGTCAGGCTAAAACGCCGCCATTTTTGCTCTCGTAGCTCAACTGGATAGAGCGCCAGACTACGAATCTGGAGGTTGCAAGTTCGAGCCTTGCCGAGAGTACGAGTTTTAGAGGTGAGTTGGCTGGCGCATCACGCGGTCTTGAAAACCGTTTGGGGTTAATAGCCCCTCGCAGGTTCGATTCCTGTCACCTCTGCGAATTTTGAAAAGGTTCATTAGCGTTCTTCTCGCAAAAGAGCTAATGACGGGTTGAAGCATGCGAGGTGCTTACGAACCCGAGGTGGCAAACGACTACAACTGGAGAAGTTTGAGGTTGCCCACGATGACGTACCTGCTATGAAAGACCGTAGACTGATAGTCCAAAAGCGTCATCACCGATGCGGTGTAGCTCAGTTGGTAGAGCAACGGAATCATAATCCGTGTGTCAACGGTTCAAGTCCGTTCTCCGCAACTATGCAGCTCGGCAGTTAAACAATGCCGTTTCTGACAAAGATAAGGTTGGTCAGTATAAAGCGCTTCAACAACATAAGAACCTAAAGCAACGGGGGCTGCTATAATTTTAAATCGGGTTGTGGCGGAATTGGTAGACGCGCACCGTTCAGGGCGGTGTTCTGAGAGGAGTGTGAGTTCGATTCTCACCAACCCGACGCTGACAAGTTTTTGACAAGCAAAGATTTTTGCCAAATTTTCAACTTTTTTGACAAAACGGGTTGACAGTTGTCAATTATCTTTCTATATTTCAGGACGTGGTTGACACGAGATGCCAACTCGCTGATTGACAGTTCGGTTTTGCAATTATGGGGTATTAGCTCAGTTGGTAGAGCACCTGCTTTGCAAGCAGGGGGTCAGGAGTTCGAATCTCCTATGCTCCACGAATTTTAATGATACAGGCATACAACCGATTCATTGGAGCAACAATAATCGGTGGCGATTAAATCGGCTTTGGATGTGCTAGTCCGAGACAGAGGTATTCAGCCGATTGACTGACTGGGCGACCATTAATGTATGCTGAATCGATGTGGACCACAGGTGTGCGGTGCGACAGGGGAAGGTTAACCCTTCTTACGAGTCCCCTCGGGTCGAGTATCATTATTTCTTTTTTCTTTTGGGTTGACTGCGAGGATGGTGGTTTCGCAACGGACTGTAAATCCGTTCCCTCTGGGTAAACGCTGTAGGTTCGACTCCTATTCAACCCACTAAAAGTCAGTGTCGTTTGAAAGCGTTACTTAGGATGAAGCTAAAAAGAACACGCTTTCTCTTTTTACCTGACTTCTTTTGTTCCAGGATAGCTCAGTTGGTTAGAGCACGTAAAACACCTGTTCGCCTTTTTCTCCCGCAAGGGTTGCGATAGAATGGGTTACTTAGCCTGTTAAGCTCGGGGTCGTAGGTTCGAGTCCTGCTCCTGGTACTAATAAATTTCATCCAGTGTCGATAGAAACCGTTACTTCGCTCTGACTTTTTACTTCAGATTTGCCCTAACGGGCGTAATCGGTTTCGCTTTTTACCTGGATTTCCCCAGTGTAGCTCAGTTGGTAGAGCGCGTAAAAGACCTGTTTGCTTTTCTCCCGCAAGGGTTGCGATAGAATGGGTTACTTAGTCTGCAAAACTCGTGGTCACAGGTTCGAGTCCTGTCGCTGGGTCTAAACAATCTTTCCGTTTCAGCGTAGCAGCAAACGGTGCCAAATCGCAGGTGGCACACCAAACCGTATGAGTAGCCTTTCCGTGGCTGGATGTGGTGAAATGACATAAGGTGATTCTTGCGGATATATCGGTCGCTCCGATGAAATTTCCTTTTGTAAACGGCTGTTTCGCACAGCGCAAGCTCCCTTTCGGAAACAAAAGTTAAAAGGGATTATGATAGCGGATAACCAACGCCAATGGTGATATGCGAAGGAACAAATGCGAGGCTAGGGACTTTAGCTCAATTGGTGAGAGCTACGGACTCATAACCCGTCGGTTCTCGGTTCAAGTCCGAGAGGTCCCAGAGTCTTGCTTTCTTACCGTTTGTTTACTGTGACGACATTGCAAATCAAACGGCCTCTAAAGTTGGAAGTAAAAAGGGCAGGAAGGATATGGCGTCGAAAACCGTATCTGGTAATGCGGGTGAACTTCACATGAGGATAGTTCTATGCCTCGAAGAGTTTCAAATAGATAGCGTTTCGCACCGTCCCGAGATGAAGGTGGGGTGTCAGCGACCCAAAGAGCTGATGGTGCAATAGATTGGTGCACAAATCTTAGCCTCCAGGTTTGGTGCAGTTCGGACTTCGGTTCGTTCTGTATCGTGATTCGATTTCATGAAGGTTAACTAATATGCGGATGTAGCTCAATTGGTAGAGTTCCTGCCCTCCAAGCAGGTTGTTGTGGGTTCGAGTCCCATTATCCGCTCGAATTTGAGTTCGTAGCTCAGATGGTAGAGCAATAGACTTTTAATCTATGGGTCGCGAGTTCGACTCTCGCCGAGCTCACGAAAATAAGCTTCATTAGCTCAGTTGGTAGAGCAGTTGCCTCTTAAGCATCGGGTCCAAGGTTCGAGCCCTTGATGGAGCACTACATTACTGGGGTATCGTCAAGTTGGTAAGACATGGGATTTTGATTCCCATATTCGTTGGTTCGAGTCCAGCTACCCCAACGAAATAGGCACTGAAAGATGGTCATGTGTTGCAAGACACGTTGTAAAATCCAAAGGTTGCGGAGAAATCCACATAACGGGTGCCGACAAGAATTTCCACAATCACTAAAAATGACTGCCGTCTTCGCCCCAATGCAGTTGGCGGTAGTTATGGATAGGACGCATGTGGTTCACAGTGACTAGCATGCTACTATCCGTGTGATTCACAAAGCATCATCCCGATGAGTTAAACCCTCATCGGTGAGGGCAGACCGCTCTCATTCCAGGTGTGGAAGTCAAGGGAAGACGATGATGCACAAGTTCCTGTTCTTTCTAACAGGATATATTGCTCGAAGAAATGTTGGTATTGAGGGCTATGTATTCAGTGAATACTTGCTGTAACCATATAGCATTACGAGGAAGTTCCTCGAACATGTAATGGTGACAGCAATTTCAATGGATATTGAGCCAAGATAACATACGTCTCCGTGTTTTCAATCAGGTACTGTTCCCTGCGGTGAATCCGAAAACTGGCCGCATTGATTTGCGCATAGGTGCGGATGATTGCCTCTATAAGAGCACGGCTTACCATTCAGCTCGTTACGAAAGAGAATGGATTTCGCGCAAGTACCCAAGTGGTCGAAGGGGGAGGTCTGCAAAACCTCTAGGCCGAAAGGCTCGCGTAAGTCCGAATCTTACCTTGTGCTTAATTTTAACAGTAATGGAGACTCTATGAGTACATTGGATAACGTTCATGTGGCGCAAGCTGTTGCTGCGGTAAAGGCTGCCGTTGAACCTCAAATTGAAAAGCTGGCTGAAAACAAGCTTTTGTTCAAGGATGGCGAAGCTTCCAGACGTGAAATTCTCGATGCCGTTTATGACATTTATCGTAAGGCGACGATAAACAACGGTGTTAAGATGTGGCGTGCTTGGGACACTTTCGACAAGGATACGCACACATGCACGATAACGGTTGACGTTTTTGCTGGAAAGGAAAAGGTAACGTTTAAACACGTTGTCGGCCCGAAACAGTAATTCCGATTGTGCTTGTAGCTCAGTTGGATAGAGCAACAGTTTCCTAAACTGTAGGTCGCCAGTTCGACTCTGGCCAAGCACACTAATGGAGAGATGGCTGAATTGGTAAAAGCGGAGCTTTGCTAAAGCTTTGTCGGTAACGGCGCGCAGGTTCGAACCCTGTTCTCTCCTCTAATTTCCCCACAGTAGCTCAGTCTGGTAGAGCGCTAGTAAATGAACAGCCTTTCGCTTTTTTCCCTGCAAAGGTGACGTATGGATGGCTTACTTCGATAATGGGAACTGGATGTCGTAGGTTCAAATCCTGCCTGTGGGACTAAATTTTTTCGTGGTTATAACATAGTCTGGTCTAATGTGTCAGCTTGCCATGCTGGAGACATGGGTTCAAATCCCATTAACCACTTAACACATGCCGACGCCTCCCCGTCAATCTGGTGACAGGTTGATTAACGGTAGGGGAGGGTTCCTCTTACAACTTTCTCGGTGAAAATCGTTGCGACGTGAGAGTTACTTAGATTGCCATAACATTAATCTTGTGAAAGTTCGACTCTTTCCGTCGGCATGTTTTTCTTTTATGTCAGATTAGCTCAATGGTAGAGCTCCAGGCCCAAAACTCAGCCACTTTCGCTTTTCCCAATCCCATGGATTGTGGTGTAGAAACGTGCTACTTAGGAATCATCCAGGAGGTTGTCGGTCCGAGTCCGACATCTGGCAATACTTTTTTAACAACATCAACAATTCCTAATCACAACAAAGGAGATGATTATGGCGTCGATTAACAAGAGAAAGGTATCTACCCCTGTGTTTACTTACGAGGGTGGAAAGGCTTCACGAATCGGTTTCGAGGAGAAGTTGCAGCGTACAGTGCTGTGCTGCCTCCTGAACGAGGATACGTTCTATGAGGACGGAGAGTCCATCAAGGACCGTATCAAGGAATACATGGGCAAGGTCAGCACAGAGTTTGCAATCGCAACTCTGAACAAGGCCAAGCACGAGTATCACCTTCGTCATACCCCGTTGTTCATGCTTACTGTGCTCGCAGGCCAGGGAAAGCTGACTAAGGAACTTGTTTACTCGACGGTAACCCGTGTTGATGACATCACCGAGTTGCTCGCCATGTACCTCGCAGACGGCAAGAAGAAGACGCTTCCGAAGCAGTTGCAGAAGGGCTTGGCTATGTCGTTCGACAAGTTCGACGAGTACCAGTTCGGTAAGTACAAGGGTAACAAGAAGAATGTGTCATTGAAGGATGCAGTCATGCTGTGCCACCCGAAGGCACCGAATGACGAGAAGAACGCTCTCTACAAGAAGATTGTAGACGACAGCCTTGCTACACCGCTTACTTGGGAGACCGAGTTGAGCGCTGGTAAGGACAAGAAGACGGTCTTCGAGAACCTTCTTTCAACGAACAAGCTGGGTGCCCTCGCCCTGTTGAGGAACCTCCGCAACATGGAGCAGGCAAAGGTGTCACAGCGAGCAATCGCAGACGGCATCTCGAAGATGAACGTGCGTGGTATCATGCCGTACAACTTCTACACCGCAAACAAGCACAGCGACGGAACCTACTCCAAGCAGATTGAAGCAGCAATGCTCAGGGCAGCTCGTGAGACGTTCGACAAGTTGGAGGGTAACACCCTGTTCATGGTCGATACGTCGGGTTCTATGGACAACCATTTGGCAGGTAAGAGCGAAGTCACTCGTGGAGAGGCTGCCGCATCTCTCGCTGCCATCATGGATGAGGTCTGTGAGTTTGACAAGGTTTACACCTTCGATATGGATGCACATGCAACCACATCCAAGGGTTTTGCACTTGCCGACCGCTGTTCTCGTTGCACTGGCGGTACTGACCTTTACGGTTGTACCAACAGTGCTGTTAGAGCTAACACCAGACCGTTTGACCGTGTGATTATCATCACAGACGAGCAGTCTATTGGCGGTTGCTTCACCAAGGATGTTCTCCGCATCCCGCACAAGTACATCGTGAACGTGGCTCCGCACCAGTTCGGAATCTCTTACGGTGACTTCATCCACATCAACGGATTCAGCGACGGTATCTTCAAGTACATCGCTGAGTACGAGAAGATGGGTGCAAAGAGCGAAGAGTAATTTCTTTGTTCGTTAGACATTAGGGTGGCCGAAAGGCCATCCGTTTTTTAGGGCGTTCGACCAGTTGGTAGGTCTGCAGTCTCCAAAACTGTTAGTCGGTGGTTCGAGTCCATCACGTCCTGCTATATCGGTTAGTGGTGGAATGGAAGACACTCCAGCCTTAGGAGCTGGTGCTCGAAAGGGCGTGTGGGTTCGAGTCCCACCTTGCCGATTATTTTTCTCACCTCGGTAGGTGGCGGAATTGGCATACGCGCCAGACTCAAAATCTGGTATTCGCAAGGGTGTGAGGGTTCAAGCCCCTCCCTACCGACTAATACCTGTGTTCGCCCGAGTAGCTCAGCTGGACAGAGCGTCTGCCTTCTAAGCAGAGGGTCACAGGTTCGATTCCTGTCTCGGGTACTATTTGCAAAGCCGAAAGATAAAACATCAGGCCCGACTGGTTTCCAGTCGGGCTTTTTTTGTTGACAGCGGATTTATATTTTACTATATTTCAGTACAAGCAAGGAAATTCTATGCAGAACACTGACTTTATTGAAACTCTTTCCGCAAAACTGTCTGACGGTGTACAACCAGCTATGGATTTAGTGGTAGAAAACATCCTAAATGAAGCTGATTTTGCAAAGTATGGCAACGACGAAGAAGATGTTTACTACAAGTATTCAATCCTTCTTCGTGCATCTGGGTTCCGCCCGAACGAGTTCGAAAATGAACTGAGGGCATCCGTGAGTGCCGCATCTGATATTGCGGTCACATCTAACTCTAAGAAAGGAAAGGCTTTGGACCGTGAGTCGTTGCTGTGCGAGGTTATTGAATATCTCGCCAAGGAATACTACAACGGTCATGAAAAAGCGTCTGACGATTCGTATGACGGTCTCGTAATGGAACTTCGGTCTATCAATCCGAAGAACCCGTTGGCTGCGGGTGGGTTGGCTGCAGCCGACGATACGGGCCGAAAGAAATTCCAGCATTACCTAGTTACGGGTACACAGCAGAAGTATGCCAACATGGACGCATTCAAGGATGAATGGTTCCCTCAGTATGGTGGCAAGCATCGCCTTATGCTGAATGGCAAATGCGATGGTGCTGGAAGCGAAGTCATGTATCAGGACGGCAAGATTGTCCAAGCGATTTCCCGTGGTGACGGTTTCCAAGGTGAGGATATAACTCAATCTGCTTTGAAGTGGAAGGGCCTTGTTCACGAAATCCCGAACTTCACGGGTTCAATCCGTGGTGAGTTCATGTTGAAGGAAAGCGTGTTCCTCGAAAAGTATTCCCAGACGATGAAGACTGCTAGAAACGCTAGCTCTGGTTTGTCAAAGCGTCTTGACGGCAAGGGTTCCGAGGATATGTCCTTTGTCGCCTACGATGTTCTCAACAGGGCTCCGACCCAGTTCAAGACCGAATTGGAAAAGATGCAGTGGCTGGAATCCTGCGGATTTGAAGTTCCTATGTATGAACTTGTCGATACGCTTGAACAGGTCAATGCGTTCCGTGAAAAGGTGTTTGCAAGCCGAAAGAAATCTATCGACTATGGCTGTGACGGCATTGTGGTCAAGATAAATGACATCGACTATGACGACCTTCGCCGCAAGACCCCGATGACGCAGTGTGCTATCAAGTTTGAACTGGAAACCGCCATTGCCACTCTAATTGGAATAGAATGGAGCTGCAAGGGCAGGTATCTTTCTCCTGTTGCTATACTGACCCCGACAGAACTTGATGGTGTGACGGTAGAACGAGCCTCCTTGTCTAACCTGAACAAGATGCAGCAAATGGGCATTCAGATTGGTTGCAAGGTCCAGATTTCCCGTCATGGTGAAGTTATTCCTCAGGTCGATAGTGTTGTAAAATAATTTTTACAATATAGGTGTTGCCACGAAGTATTTAATTAGGTATATTTTAGGTACAAACAAAGAGGTAACATCATGAAAAAGCTTATCGGTATCATTCTTGTTTTCGCTGCAATGGTGTTTGCGAAATACGATGTGTACGGTGGAACGGGATTCTTCGTAAATAGCGAGTATCTCGTGACTGCATATCATGTCGTTGATGGTTATGAAAATATCTGCTATTACGACATAAAGAATGATACATGTATCAAGGCTCACGTCGTGGATTATACGGTTGACTCGGATGTTGCCTTGTTGAAGCTTGATGAGGAACCTGTGGAAATGCCTATGGTATGCCGTCTTGCTCACGGTGAATTGCCTATCGGGGAAAGACTGCTGTCGTATGGCTATCCTGACCCGATTAACGACACTTCTTTGACTGTTATCCCGTTGAGTATTCGCATGCAGTATCGGTATGATGGCAATTACAGTTTCTATCGAATGACAGGAACGTTGCGGAGTGGAATGTCTGGCGGGCCTAACTTTACTAGGGACGGTCGAATCGGCGGAATGAGCAAGTCTATAATTGTGGAAGAGAATACTAGCAATGTGGTTAAGTCTACCGAATTGGTTCGTATTCTCCGTAAGAATGGTGTAACGGAATATCCGAATACAAAGAATGTGAAGAAATGTGTTATAAGCATCTTGAGTTCAGATTCAGAGTTCAAGTCTGCTCGTCAAAAATGGGGTTACTAATGATTCCTGAAAAATACAAAGAATATGTGGCATCGAACATTGCTTTCCCGAAGGAATGCCCTGTCTGCCACGGTGAGTTGAATGTGTTGGACAACGGGATGGTTTGCTGTGTGAACCCGTCCTGCCCTCAAAAGATTGTCCATAAGTTTGCCAACTTCTTCGATGTCTTGGCGATTGACGGTGCTGGAGATAGCTGTGTTTCTGCCCTTGTCAATGAAGTCGGCATGAAGAAGATTCCTGAACTGATTTCCGATGCCGTATCTGGCGGAAACGGGCTTGCCAAGGCAATGAATAGCCAAGTGAACGGTGCGAAGCTCCGTAAGAACATGTTGGCGGCAATGAACGAACCGATTTCCATGAGCAAGTTCCTGTCTCTGTTTGACTTTGACGGGTTCTCCGAAGCTAAACTGTCTGGTTTGGAGCGCCTTGAAGTGTTCGGCGGATGGTATGACAACCCGATGTCCACATTGGCGACCATCCGTTCATATACTCCTGAAAAGCTTGCCATGTTGGTCATCCCTGGGTTCAGCGCTTATGAAGTTAAGTTGAATTTGTTTACCCAGATGTTTGACGCTATTGATGAAATCACGGGAACTGTTGAACTCGGAAAGTTCACTTTCAAGAAGTCTGTGGAAATGGATGCTCTTGGTGGATTGTCTTTCTGCTTCACTGGTGCGATGGAATACAATCGTGACGACCTTGAACGCACCGTGAAGGCGTTTGGTGGGCTTGTAAAGGGAAGTGTCAGTGCAAAGCTTGATTATCTCGTGCAGGCTGACGAAAACTCCACCTCTACCAAGTCGAAGAAGGCAAAGCAGCTCGGCGTGAAGATTATTACGCCAGAAAAGTTCTTTGCCCTCTTGAAAGAAAAGGGTGTAAATACTATATTGTAGTTGGAGGTTCTCATGAATGAAGAAGAACTTAAAGATTTGAGCGTCGATGTCAAGGAATGGTTTCAAGACCAGGTCGAACTTGATTGCGACTGCATGAATGTCGAAAGCGAAACCGAAGGGGATGATGATAGCGATGTTGTCATCACGGTAGGCTACCATTCAAAGGAATGGTCTGTCGCAAACCCTGACGGAAAGATGTTTGAAACGGAAACTGCTCTTGAAGAGTATCTGAAAGAGAAGATTGGTTCCGACCTTGAAGACGTACTTAATCAGTACGATGTGGAATATTCCAATGTGGACGTAAGTGTTACTTCGATGTTTGATTTCACTGCAACCATCGAAGGAAAGTATGCTCCCAAGGAAGAGAGTGACGAAACGGATTCGTCTGACCTTTATTAACCGAAGAGGATTAAAATGAAAGAAGTACAAATCAAAATCAAGTATCTTGATGACAGTATCACCCGCCTTACCTATGTTGATGGCAAGTCCGACTGGATTGACTTGGCAGCCGCTGAAACTGTCACGTTGAAGAAGGGCGAATTCAAGCTTATCCACCTTGGTGTTGCGATGGAGTTGCCCGAAGGTTACGAAGCACATATCGCTCCTCGCAGTTCTACGTTCAAGAACTTCAAGATTCTTGAAACTAACAGCGTTGGTGTGGTTGACCGTTCATACTGCGGCCCGAACGACTGGTGGAAGATGGCTGTTTACGCAACGGAAGACACCACCATCAACAAGGGTGACCGCATCGCACAGTTCCGCATCATTGAAAACCAGCCGAAGCTGAACTTTGTTGAAGGTGAACTTACTGGTAAGGACCGTGGTGGTTTCGGCTCTACGGGCAAAAACTAATCGGAAACCTTTGATGTATAAACATTAAGGTGAGTGCTAGCGAATTGCGTCGCCATCATATAGGCATGGGACCGTCGCTGGCACTTACTTTTTAGCCTATCTGCTAGTGTAGAAAAGGTTTCTGGGGTCGTCAGAGCAATCTGGCGGCCCCTGTTTTTGTATGGTAGCTCCTTAAAATATATAAACCCTTAGTAGGTGCAAAGGAGCCCTCATGAAAGAGCTAATCAAATCGCTTACCTCCATGGGCCTTACGGTGACCAGGGATGGGATGATAATCTATGATAATATCACCTTCGGCAAACTGGACTCAAACGGGAAACCCGCAATCTACTGCTATCCCTTCATCTGCTGGGATGACGAGCAAGACAAGGAATGGCTCGATTCAAGCGAAAGTATCAGCGTAGATGACGAGTTCTACGACTATTACGAGCAATTTTGCGCGGACTACCATAGCTTGTTTAACTTTAACAAAATGGGCGGAGTTTCCCTTGTAGGAAGCGTCTCGAAGCATGACGTGAACATCGTCGAGCTGTTCCGTGATGTCCTGCAAATTTATAAGGAAATTGTACGCGATTTAAGAGAAAAAGCTATTCAAAATTTTTAGTCCATATGGTCAAGAATCTATAAACTAAGGGTATGGTTAGATACCCGAGGATAGGTTTATGGCAGAAATGTGGATAGCGGCTTTGAAGACGAATAGTCCAGCGTTGCTGATATTCACGTTGGTTGCTCTTGGATTGTTTTATCTCATCAAGCGGATTGAAACGCAAAGGAAGGACACAGGAGTTAAACGTAACGAGCAATTCAGTCAAGTGGACAAGAAGTTCCTTGAAATGCAACTGGAATACCAGAAGAAAGAAGCCTGTTACAGAGAGCAGATGCTTCTTCTGGAAAACAAGATTTTATTGACACAGAAAGATGTAGATGCTGTAAAGGACAAATTGAAGACTGTGGACTATAAATTAGAGCAGATTACTACGGCCCTAAATGCAATCAACGAGAACCTGTCGGGTATCAAATCGACTTTAACCACATCGTTGAATACGATTGAAAAACGAATTGAAAGATTGGAAAACGCAAAAGATGAGTAAAACTGAGGGGGATATATGAGCTGCGGATGTCACAACGGAATACCGAACGAGATTTATGACAGGATGCCTTACATGAGGCAGACACCGACACATCGTCATTGCTGCCCTCCGCCTCCACCACTGTTCATGCCGTTCCAACCACCTCCTTGGTTTGGACCGTGCTTCCCGCCTCCGCCTAGACAGGCAGGCCCGTGGGAATACACCCCGTCGAGGATGTACCCAGGTCCTCCGCCATGTGGATGCGGACCTCGCCCGCACATTCCTCCTCCGTACCCCCACTTTTGGCCGCATCCGTGGCACCAGCCTTATTTTGGCGGTCCGACCTTCCATTACCAGTGTATGCCTCAACAGGCTCCTGTATGCGGCTGTATGGGCCCGATGATGCCTATGCCGCATCCTCCTCATGGTTGTGGATGCCATCCTAGACCTATCTGGCCGAATCCAATTGGCCCGATGCCGCCTATTCCACCGAGGCCGCTTCCGCCTCCTCCGCCAGACCCGCCTGAGATTGCTCTTCACCCGAAGCGCATCGTCGCTGCGGTTCCTACGGAACATCATGATGCTACCATCGTGGAATACAGCAACGGTCATTTCGACGTGATTGCAAACGGATATGTTCCTGTTGGCGGTGGACGCAACAATGGACCGAAGTGCTGGCATGCTCAGGACATTCGTGGAGACATTTCCGATTCCGAAGGTCTCGATACGGTCAACTTCCAGTTTAACACTTCTGAAGCAGGCGCTAGTTTCTAATGGATAAGCATTCAACATTTGTCGATACTATCAAGCAGCTCGGGCTGGATGAAGCTATGTTCGAGTGTATTGCTGGTATTCACAAGGCATGTTTTGAGCAGGTCGCCTTCGATGTCAACGCAAAGCCTAATCCAGAATCTCCTATCCCTTGGAGGCATACTGGCCAGATAAACCGCCTTCCTAGCCTTATTGGTAAGAAGGAGGTTGGCTACGGTAATTTCAACTCGGAGTGGTTCCCAGAGAGCAGAGTGGCGACGACAGACCCGACGGTTAAGAACCTGATTGCCTCGTCAAAGGAGAGCCAGATGGGTTATCGGGTTGGAACATGGGGCGGACCTGGCCGCACGGTCCTCGGTAAGAGTTCGGCGCTGTCGAACGAAAACATCTGTGCGGACACGAGTACGAGTCAGTCATAAATGAAAAAAGCAATCGGAAATCCGATTGCTTTTCTGTTTCAAATGATGTTCCTTATCGGTTCACATTTTCCATTATCTTGCAAAGAGATTCGAACTGAGACTTAGGAAGGTCCTTGTACTTGTACAGGAGGTTGGCACAACGGTTCTTGTATTCGTCAGTATACTTTGACATTCCCTTCATCTTGTCAACGGTTGCACGGAACTGCTTGATGGCGTCCTTTGCGTTCTTGTCCCAGTCGTCGCAGATAAACTTTGTGTTGACTGGAATATCAAGCTCGTCATAGCCAACCATATTGTTGTTCACGGCCTTCATCTTTTCCACCTTCACCTTGGTGACTGGCTGTATGTCCTTGACCTTCAGGAATTCTGGGTTGTTCTTTATTTTCGGAAACTTTTTATCGTCGGTAGTGGTGTCATAGACTGCGTTGATGATGTTTCTGGTTTGTCTAGGCTTTGCTACCTTTGAAACATTGTCGTTAAACATGTTCTTGACTTGGTTTGCCTTGTTGTCCCATGATTTTTCGTCGGAAGCGTCATTGCGGATTTTGGTGAGTTCTTCCTTGACGGTTTCTTTGATAGATTCTGGAATGTCGGAATCGGTGACAACGCCGTTCTTCTTCATTACATCGGCTGCGCCAGAGACCTTTGGTTTAAGAGCAGTCTCTTTGCTTGGTTTCACTTCCTTGAAGTCCTTCTTTTCTTCGGTCTCGATGAACGATGCGCTTGCTGGGTCGTCTTCGTCACCTCCATCAAACTTTTTTGCTTCGGGGGTCTCCTTCAATTCGACTGGCCTCATGAGGCTCGTGTAACTGCCGCAAGGGTCGTCTTCAGGAAGGTCGGCGACCAAGTCAAACAAATTCTTGTAGTCTTCAATGAATTTCATAATATACCGAGTGGTTATATTTACCAATAGTTTATAACCTTATTATGAATGCGGATGTGGCAGTGAGTGTATAAACTATATACGAAATCACAATTGTAGGATGCCATAATGTCCAATCAAGTCGATATGTTTAAATACTATGCCTCTCAACTGAATTTGAGTAAGCCTCAGTTGGAAGCTGTCACGAATTGTTTTCAGGCTTGCTTTGAAGCTGATGAAACTGCAACAAACGCAGAGACTGGCACTGAGCCTAATGTCACTAAGCAGCCCGAGGAAGCCGCTCCGTCTGAAAACAGGCAGCAGAAGGGTTCTTTCCAAGATAACAACATGTGGAGTGATGTTCAGATGAAGGAACTGTTGAAGACCGACAATTCTCGTCTGAAGCAGATGATGAACAACAGGGGTAGCAGGGGCGTTGCCAAGGTTAGCAAGGGTGACGAGAAGGCTATCATGAATGCTGGCCGTGATGTTGTCAACGGAAACTACCACAACATTGTTAACAATGAAGAGGCTCGTCAGCGTAACATTCGTTGGCAGAATTTCCTTAACAAGACGCTTGGACTCAATCTTGATGTCGATGGAAAGTGGGGCAAGGAAACCGCTGCTGCATATCAGCAGTATCTGGACTCCAAGAAACAGGCTTAATCAACTTCGCTTTAAATTAACGAAAAGCCCTTCCGATTGGAAGGGCTTTATTTTGATGAGTTCGATTTATTGTACAGTCACATAGCTTCGGACCTGATATGTGCATTTTGCCATATCTGTCGTATTGGGACGGTTTTGCTTCACGAATCCAGAAAGGAGCATGCCGTCATAGAAGAAAGATAAGTCGGATTTGCGATTGCTGTTTCTGAAAGTCATTCCGATTACTTTTCCGTGACTGGAAATTGCGGCTCCGCTGAAACCACCTGGCAATCGGACATTCAATGCACGGGCGACATACTCAGGAAATGTCGAATCGGAAACGACCTTTGCGGGAAACGCCTGTGACTGGACCTTTGGGTTGAATTCATTGAACCCTGTTACTGTTACGGGTTCACCCGATTTTACAGCACGGTCTTCGATTTTGCATGCGTTAAGGAATACCTTGTTGTCAACCTGTACGATAGCCAAGTTGACATATTCGTTCTTGGCTTTGTCAAACACGGTGTCTGCGGAGTATTCAACTCTTGCGATGATGGGGAGGCCGTTTACCATCACGACGATGGAATCCAGTTTTTCGGATGCTCGTGCGACATCGCCTGATGTAACGATGTAGTGCTCGTTGAATGCGATGCCTGTACCGTATACCTTTGTTATTTTGTGCTTTTCCGTATCAGCGAACAGTGAGGTCGCAAGGATGCAGATTAAGAGGATGAGTGTTTGTTTCATGATATACTCCTTTTGTGTTTACGTGTTTAATATACATAATTAAAAGCGAGCTGTCAAGATGTTTTTATAAAAAAATATAAAAAAGTAACAAAATCTAATTTTTGAGTTGACAATAAATAAATAATTAACTATATTCATAACACAACCAAACACAAAGGAAATATCATGGCTGAAAAGAAAGAAAACTGCATTGATTGCAGTAAGGGTTACTATTCCATTGCGTTCTACTCCAAGACCGAAAATACTGAAACCGTCGATTCGTTCGTTCCTAAGGACGAAACGGATATGCATGATTACTTGAAGCGTACTATCGGTCACTTCTTTAGTAATTATTGCTCGACGGGTGATACCAGCATGGTAAAGAAGATGGAAGATTTGAAACTGTTTGACGGCTCTCCGCTTGCCCTGTCTCACGACAAGGTGTCGCTCGAATATCATTCGGGTACGGTCAAGTATTGGAGTGTCATGTTTGACTATTACATCTGCATAAACGGGTGCCCTGGTCACAAGGAAGCTGCTTATATGCTTGTTCATGTTAAATGGAACAGGACTTGATGCTATGCAAGTCTTGCTAAAAATGTATTTTACTGATAGTTTGAAACTAATAGACTATCATGAGTACATTGAGCGTTTGCATCATTGCTAAGAATGAATCTGAGGTAATCGGACGGTGTCTTGACTGTGTAAAGTCGTTTGCCGACGAGATTGTAGTTGTTGATACTGGTTCTACCGACGACACAAAAGAAATTGCTTCCAAGTTCACCGACAAGGTGTTCGATTTTAAGTGGATAAATGATTTTGCCGCCGCAAGGAATTTCAGTTTCAGCAAGGCCACAATGGATTATGTCATGTGGTTGGACTGCGATGATATAATCGATGAGGCCAATCAGAAGGCGATACGTGATTGGAAAGATGCTGTCCCGTCGAATGATTGCGATACGTTCATGGCGAAATACGATGTCGGCGGTTCCATGACAACGATGGTAACTCGTATCATCAAAAGAGGTACATGCCAGTGGGAAGGTTTCGTTCACGAGTACCTCGCATCCACTTCAAAACGAATCTGTTTGGACTTTACAATCACCCACAGCAAGCCGACTTCAAGTGTAGAGCGTGATAGCGGAAGGAATCTGAGGATTTTCCAAGAGAAGCTGAAAGAAAATGTCCAGTTCAGTACAAGGGATATCCTATATTATGCGAAAGAACTGTATTGGAATGGGGACAACGAGAATGCCAGTATATGGTTCAATAAATTCTTCGACCAGCCTAATGCGTGGGTAGAAGATAGAATAGAAGCGGCTCGTATGAAGGCTGACATTCTTGAAAAGGAAGGGAAGCTGGATGAAATGATAGGCTTCCTTTCACAATCAATTCTCAAGTATGGTATGAACAATCGCCTTCTGTACATGTGTGGATTGGGACTTTATCACGCAAAGAAATACCACGAGGCGACAATGTATTTCCTTGCGGTTGTAAACGGGTTGGGAACAAACAGCGAGTATTTTGCTGATAGCACGGACTACACTTTCCTGAGTCTGGTTTGGCTCAGTTGTTGCTACTGGTATTCTGGCGACAAGGTTACAGGAAAGCGTTTCCACGAGATTGCCAAGGCGATGTACCCTCAGGCGCCAGTGATACAGACCAATGAACAGTTCTTTGGAGCTGTTTAGGCGGTAAGCAGTTTAATTTCGTCGTCAGTGTAGCTCAACCAAGTAGGCTTCCAGTTTTCAAGGAGGCCTTCTTCTTTTAGCGTTTTTAGCAGGGCTGACATTGGAATCAGTTTATGCACTGGGTTGAACACGTATGTGTTCTCCGTGCTTGAATCCAGAACACATGTATCGTCATCGTTGAATGTCAATACATAAAAGCATTCGTTTTTGGGGCCGACATACTTGACATGACGCATGTCGGACATGCGCCAATGCTCTTCGTTGTTAGCAGTAGGTCCTGTCAAATACTTCCACCAATATAGGGGATTCGCAATCATTTTTGCCTCTCATGTAACTGTTATGCGAACTTGATGAAAAAGTGCTGCCACATCCTGACCAGAGATATCCATATTCTTTTAGGCAGGCTGCGTTTAGGCAACCCGAGGAAACACTCCGCTATCACCCAATAGAGTAGAACTTTTACGTCGATGCTTGTCTTCAATTCCCTAAGCGGGATGTTGACTGTTACGGTATTGGCGTAGAATGACAGGTGGAGTGTCTTGAACGGATATCCGCTGATGTCGATGTTGGTGAAGGAGATGGAAATCTTATCATTGTCTGACGGGGATATGGTGATATTCCGATGCGATGGAGTTCCATCTATTATGGAGTAACGCCTTCCCGAGTTAGTGACGTTAACTCTGGAAAGCAGTCTGCTCTTTTTCATTATATTACAAAATTTCTCGTAGGTCATTTCATAATCCAACATTCCTTCTACAGTTTATCAGGAAGCTCAGTGTTTCTTTTTGGCTTTCTTCTTGGCTTTCTTGGCCTTGGCGGCTTCAAGCTTCTTTTTCAGCGCTTTCCTGTCGAATGGGATTTTCTCGTACGGGTCGAGCAGTAGGTCTCGTCTCATGTACTTGCAGTTTTTTACAGAGTCAGGAAGGAGCTTCTTGTTGTAAACGCAGCAAATCCCAGTAGGTGTTTCCATGAATCCGACAAGGGCGTTGTCGCAGTCAGGAATGTACGTGAGCATGTCTCCTTCCATCTCTTTGAATTCCTCTTCGGGATTCTCGGGAAACTTGACAGGCGTGATGTGCTTAGGAGTCTGGGGGCCCATGTAGCAGCAGAACGTGTTGTAGTCGAGTGCTTCCATCGCTTCTTCATACGACATGTCGCATTCTTCGGCACATTGAGCAATCATTTCCTCGTCATTATATGCAAGAATACCGTTCCCTAGGAGGCCAAGGAACGCCTTGTAGTAAGTGCATGCAGGAAACCCTTTATCGTCCCAATAGCCAAAACTTGCGTTCTTGCCGAGACGGTTCTTGCAGAAACGCAGAAGTTCGCTCAGTGACTTAGGACGTTCTCTTTCGGGAAATCCCATTTCGTCGAATACGACTTTTTCGTGTTCGTCATTGTTCTGACTATCGGTATTCGACGGGTTCTGCTGCAGAGAGTTCTTTGATTCGCACATTGTAAAGCTCCTTGATTTTTGTGATAAGTTGTGTGTATGCGGCATGTTGCGCTGCGGTGTCGGTTTGGGTTTTGGTAAGTTCGGTGATTTTTTCCTGAGCCATGCTGTAAATCTTTTGTGCAAAATCGGACATTGTTTCAGCCTTGCCCATCTTTTCCTTGAAGAAATCGACCAGGTCGGCAAGATGCCACATGTCAGCATTTGCTGCTTCAAGCGCCTTTCGGAGGAAGTTGTAACGACGGGTGTCGCTCATCTTTAACTTTGCCGTTGCAGACTGGTTCTTTCCTTCCTTGGCCTTGGAAATCTTGTCCTTGGTTTCCTTTGATGGGTGTACACCTGTGCGGGCCCGCCTCATGGCAGCCTTTGTCGCTTCGGAGTGATGGTAACCTTTTTTGCGCCCGCGCTTTTTTGGTTCTTTGTTTTGTGTAGACGCTTCGGTTCCACTTGATACTTCAGTGGAACCATCCATATCGGTCTTTTTTATATCAGGTTCATTTTGCATAGTGTACCTCAATTTATGTGTTCACACCCTAATATACAAAATTAAAATGCCCCTGTCAAGGGGTCAATATAAATAATTATTTATGGGGTCTGCTGATGGTCTGAAATAGCTTCCTGAACTCTAATCCATGGTTCTCAATCCAACGGCGGGCTAGGTCGTTCGATGATTCATCGACGCCCTCCCCTCGTTTTCTCAGTATGTAGGCTCCTATGACCAACATCTGAATCTTCATTATTGTTTTGCCATGGTCCATACATATAGTTTATCGGTTCATTCCGAGGAGGTATTTCGGTGGATTTGTAACCAAAGATTTACATTTGATTTAATTAAAAATATTAATCACCCTATTGACAGGTATGATATAATTATTTATATTTTAAGTAAACACTCATTTGGAGTAATTATGAAGGCAAAATTTCTATCAGACATCCATTACGATTTCGCTCGTAAGGAAAAACAAAAGCAAATAGAAGCGTACGGCAAGGATGCAGACTTGCTGTTGATTGCTGGTGACTTCGGAAATTCTCTCGAAACAATCAAGGAGTGTCTGAATGTTATCTCCAAATCGTGCAAGCGCTTTGTATTCGTTCTCGGAAACCACGACTTGACCGTGGAATGGGATAAGGACATCGACAGCACTGCCGAGAAGATAAAGCGTATAGCTGACTTTGCAAGTACGTTGGACAATGCTACCCTTTTGGGTTATGACAAGAATCTTACGATGGTTGATAATATTCTTATTGGCGGAACGATGGGTATATGGGATTTCCATGTAGAGGACACGTTCACCCAGTATGACTGGCGGATGCATTGGTTTGACGGTAAATATTGGGGAAAGGATGTTGACCTCCTGAAGATAAAAAGTGACGAAATGAACCGTCTTGAAATAGTTACCTCAGCCAAGCCCCATATTGTATTGACCCATTTTGCACCGTGGCAGTGCAGTACGAACCCGAAATATCATGGTTCTAAGGAAAACCAGTATTTCTATTTCAACATTGACCATTATGACTACTCTGGTATCAAATACTGGGGTTGTGGACATACTCACGATGCACACAAGCTGATGATTGGTAATACGCAGGTCATGTTGAATCCTCTTGGTTATGGAACCCATGAAGAAAATCCGTACGCCTTGCACAACCTGTCCGCAGATGATTTTACCGTGGAGATTTAGCCGCAATGACTGCACTTGAAGTATTGGAAGGTCTTCTTGGCCATCAGGTCGCTTGTGCGTTTATTTCTGTTGCGAATCAGAACCAGATGGAGATTTCCGCCGAAGAATATTCGGAGTGGACGGCGTTGCATTTCTACGGCAAGAATGCCCCAACATACGATATCGTGACGAACTCGTTACCGTCTGACAAGCGAAAATGTGCGGAAGCATTGCTTGACTACATGTTCCCTAAACGGGTGGTCAAGCTGGATGACTTCCCTGAAATTGCAAACTTATTTAACAAAGAGGAAAAAGTATGAGTATGAAAGTGTTCCATGCGTATCTGTTCAAGGAAAACGCTGAGTTCAAAGACCTTCAAGAAGCAAGGCAGTACATCAACGACTTGCGAGAGAAGTTCATCAAGTGGGTTCCGACCGATATGATAAAGTGGACTACCATCATGAAGCTTAGCCGTGCCGAACAGATGGAGAAGCTTGAAAAGGATACGCAGGACCCAGAAATTGGTGGCGTCTGGGATTATCAGCTCCAGTGTGTTATGTATGCACGAGAAGTTGATGGTGTCAATTACATCGCATTGCAGTTTTTCCCGAGCAGGCCTGTCGTCAAGTTCTTGAAAGAGAACGTGAAGTTGAGGGAGTTCTGGTATGAAAACCAGACCGATGACGGATTTGATTTGCCCGATTGGGAACAGCGTGAAAAGTTCTGGCATACTGTCTTCAACAAGTATTGGACATCTAGTCAGGCGGGGTTTGTGTGTGATATTTACAACGGAACAGAATGGAATACAACTAGCTCCATTATGAGCGAGTTGGCTGTTCTGGCTGACAAACAAAAAGAGAAAAAGGAGTAGCCTATGTACGAGGCGATGTTCAAAAGAATCAAGTCGCAGGATTTTCCGCTGGAGTGCAGAGGGATGTACTATTTCAGCAAGGGACGGCATGCCCATCAGGAACGCAAGGGGTCAGGCTTTCCTTACTTTGTTCATCCCCGTGGCGTAGCGTATATCGTCATGGAACACGGTGGCTCTATCGACCAGATTAATGCTGCCTTTGCACATGACTTGCTCGAAGATACGGGAACCTCCTATCTTGAAATCATGAAAGTAGCTAATTCCGAAAAGTGTGCCGACCTCTGCACGGAACTCAGGAACAATGAAATCCGTAAGGAAGAAATGGGCAAGGAAGCCTACATCACGGAAAAGCTGCTCACAATGAGCGAAGAAGCGTTGCTCATCAAGCTCGCCGATATGGTCTACAACTCGTATGACCAGCCTGCAGAAAAGGCTTTGAACAGGATGTACCGCAATGTGTGCGAACTTCTGTTGAAGCGCAAGCTTAATGACAAGTGTAAGGAAATGGCGGAACTTGTTCTGCTTGCATAAGGAAAACATCATGGCGAAAGTTGAGATTGACATTAAGAAGAAGCTTGTTATTGATTTGGACATCCATGCGTTCAGCAGCTTCGGCCTTTCCGAAAAGGAGATTGCCGACGTTGTTGCGAAAGACCTTGTATTTACGATACAGGAACGCCTTGATTACATGGGCGGTGAATGTGGTTGCGCCAATGATGGCAAGGCGTTCGGCTACAAGTTTGAAGCAAAGGGATTCAAAATCAAATAGCACGGAAGGTTTCTTAATGAAAAATTCGCAAAAGGATAGATACTACAACAGACTGCAAAAATGTCTGAAGGAAATCGACTCGGTTATCCCGAGAAGGGTTACTGTTGCCGAATGGGTTACACATCGTGATAGGGTATTGAAAGAGTATGGCTTTACTACGGACGATTATTACAGGATGTGCCGCCTGACTGAATCCAACACGAAGAACCGATGCGACGAAAGCGTTAGGACGTTCAAGGAAAAACAAAAGATTAAGCTTGACAAGAAGCTTGATGAATGTGAAATTCAAGGAGATTGATATGTTGAACCAAGTAGATTGTTCACCCGATACCCCCGTAATCCAAGCTGCTGCCGAACGAATGGCGCTCAAAGAAATGGATGACAAGAAGTTCCGTGATACGAACGAGATGTCTGGTTTCCATACTGGGTATATGACGGGATTCCTCGAAGGGGCCGAGTTTATGCGCTCGTTCTATCGTTATAGGGACACTCGTGATAGACTGGACAGGGTTGAACGTGAAAAGAAGAAGCAAGCCGCTGCTGCGAATGACGACAACCGCCTCAAGCCTGTCAGCATCCCGCCTAGCAAAGATATTTCTGATTTTTCTACACTTCTTCGGAGGTAACGGTGGACGAAGCGTTTGCCAATAGTTTGAGGACTGAACTGTTCAATCAATATAACACCCTCGATGCGGTTTCTGAATACATCGCCGTCAAGGAAGGGATTATGGAGATGCATGAACATGGTCTTAAATTGATGGATGTCCGACTGGAACCGCTTGTCGAAATGGTGATGGTTCACTACACGGTCGTGGTGGACGGAAGGGTTTTATACCGTACGGCCTATCCTATGCATTGGGAAGTGCTCCAGAAAGTTACGGAAGAATTCAATACGGTAGGTCATAACCCGTGGACGATGCAGACGTACAGGAACAACCCCCGTACATTTGAAATGGAGAAGGAAAGCGGACCTAAACTAAGGGAGGTGACACCCGAAGAGGCTATCGCAATCTTACAAAAACAGACTGTAAACCCTCAAAAACGGGTTATAAACCCTCTTGCAAAGTAGAAAAAATATACTATATTGCACGATGAATTATTTATCAAATAGAGGATATTATGAAAAGCATTTACGATATCAAGACCACAGGCAAGTTCACCCCGACCCAGACTTTCCGTGAAAAGAAGGCTGGTGTAAACATTGGCCGCATGGAAAGCTCCATGAAGAAGCTGAACAAGGGTTTGGCAAAGATGGCTAAGGAAAGGCACGATGCCCGTTCCAAGAAGGAGGCATAATGAAAACGGTTTTCGCAATCCTTTTTGCTGCAATTCTCGCCTTTGCCAGTGAAGGGGATATCAAGTACGGTGTTCGTACTGGTAGCGTAAAGACTGAAAACGGTTACATCGGTACATACCAGTTCCCCGACACCACGCTTACAATCCGCTTTGCAAAGCATGCTGTCAGCCATGTTCGGTACGACTTTGCAACCCACACGTTGTACACGAATAGCAATGATGCAGCAAAGGATGGAACCGTTGTTCCTCCGCCTCCTAATGAACCGAAAATGCAGGAAATCCGCCAATGGAATCCTTAATTGTATTCGAGGAAGACTGTACAGACCTTGCCGAGGACTACGATTACGGCGAGGAAGAGTATGTTGAACCTGAGTTCATCACTCTTCCTGACGTAAACTACGACCCGAGCAGGGTTAGGGAGATAGTTCATGACGGCACTCCACCGATGGGGTTCCGCCTGATACTTCCTCCCCGTCCTTACATGAAACCGTCCGATATTCCCCTGAGTGAAAAGAAATTCATTTACATCAGAAGGGACACTGACGAGGTTAGGATTTGCGACGTTCTTCCTATTGTCGGGTACAACATAACAGACCATTGCTTAGACCTTTCAACCGAATATGTGAGAAGACAAACATGAAAATCATAGACAACTTTGAACAAATCAGCAAGCTCCTGCGTTTCGAACGTACGGGTGACTGCTACTACCTTGAAATCTTGCTTCGTGCCAAGGATGGAAACAATGTCCAGGGCAAGCATAACAATGGCGACCGCACGATTCGAGAGATTCTCTTGAACCACGAAGGCCACCTTGAAGAGCTCCGTGACGAAATCATCAAGCTCTGCCATGAGTTCAACGCCCGTGCGTATATCCGTTTGAACCGTCGTAACTATACGGCCATCGGATGGCACTATGTCAGGGAGTTCATCTACCGTGCCAAGGAGAACGACACCAAGCAGTTCGAACATCATCAGCTTGACCCGCAACGCAACCCGTTCCGTGCCATGAGTACGGCATGTGGAAAGGTAAGCTCCGAACCGAGAGCTAGTACGACATGGCTTATCGACCTTGACGACTGCACGGTTGATAGCCCTATTGTAAAGGCGTTCGAGGCGGAGATTATGAAGCCTGGTATGAACGTGAAGGTTGACCCCAAGGACATGATTGTGGCTCATATTCCGTCAAGGACTGGCATTCACCTGATTGTCCGTCCGTTCAATGCTTCGAAGTATATCGACCAGACGACCGTTGTGAAGCCGACAGAAGAGTATCGTATGTTGCATGCCGTGCTAGTCTGGGCTATGCAGAACAAGGTTGATATCAGAACCTTGAATGAACTCCTTCGACCCGAGGAACAGCTTGAAGAAACCTCCGACCATCTTTATTTGACGGAAGAGGATATCGACCGTATCGAGAAGAATTACAGAAAGGTTAATGAAAAGATTGACGTAACTGGATTCAATATGACGGTCGGCGAGTTCAGTGCTGGCGTCCACAAGGACCAGCCGACAATCCTGTATGCGGAGGCTGCAGAATGAAGTATCTGTTAGTAGGTGCTGGTCTCTACAACGCTGTAATCTATCAGCGTTTGATTCACGAGTTCGGCGTTAATCCACTTGACATTACCATCATCGAGAAGCGTCAGCACCTTGGTGGCAACTGCTATACTGAAAAGATTGAGGGCATCACCGTTCACAAGTATGGAGCACATATCTTCCATACTTCTGACCCTGCTGTATGGAAGTTTGCGAACAAGTTCGCTACGTTCAACAACTTTGTGAACAGTCCGATTGCAGTGTATTACAATCAGGATAGTAAGAAATCGGAGACATACAATCTTCCGTTCAACATGAACACATTTGTTCGCTTGTTTGAAGGTAAACTGGCGGTAAAGAGGGTTACCCCGAACATTGTCAAGGAGGCTATCCGATGTGAAATCGTGGCATACAAGCGTTCCCATCCTTTTGATACTCCGAGAAATCTTGAAGAACAGGCAATCTCCCTTGTTGGAACTACCGTGTATGAAAAGCTGATTAAGCACTACACTGAAAAGCAGTGGGAAAAGCCGTGTACCGAGTTGGAACCGTGGATAATCAAGCGTTTGCCGCTTAGGTTCACCTACGACAACAACTACTTCAATGACATCTATCAGGGTATTCCCGAGGAAGGATATACCAAGTGGATTGAGAACATGTTCGAAGGGCATCCTATTCACTATGGTGAAGATTTCTGTGAAGATATATTCAACCACAGTGTACATGGAATGAGCACGAACAAGTTTACACAGGTGTTCTATTCTGGTGATGTATCTGACCTGTTGAACTCTTTGATGAACTACAGCAAACTGTTTGCTGGACTTGTTCACGAGGACGGGTTTGACGATTACTGGCTTGACTGGCGTTCATTGAAGTTTAAAGAGAAGCTGCTTCCTACTGACAACTGGCAGGGAAATGCTGTCGTGAACTACACTTCGCCAGACGTAGATTGCACGAGGAGCATTGAGCACAAGTTCTTCAACAATGAACAGCTTGATGAACAAAAGACAATTGTTACTTATGAGTACCCTGTGAAGTACGAGCGTGGCAAGTGTGAACAATACTATCCTCTTGCAAGCGAGAATGAAAAGTACCAGAAGATACTTGGTTACTTGCCGCAAAAGTTTGTCCCTACTGGCCGTCTCGGTCTGTACAAGTACATGGACATGGATGACGTTATTGGCGCTGCGCTGGCCGATACCAGAATTCTGGCTGACCCTGTGGTTGAGCCTGGTTGCATCTTCTCTACTACATCAGTTTAAAAAGACCGCCTTAATCGGCGGCTTTTTTTAATGGTGATGATGGTGAACAGGATATTTTTCTTTATGCCTGTGCGACCCGAGAAGGAATGAATGCCAAGAGGATTCGAGAGACTTCACCTTCTTCGAATTTTTGAACATGAGTATCACGACTACCACCAGCAATAGCAAAGAAATCGAGGTGATTATTGCAGAATAGATTAAGAGTTCGTAGATGTACATGTGAATAGCGTCCATTGTATTTCCTTTTGTGTTTGATTTACTGTAATAATATAGTTAATTTTAAAAAAATGTCAAGTATTCAGTTGACAAAACGTATTTAATATGCTATATTGTTAAAAAACAACATCAACAAAGGGTTCATATGACAAAATCTAAAAACGTAAGAAGTCTTAAAACGCTTAAACATATTGCTGACAATTTCGGTAAGGATAAGGGCAAGTCTAAAAAGAAGGAACACCTTCTTGACAAGATTTTTGACAAGTCGGAGGCAGAACTTGCGAAAGAACCTGTGGAAATGCTGGACGAAGGCGAGTCTCCGATGGACGACCTCCCGAGTGAAAAGGAAGTGGACCTTGAACCCGCACATGAAGTTACCCCTAGGATGCTTGACGTAAGGCCGATTACCAAGCGATACGACGGGATTAAGCAGAATGTCGTTGTGTTCAGCGGTGGCTTTGACAGCACCCTGATTCTTGTTGACTTGCTCGAAAAGGGTTTCAAGCCCAGACTGCTTACGTTCCAGTGCAAACAGTTTGGCGACAATCTTCATTACGTGTCTGAAATGGCTGCACAGCAGAAGATTCTCGAATACTTGGCAAAGAAGTACGATTATACCCCGAACCGTGATTACATCAGGCTCGAAGGCGACCTGATTGGATGGACAGGTTCTGAACCCGCCTTGTTCCAACAGCCGTTTATGACATCTATGGTGTCTATCGGCGGTCGAAACAACTCTTGTTACCACTTTGGGTATCATCGTGGCGACGACTTCTGGCACAGCTCCCACAACATCCTTGCAGCACAGGAACATCTGTTGGCAGTGGCAGGGCAGAAGAACATCATGTTCAGCTTCCCGTTGCAGTATTTTACAAAGGCTGACATCATCCGCATGCTGAACTACTATCATTTCCCGACAGACCTTTGCACATTTTGCTATTCCCCGACCTACAAGGGCCGCTGCGGTCATTGCGTGGCTTGCCAGACTTACGACAAGGCGATTGATGAAATTACCCGTACATCGGGTGCTTATAAAAAAATGGGTGCGGACCTGTATTACCCAGAAGGATTTATCGACAGCGTGCCGAAGAAGTCCTCTTCTTGGGATGACTAATAAAGATAGGTATTGAAATGGAAAAGAAACTTAACACATATACAAACGGAAACCACAAGGTAACCATCTACTCTGATGGTACAAAAATCAAAGAAACCATCGACCCCAAGGCCGACCATTTCACTTATGATTTTCCAGAAAATTTTGACATCAAGATTACCGACCAGTGCGACGGTGGCTGTGTATATTGCCATGAAAACTCCACTGTGAACGGAAAGCATGGTGACCTCAAGGCTTTGGAACCGATGATTGCAACCCTGCATGCTGGTACGGAATGCGCTGTGGGCGGGGGCAACGCTTTGGCTCACCCTGACCTCGTATGGTTCCTCGAACGCTTGAAGGAACAGGGTGTCATTGCGAACATCACCATTAACCAGCGTCACCTGAGACCGTACAAGGACCTCATCTGCAAGATTGTAGGCGAAGGCCTTGTTCATGGAATTGGCATTTCCCTTGCCGATGCAAGCAACACGGAAGACTTTGCTTTCATCGACACGCTCGGCAACAATGTCGTTATCCACACCATTGCGGGCATCCTTTCCGAAAAGGATGTTTCCCCGTTGATGGGCCGCAAGATTCTTATCCTTGGCTACAAGGACTTGCGCCGTGGGCACGCCCTGCTCGAAAAGAAGTCCGACGAAATCAAGGCGAACATCAAGTGGTTGCAGAGCCTGTTGGTTCGGATTGGTTCAACCAATATCAATCCGTTCAAGGTAATCTCGTTTGACTGCCTCGGTATCGAACAGCTTAACCCGAAGGCGTTGCTCGACATTTCCGACGCCCGTTATGAAACCCTTTTCCAAGGTTCGGACACGGATGTTAAGGACGCTGACGGAAACATTGCCTGTGCGACGATGTACATCGACGTTCCCAACATGCAGGTGGCCCGTATGAGCACTGCTGCGTTGGACAAGCGTTATCCGTTCACGGGTAAGGAAAACATTCACGACCTGCTTCAGATTACTACACAAGGATGGTAAGTATGAGAACAATCAGAGAACATGTGTTTGAAACGAATTCCAGTTCGTGCCATAGCCTTACTGTTTCCGACAAGCAGTTGCCATCGGATTTGAAATTTCCGAAGACCCTTCTGATGGCGGGGACCAATTGGTACGATGCCAATTCTGATTTGGTTAATCCAGAGGAAAAGGCTGACTATGTGGCGGTATGCCTTGCCGAGTACCTTGAATGGGAACTCGACCTCCGTACGGTGAAGTTTTATCGGGAGTTTGTTCCTTCCAAAAAATGGGGAGCGTTTGAACGTGCGGTAGACGGGCACTCTTGGTATACATGCAAGGTTGACGGTGTGGATGTCCCTGCAATGTATAGGGCGACCGATTCGTTGCGACCGCCAAGGAAGGTGGTTGAAACAGTAACCGAGCATTTTGAAACCATCAAGAAGAATATCGAAACCACGTTTGCCAAGCACGGCGTTCAAGTGAAATGGTTTGACAAGGATAATCGTGGAATTGATTTTGATTTTGTTAACGGTGGCGTAATGGTCAAGGGAAGTATCGACGACCGTTCCTCGCCCAGAAATTGCTATCAAGAAACAAAGGCGATTATCGAAATGCTTAACGAGGACGAACCCGAACGCCTGTTCAACTTTATTTTCAACCCTGAATCAATTGTTCACTGTGATTCAGACTCGTAAGGAGACCAAGATGAAAACGATAAGACAATCAGTCTTTGAAACCAACAGTTCTAGCTGCCATGCGTTCAGCATCACTACTGAACAAAAGTTTGACCCGAAGAGATATCCTCGCATCCTGGTATCTGGCTGCGGTGAATATGGGTGGTATGGCCCAGATGTGGAAACACCTGACGACCACCTCGACTATGCTCTCGTGGCGGGCAAGTATATCTTCCACGAAGGCCTCCGTGAAAAGCTCCCTGCTATTCAGGAATACTTCGAAGAGCATGGCGTTATCGTCGATTTCGACTTCAAGGATGAACCGTCTGGTTACATCGACCACCAGAGCGCTCCTAGCGTAGACGAAGATAGCCGTCGCATTGGCAACATGCTTGACGACCCAGAGGAACTGTTCACCTTTGTGTTCAGCGGCTCTGTAATCTCCATGGGAAACGACAACGATTAGGGTAACTCTATGAGAACCATCAGAATGAATGTTTTTGAGACGAACTCGTCGTCCGAGCATGCGTTTACCTACCCGAAGGGAACGGAACCGACAATGCGTGACAAGTCGGAGTTCCCGCTTCCTGACGAAAACGGGCTGCTGAAAATCGAACTGGATACGTTCTGGCAGTCGGGCAACCCGAAGTGCTACACTAACGATGTCAAGCGGATTATCCAGTATCTTGCCGCACAGTCGGTATATTCCGTTCTTACCGAATGGAGAATTGACGGAGACAAGGGAGTTGTCTACAAGGTGCGGAAGGATATCAGGGAAAAGAACCATAAGGATTTCCTTGAACTGCTCAATGAAGTGTATCGGGAGTTCGGTCTTCCCGAGATAAAGGACTACCGTTGCTATACATTGACAGTGGATGGCGACAAGGTTGTCATCGACGGGGATGAACCGCAGGATTACAGGAACTGCGAGTTCGACCCTGCCGACATGGACCGTGACGAATACGATGCCATGGTCGCTAGGTTCCATGAGAATAGTGACTATCCTGACTGCCCTAAGCTGGCCCATTACATTGGAATATCTGGTAATTGCCTTACTGGAGATTCCTTCATGGAAGCTATGCAGTATTTCGGTCCTGAGGACTGGCGAGATGACTTGTACGATACGAAGTACGAGATGCCGCTTGACCTTCTCAGGAGACACATAACCCTAACCTTCTGGCACAGCTAAGAGGAGATAATGAAAAAACTAATATTCATATTAGCTCTGTTGGTCTCGATGGTATCAGCTATCGAGATACCTGCCATCCCGCAAAACACCTTCGTGTATGACGGGGCAGGAATCATGTCGGCGAATCAGGTCTACCAGTTCAATGCGATTGCATCTGACCTTGCCAAGAACGCTCATTTCGGACTTGCCTTGGCCACATTCAAGTCGATTGACGGCCAAGACCCAGTTGAATTCAGTTTGAAAGTTGCCCAGAAGTGGGCGATTTGCAGCAAGGATTCCAACGAAGGTGTCCTAATCTATGTCGTGATGGACCCGCACTACCGAGGGGTACAGGTCGGCTACGGTTCGGAAGGGTATCTGCCCGATGTCCTTGTGGAGCATTTGCAGCAAGCCTCGCTTATCCCCGCATTGCAGCAGGGCGAGGGTGGCAAGGGTGCAATCAAGTTGGCCAGCATGATTGCACAGAAGGTGCAGGAAGAGAAGAAGATTGCACTGTCTGCAACTCTCGATACGGCACAGCTCGCTCCTGTCAAAAAGGAGGAGAGCATTCCAGGTTATAAGAAGGCGTTGATTGTCGTCGCTGTAATCGTCATCTGCGTCATCCTTGGTATCATCGAGGCTGTTACCGACATCCCGTGTTTGAGCTTCCTGCTTCTTATCCTGTCTTGCCTTGGTGGAAAGGGCGGTGGAAGCAGCGGTGGCCGAGGTGGGTTCGGTGGAGGAGGATTCGGCGGTGGCGGAAGTCACGGTGGCTGGTAGCCTTGACAGGAATCCAATTAAATACTACATTTTAAACAACCAATTAAACAAAAAGAGGTAAACAATGTCTACGGGCAAAATCATCCTTATCGTTCTCGTTCTTTTCGCATTCATGTGCGGAGGAGCATTCATCGGCCAGTTCAACGAAATCCGCACCCTTGAAAACGGTGTGCAGGTGAGCTGGGCAAACGTCGAAAACCAGTATCAGCGTCGTTACGACCTCATCCCGAACATCGTCGAAACTGTGAAGGGCGAAGCTAACTTCGAAAAGAGTACGCTCACCGAAGTCATCGAAGCCCGCAGCAAGATGGGTGGCGTGATTAAGATGGACGAGAAGATGCTTGGCGACGAACGTGCTATGAAGCGCTTCCAAGAAGCACAGAATAGCCTCGGTGGAGCCTTGCAGCGTCTTATGATGGTTACGGAAAACTATCCGAACTTGAAGGCCAATGCCGCTTTCCGAGACCTCCGTGTGCAGCTTGAAGGATGCGAAAACCGTATTGCTGAATCCAGACGCCAGTTCAATACTGCTGTGGGTCAGTTGAACAACAAGGTAAGAACCTTCCCTGGTGTCCTTGTTGCAGGTTTCGCAGGTGTTACCCCGAAGGTCCCGTTTGCAGCAGTTGATGGTGCTAATGTGGCCCCGACGGTAAAGTTCTAATTTAATTTAGAATATTTTTGAAGCGGATGGTTGACAGCCATCCGTTTTTTTGTTATATTTTGGTAAGAGGTAATGTGATGGGAATTTTTAAACATCTTGAAAAAATACCGATACTTATGGCATCATTTATTCTTGCAATTCCTGCAGTTATAGGATTGCTGCTTGAATGTATTCCATTGGCTGTCTTCGGTATTTTGATTTATAAAACGAGGGATTAAAATGAAAACCATTAGATTAGGCGTATTTGAAACCAATTCGTCTTCGGCACATGTGTTTACATATACCCCGAAGGATAAATGGGAAAGGTTTGTTGCGGGTGACCCAAACCTGATTTGGCTCAGGTATAACCCGATGACCGATAATACTCCTTATGACAAGTGTGATAACATTGTCGAGGTGAAGGACTATGCAAAATACCTCCGTGAGCATTATCCTGACGACTTTGGCGAGTTGTCGTTGGAGTTTATGGAGACCTTTATACGGATTACCGTAAATCATAAAAACTCTGGTGGAAATCCAATCAGTGAGTTGCTCTATAAATTAGAGGACGACCACAAGGCAAGCAACTATCAGGAAATGAAAGACTTGTCTGGTGACTTTACTGAGACTGGCGATTACGAATGGGAAAAGTCCGAAGTCAGCGAAGTTAAGGAAGGTGACAAGACCTTCATTAAAGCCCGTGCCGTATGGTTCGATGGTTAATGGAGGGTCCTATGAGTCTCATCGACAGATTGTGGGAATGCATATGTGAAGGTGTCCCGTCTATCCTAGCTTGTCATGAACGGATAATCGGCGGAATGGTCTATGCCTTTAAGAAAGCGTCTGAAACTGAAATAACTTTGGACGTGTATCACGGGAATGACCATTACGATTTTGGCGTGGTGTTCAGGTCGGTTGTAAATGACAAGGAGCACTCCCCGTGTGTGACCATGAAGTACACACCGAAGGAAAAATACGAGTTCATCCATGTTCAGGATGCTGTTGGACTGATTGGAACATCGTTGCTTGGTGACTACAAGGAATGGAGTGACGATTCCATTAAACAGTGGGTTGAAAGCATGATTGATGAGTACGGGAAGCTTGCCTCTTGGAGAATATGGGTTTCCCAGAAGTTCAAGGAACTGGAATCATCCCTGCTTGAACCTGACTGGAACATCGTTGCGGCGATAACCAAAGAACTAAAAGCACATGCAGACATGATTTTCAAACCTGTACATGTTACATGTGAAGAAAGTCCCGAAGACGAGAGAGAGGGATAAAAAGAAAGCCAGTGATAAATCACTGGCTTTTTCAGTATGTTTGATTTTCTAGGAAGCTTTCCGTTCTTGGATATTGAAGTGCTCCACCACCATGTCTTGCGTGATGTGGATTTCCTTCTGTTCGCTGTCGGGGCCCATGAACATTGCGTTATGAAGCAACTCTTCGACGATTGAACGGAGGCCACGAGCGCCCGTATGACGGTCGATTGTCAGTCTTGCGATTTCACCAAGGGCTTCTTCGTCGAACGTGAGGGAAATCCCGTCGAGTTCCAACAGTTTCGTGTACTGCTTGATGATGGCATTCTTCGGTTCGGTCAGGATGCGACGGAGGGCTTCTTCATCAAGTTCATCGAGTGCGACGGTAACGGGGAGTCGTCCCACAAGTTCAGGCATGAGGCCGAACTTCACGAGGTCATCAGGTTCGCACTTATCGAAGAGTTCACTGAGGCTCTTCTTTTCCTTATTGTGGATTGTAGCACCGAAGCCCATGCCGCCACTCTCGGTGCGCTCAGAAATGATGTCTTCCAGACCCTCGAACGCTCCACCGCAGATGAAGAGGATGTTCCTCGTGTCAACTGAAATAAGTTTCTGTTCAGGGTGCTTGCGTCCGCCCTGCGGATTGATTTTTGCTTCTGTTCCTTCAAGGAGCTTCAACAGGCCCTGCTGAACACCTTCGCCAGAAACGTCTCGGGTAATGGACGGGTTGGAACTCTTCCTTGCAATCTTGTCGATTTCGTCGAGGAAGATGATGCCGTGTTCAGCGGCGATAGCGTCCATGTCTGCAGCTTGGAGGAGACGGGAGATGATGCTGTCCACATCTTCGCCCACATAGCCTGCTTCGGTAAGTACGGTTGCATCGGCGATTGCGAACGGCACGTCAAGCATCTTGGCAATAGCTCTTGCAAGCATGGTCTTTCCGCAACCAGTCGGGCCCACGAGGAGAACATTAGACTTCTCGATTTCAACATCGTCGTCCGAACGGATTGCGTTGTAGTCCAGACGCTTGTAATGGTTGTACACGGCGATGGAAAGGGCTTCCTTCGCCTTGTCCTGACCGATTACGAACTGGTCGAGGTGTTCCTTAATCTTGTGTGGGGAGGGCAAGGCAGCAGCTTTCTTAGGCTTAGGTTCCTTGGGCATGGGGGATTTTGCACCCATCATGCCACTGGCGAGCTTTACGCAGTCTTCGCAAATCGTTGCGTACATCCCGCTTACTGCTTTCGACATCGGGGTGAGAGGCTTTCCGCAGAAGCTGCAGGACGGAGTATTTTCTTGTGTAGGTTTTTTATTGGCCATGTGTAATTCCTTGGTTCTGACATTTAATATAGTATATTCTGTTTATCTTGGCAAGATATTTTTTGAAAATAATTAGGTATTTCCCTTGACAATCGAAAACGAAGTATGTATATTTTGGAAAAAGAGGTTTATATGGCAAAAGAAGTAAAAAGACTTACCGAAGAACTCGAAAAGCTGATTGAGCTTCGTAAGGGTATTGCAGACGAAATGGAACAGTTCAACAAGAAAATGGAAGGTGTTCTTGGCGGTGATACCCGTTCGATGTATTTCGGACCTAGACAGTTGTTTGAAGATTATCTAATCAAGTGGCTTATGCGAAACCTGAATGAAACCAAGTGTGGTGCAGAATGGTTCCTGTATGAGGCTTTGAACCTAATTTCTAAAGGCGGCTCGACTTTTGTTGTAGCCAATGGTAAGAAATACACTCTTCACAATGTCACTGAATATGTAAGTATGTGTGTAAACACTAATGTAAAAGGGAAGAAGAAATGAGTCGAACAGTGGAAGAAAATAAGGCTCTGTTGGAGAAGTACCCTATACTTCGCCAGAGGAATGTCTACACGGGCGAGCCTATTGACAACAACGACGAGTACACCTATCTGGATGCAATGCCTAAGGGATGGGCTAAGGCATTCGGCATCCCGATGTTCGAGGATATCCAGAACGAGGTGAATACTTGGCCGAAGGAAGAGCAGGAACACTTCTTCTTTACCGACATCAAGGAAAAGTTTGGAGAACTCCGTGTGTACACCTCGCACATGACCGACAATCTGTTCAAAATCCTCGAAGCGTATTGTGCAATCTCCCGCAATGTTTGCATCGTATGTGGAAAGCTGGATGTGCCGATGGTGAACCGTGGATGGATTAGCCCGTACTGCCGAGACTGCGCTTTGCATGCCGACATCGAATGCCTTGACGACTACGATGATGCTGTCAAGGATGAACGCAAGGAAATCGTGGAGAACCTTTTGTTCAGCACGTACACCGACGGCAAGTGCTGCCCCCATGCAATCGACATTTCATCCTTTGTAAAGAAAGTGAGAGAATACAATGCAAATCGTGCTTGATATTGAAAACACAGTCATAAACAACCTGAACTCGTGCGACATCTTGCAGGACAACTGCGACAGGATTAGCAGGTTCATCAAGAATAACAAACCCCGTTTCGTGCATCTGTTCACTTGGGGTTGGAAGGAACCTGATGACATCCTCCACTCTGTTGTGGATTGTATCTATGACAGGTTGGGTGTTGATAAAGAACAGCGTGGCATTGTGTACACGAAGAGCGATTCGGTCGCCTATGCAATCGACCGTGGCTGGTTGAAACAAGAGGACAGGGAAGAAGTCCTCCACCCAGGCATGATGGCCGCATACGGCCTCGGCAAGATTCATCTTGTCACGGAACAGTTTGCCACGAACGACCTTAGCAAATACATGGGTGAAGACTATGTTATCATCGACGACCTAGTAACCGATGAGGAACACATGTCCCTCCCGTATCACAACATACTGTTGATGAACCCAGAAAGAATGTAAACAAAACAGGAGATACAAATGAAAACAATCAGAAACTCTGTGTTCGAAACGAATTCGTCTTCGATGCACGCAATCGTTATCCCGAGGGGTAGCGTATTCAACAAGGAACCCGTCAAGGTCTGTATGGACGGTGACATGGATTTTAGCGATAGAACGCTTATCGAAAGGAAGCTGCCTGACGAAAAGGCTAGCTACTGCTTCCTCATTATCATGAAATACTGGTGCGACAAGTTGATTTGTGGCAAGTGGTCTGAAAAAAAGAGGGGCTATCTGAACATTAGCAAGAAGGATGTTAAACGTAATAACGAGATTATTGCGGTATACAAAAAGTTCATTGCGTACATGAAAAAGAGCTTCAAGAAGCACTGGAATATCACTCTTGCCATCAAGAATACCAAGGTAGAGTCCATGGAAAATGGTGCATACATTGGGCCGAAATATTGGGCTACGAATGGATGCTACGGGCATGAATCCTTCCAGTCTATCATTATGAGCAACATGCTCAGAACGATTGACAAGATTACCGAGCCCAATGCAGACTTGTCTATTCTGAGCGTAGATGACAGCTGCAATTCTTACTTGGACTTCTGCGACCTTGCGTCCTTTATCCTTGACCCGAATGCTGTCATTCTTCAGAACACCGACGAGTGCAGTGACAAGGAGTACAAGCAGATGCAGCGCATGATTATTTCTTATGTGAAGAAAAATCAGGGTAAGTGCTTCGTTGACTGGCCCGCAGGTGGTTAACCTCTTGCCAACCCTTTTTAAATTTACTATATTCAAACTACAAAACTATCAACCAATCAACAAAGAAGGACCTATGTCTTTTATCAAAAACAAATTCCGTGCGCTGTACATGGCAGCGTTTATCATCTTCACCGTCATCTTCACCATCATGATGCCTGACGGCCATACGGCGATGTGGTTCGCAATGCTCACCGCTCTGTTGGGAACGGTTTCAACCGTGATGTTCGCTCAGAAGAACATCTGGGCTTACGTACCCAGTTTCGTGTTCAACTTCATGTACATGTACATCTGTTGGGAAAGCCGTCTGTGGCTTGAATTTGGCGAATACATCTTCTACAACGTGACTATGGTTTATGGTGTCTACGCATGGCGCAAGCAGCTCGAAAAGGACAAGACTCACGTCATTCCGAAGCGTCTCTCGCCTAAGGCATGGGTGCTTTCTATTCTTGCCACCATTGTCCTTACGGTCGGCTTCGGTACGTTCGATAAGTTTGTTCTTGACGGTGCAGTTCCGTACATGGATGCGTTAAGCATCAGCTTCACTGTCATCGCACAGCTTCTTATCATAACTTGCTATCGTGAACAGTGGTTCTTCTGGTTCGTGCTTGATGGAATTTCTATCGTAACGTTCGCACTGATTGGAGAATGGGCAATGGTTGCCATGTATGTCTGCTGGTTCATCAACACCATCTACGGATGGATTGAATGGTCTCATAACGAGAAGAAACTCGAAACGGACACCGTGGAGGCTTAAATGTTTGACGACGTGATTAACCTATGCGGTGGCCCTCGTGAATACGGGGTTGTCCTCGGGTCTTTCAGCCCGATGCACACAGGTCATCTTGACCTCGTAATGGCAGCGAAGAAGCTCTGCTCTAAGGGCGCTATCATTGCCGTTTGCGGTCTTGATGGTGACCGTGGCACGAGAATTGGCCTCCCTATTGAACGCCGCTATGAAATCATCAAGAAGATGTTTGAAGGCGACCCGCTTGTTCACGTCGTCATGATGAAGGATAACGATATCGGCATCGCAGGTTACATGGACAAGTGGGCTGAATGGATTGAAGCCCTCAGCTACAAGCTCGCTGAAATCGTGTACGGCAATGCTGATGTCAGCAAGCGAAAGTGTGAGAAATTGCTTCAACGAACGACTATCTTTACTGGCGAACCGTCGTACAGAAAGGCAATCTTGTCGGCGTTCACGAAAGGCCCTAATGTGTATCTGTTGTCAAGGGAGTTAAACACGATTTCTGCGACAAAGATACGCAAGGAACCGATGAAGTATTGGGACGAAATCATTGGCCATGAGTTCAAGGCTCAGTTTGCCAAGCGTGTCCTGATTATCGGTACAGCATCGGAAGGCAAGTCTACTCTCACGAAAGACCTTGCCCGATACTTCGATGCGGGTTGCACCGAGGAGTATGGACATGTCTACCTTGCCGCTACCAACGGTAAGGAACCGATGCCAGACGATACCAAGCTGACCTACGATGACTACATCCGTTTCCTTGACGAACAGTATCGTGTCAACTCGGCAAGTTGGCACAAGGTAAACATCTGTGACAGTGACGCAATGACCACTTTGATGTATGCGAAATACTATTCGATGGATGACAGATATGCCGTCACCGAAGAAGATTACAAGCGTATTGAAGCGCATGCGAAGTTCCTGAAGTACGATGCAATCTTTGTTCTTCCCCCGAAGAAGGACAGTTGGGTGCAGGACGGCAGCAGGGATTGCCTCACCAACAGTTTTGAAGACCGTAAGAAGCAGTATCAGGTATTGATGAACATTATCGGACAGCATTACTGCACCGAAGATATTGTCTACCTGAACGGCACTTATCATGAGAACTTCATGAGGGCCAGAGACAAAATCAAGAGTTTGCTTTCTGACTAAATTGAATTGGTTCGGGTAGTAACCCAACTGGTAGAGGAATGGGGTTTAAACCCCCTTCAGTGTGGGTTCGAATCCCACCTGCCCGATTAAAAATATGGTGTAATTATGATTGAGATACAGGGAAAGTTTAATACAGCCAAGGTGTTCACCGACAGTATCGAACCCGAGGCTTACACACAGATATTGAACATGATGTGCCAGTGCTGGGCTAAGGACATGCAGGTTCGCATCATGCCAGACGTACATGCTGGAAAGGGGTGTACGGTCGGAACCACTATGACCATCAAGGACAAGGTTGTTCCTAACTTGGTCGGGGTGGACATTGGATGTGGTATGCTTGTCGCCAAGTTGAAAGACCGTTCGGTTGATTTCGACAAGTTGGACAAGGCAATCCGTGAACGGATTCCGTCTGGTAAGAGCCACCGTGAAAGCAAGCATTCGATGGCAAAGGACTTTCCTATCGAGGACATGATTGTCTACAAGGAAGGGAAGATGGAGTACACCGAGCTATTGTCGCTCGGAAGTTTGGGCGGAGGTAATCACTTTTGCGAGTGCGACAAGGATTCCCACGGTAATCTGTACATCGTAATCCACTCTGGTTCCCGTCATCTTGGGTTGGCAACATGTGATTACTGGCAGGGAATTGCAATCGACGAATGCAACGACCTTACGCAGCAGCGTGGGGCCATAATCACCAAGTACAAGAGTGAGGGCCGTGAAGATGAACTTCCCGCAGCGTTGGCGAGCATCCCTCATTTCCCGCCTCCGAAGGAACTGTCTTACCTCACTGGCAAGTCGTTTGACGGATATCTGCATGACATGGCGTTGGCTCAGGAGTTTGCAACACGCAACCGTGAAGCGATGCTTGAAGAGATTGTCAGGGCGCTTCGCCTTCATGTTGTGGACAAGTTCTGTACATTGCATAACTACATCGACTTGAAGCACATGATACTACGCAAGGGTGCAGTATCGGCTCAGGAAGGCGAGCGTCTTATCGTTCCTTTGAACATGAGGGATGGTTCTCTTATCTGCACAGGTAAGGGCAACCCTGACTGGAACTTCTCTGCTCCTCACGGTGCAGGCCGCAAGATGTCCCGTTCCAAGGCAAAGGAAAGCATTTCCCTTGAAGCTTACCAGAAGGCAATGCGTGGCATCTACACGACTTGTGTAAACAAATCTACTTTGGATGAATCCCCGATGGCATACAAGCCGTCAAAGGAAATCATCGAGAACATCAAGGATAGCTGCGATGTTGTAGATACTATCAAGCCTGTGTACAACTTCAAGGCATCTGACTAAACGGAGGTAACTATGGTTATCAAGAAAATCGACCTTACATCTGACAGGTTCGCCGAACAGAAAATCGTAATTCAATTGAATTACAGCGAGCTGACTAAGATTGCAAACGCAGTCCACAACATTAAAGTCAAGGACAAGGATGATGCTTGGCTCAAATGGGAATTTGCCGCTCTCCGTGACTTGTGCCACGATGAAGGGTTTATGACAGATTTCGCCCCTGCAACCATCTTCCCTAGAATAATGAAAGAACTCAAGGCTGTTGAAAAAAAGCAGAATAAAAAGGAGACAACCAATGAATAAAGAAGACGCAGTCTTTTTTGCTGGACAGATGGAAGATTTTCTGGATATTCCATCTATGTTCTGCGAAAAAATCGAGAAAATGCTGACCGAAGGAAAGGCAATGGAAGTGTGCGAGTACATTGTACGCCGTCGCAGGGAACTTGTTAAGAAAAAGGATTAAATATGAACGTAGAAGAACTCAAAGCCAAGCTATGTGAACGTATTTCCGATACGGAATTGGACAAGAAATACAGGGTGGTCGTGGCCCGAAAGAAGAAGCGGGGTGGATATGATATCTACCCCTGTGTAAAGGATGTTGAACTGGCATACATTCCGATTCCAGGTGAAACTAACCCATGTGCCGCAATCGTATTTGAGGACTAATATGGCTGACCGTAACGAATTTCATAATGACCTTGCAGTGTTTTGCTCTGCACAGGAACACAAGGGAATGGTTCTTGAACTGATGAGGGTGTACGGCGAGTCTGTCACCTTGAAGGATGTCCTTGATAGCATCAACTACCAGATGGACAAGTACGAAAACCTACTGTTCAATCATCATCTTTTGAAACCAGCAATCAACCTTGCTACTGCGGTCATGTCGTCTATCAACGACGTGAAGGAAACCAAATGAAAATCTACAACGTGTTCGCAGTATCTGGAATGGGTTACCACATGTATATGGCCACTTGTAAGACACGGGAGGCTGCTAACAAGTATATTGCAAAGCTCTGTAAGAAAGACCCTGCAATATACAAGAAATCCTACTTGAAGGTAAGGGTTGGGAAAATATTGGAGTAGTTCATGTGTAAGTATTGCGAACAGTTGGATGGACTTGGTTGCGGTGAAGACTTCATAGATGACGATAGTTGGACTGACCGTTTTCATCTGCGTAAAGACAGCGACGGTACATATCGTATCGAATGCTATGCCGACCAAAGTTCACCAATCAATTTCTGCCCTAAGTGCGGGAGGCCGTTATGCGAAAAGAACTCATAGAAGTTTTGCAGTGCAAACTAGAAGACTTTGCAATCGAATATCGCAACGAAAAGGCGAAGGGTAGCGAAGGAATCAGCATCCCCAATGCCGAACTCAAATACTACAAGGGGTATCTTGATGGGATGTGTTGTGCTTTGAATTGCAAGTCTTGGAAACTTGAAAGCGGATATTGGGTTGTTCGGGATGCCCGCAACCGCATCATAGCCACTTGTCAGGAATCTTGGGACGAGGAGTAAATATGAGAAGACTGTTTATTATCAGAAAGGATTTGCAGCTGCATCCTGGAAAGTTGGCTGCAATGGTGGCCCACTGTGCCGAAGGGTACTGGCTAAACGTATTTAAGTATCTGAGCGTCGTCGAGGACAACGAATACGATACACTGCCAGTAGAAACTCCGAACGACCCTGATTACTGGATGCGTTATCGTCATCCTGCTGTATTTGAGGCGGCGAAAGCTGCTCACGAACGGGGTGAGAAAACCTTTAAGTTCAAGGCGGAAAACTCCCGTCCTACGAAGACGATTTCGTTTGAAATCCCGAAAGAAATCTGGGATGGCTACATCAATGATATCTTCACGAAGACAATCTGCGAGGCAAAGAACCTTAACCATCTAATGAAGGTGGAAGAGGTCGCCAAGGAACTTGGTCTTGTCCCGCTCGTTGACTACGGGTATATCGACGATGTTTGCAAGACCGATTTGACCCCAGAGTTCACCGACGAGAACGGTGTTGGCCGTTGCCGTGTTGGAATCTGGTTCAAACCGCTTTCTGACGAAATCAGCCATAAGCTGAGCAAGAAGTACCAGCTTTACAAGGGGTAAACATGAAGGATACTAGGATAGAAGACTTGGTCAAGACCATATTGCAGGCGACCAGTGTCAAGGAAGTTATCGACGCTGATGGAAACCGTATGAGCGTTGGTTCAAACCGTCTCCATCTGAGCGTTACCGATGATGTCGATATCATTATCGAGACAGATATGGGGCCGATGTATGACGTGTGGATTCAGAACCATACCGAGGGAGAGGGATGCACAGTCGCCCGTACTGCTGACGTGAAGAAGGTAGCTGCATTCATCCTAAGCGTGTTCAACCTCTGTGGAAAATAGCCTATGCAGAGCCGTCAAGACCTAATTCAATTAGAACTGACAGAAGATGAAGCTCAGGAAATAATAAACTCCCTGCCCGAGAATAATTGGGCGGGGATGAGTGTTAAGACCAAGTTGAAATCCCTGTTGGAGAAAAAGAAACAGCGGGATAGCCATCCCCACAAACTTGCCGATGAATACGAGACAATGAAAAACTGCCCGTATCGTGGAGACTGGCACTACTGTTGCCGCTGTAAATTTGATTTAATTTGCACTGGTTCTGACCACTACGATAAGAACATGGTCAAGAAACACATAGAAGAAAACAGAGGCAAATAACTAGGCCTTCTTGTTTTCTTTTACACCGAAGCGCTGCATCTGGTATTCACGCAGCGCTTTTCTTTCTATACGGTTCTTACGCATTTGGAGTTCGGCGTTCTTGCCGTGGCCAAGTACACCAAGAACGAATGAAAGGTCTGTCTTGGAGTTGCGACGGCTGTTCAGCATCTTCTTGACAAGATGGATGGCATAGTCGTATTCTGTATCGAACACGAGGTTATGCTGTACGTCAACATGGTAGGGGTTTCCGATAAGGTCTAACTGGTGTTTTGCTTTTTTCATGGTATATCCTTTTTAAGTTTCTACACAGAATATAGAAACTTAAAAGAAATTTGTCAATAGTTAATTAAATAATTCCGACAGTTTCCTTGATAGCTTCAAGGTTGCGGTCAATTCGCTGCATGTATTGGCGAATCATTGTAATGGCATTGTACTTCTTACTTTGTACGGCGCCAGGGTTGAATTGAAGTTTCCATGCTTCTTCAGGGTCATCCGCCTTGTTGAACTGGATTACTTCCCATGACATCATCTGCATTGCCTGACGCATATCATGGTATTCCCCACCCAAATGGAATTCGTTTAGTCTGTATCCTAGTTCCACCATCATACGGGTTCCGTTCGGGGTGTTTGGAAGGTGGTGTTGATGCACATTAGCCATTCTGAAAGGTTCAAGCATGGTGTCCAGCTTTTCGATGATACGCTGGATTTCCTGCTTGTTTTCGCTAGCTTCATCAGACGGTTCCTCCAAGGCTGAACCCTCGGGTTTCTCGTCAATTTCTCCGCTAAGAGCGTCCTGCATATCGGACGGGTTTTCATCGGCTATGAGATTGGGTTCGTCTTCGTGCGTTGCCTCGAACAGGGAGATGATGGCATTTTCCTTCTCTGGGCCTAAGCCAAGTTTGTGAACGCTTTCCAAGAACAGTTTTTTGCGATACATAATAAACACCAGTGTAATTCAACTAGAGTTTATAAGAAAAGCCCGCATGGAAATCCATACGGGCCGTTTTAACAGGAGGTAATTACTTCTTGGTGTCCTTCTTCAACTTATTGTTTTCACGAATGACAGCAATAAACTTACAGAAAAGGCACCCTAGGGCAAATCCTAGGCAAAGCGCGAACAGTACAAACATTTTATTCCACCTTGCTCAAGTTGATACCCGAGAAGTTCGGGGTGATTGTGTTGGCATCTGAACCAGGCATCTTGCCGTTCCACTTTTCGAGACGGGCCATCGTTTCTTCATGCTTCCATGCACTCTGCTGAATAGCATAGTTGGCTGCAATAGCCTTGTTCTTTGCGGTAATAGCCTTGGCTTCTGCCTCTGCTGCCACGATGAGTGCCTCAGCATTCTTCTTTGCAATTTCAAGCTCATTTTCAGCCTTGTTGAGGGCGTTGCGGTAGGTGGCTGAGTCAGCCTGCAACTGGGCCTGTGCGGCAACAACTTTCTTCTCGTTGATAGCACGTTCGATTTCCACATCAGCCTTTGCGGTCTTTTCCTTCTGGGTCTTAATCATCGTTTCCTTAATCTGGTTGTCAAAGTCACCTGTCCAGTCCCAGTTGGAAATGTTGACATCCTGAATGGTAATCGGGAACTTTGCACACTTCTTTTCCATCAACTTTTTAACTTCTTCTGCAATCTTGTCGGTTTCCTTCGTCAAGTCATAGATGGAGTACTTGCCGATGACAATCTTTAATGAAGTCTTCATGTTGGACTTGAAGAAGCTTTCCATAGAGCTTCTGGTATAGTTGCGGACGAAGTCTTCCGCTTCATCTTCGTTGAACACGTAGATGATGGATGTGGAAACGCCGACAGTCTGCATGTCCTTCGTGATAGCACCGTCATCGCCAACTTCGTATGTGAAGTCGTCCTTCTGCGGGTCAAGTGGGATTGTGGTGATTGACTGGATGAACGGAAACTTGAAGGTGTAACCGTTGCCACGAGGAATCGTGCCCGAAATAGAGCCTGTCGTCTTGACAACACCGACTTCGGTCGGTTCCACGCAAGTGAAAGAACCGAGAGCAAGAGCGAAAATTGCCACGATTGCTGCGATGAGGATGATGATTTTGGTATTGCTGTTCATTGGGTTCTCCTTTGAGAGTTTGATTGTTGATTAGATTAAATTGTCGAACGCTCCAAGCGATGCGTAAAGACTGATTATCTGTCTCGACCTCGCCTGTTCACGGTGCTTCATACGGGCTGCAGCCTCTGGGTAAATAAGTTCGTGGGAACCGTCTTTCAACCCGAAGATTGCATCCCTTAGGCGGTCGAAGTGTTCCTCGTCTGCTGCGAAAAACTTTTCGCACCAGCCGATGTGAATCCACTTGTTTCGAAATTCGTATTGGAGGTAGGTGTACTTCATTGTAGCAAAGAATATAGAAAGTTAAAAGAGGATTGTCAAGGGTGAACAATGTATTTTACATAGGGGTTTCTTATGTAAGTCCTGCGGCAAATTTCAGAAATAGGACAACTACAAGAAAGATAAACAGTCCTCCCAATAAGGTGTCTCCGATGTTGTTCTTCGGATATACCTTGTCGAAGTCCCTCCGAGCATCTTCCAGAGTATCGAAACTTCGCCCGTTGTCTCTGCAATGGTGCCACTTGCCGTCACGCTGATAGTACATTTCTCCACGGCGTTCTCCGAAATATTTAGGCATGGTTATCCTCCTTTATTGTCCGTAGACGGTTTTCATCCAGTTTCCGTGCATATCGCCTTTGCGGTATTTCGGGTCAGTATGGACGTTTTCTGATTCATGTTCCTTGCGGTACTGTTCGTTAGCTGCATGTTCTTCTGGACTGATTGTTTTCACTGTTCGTTCGCCAGTTTTACTGTCGTACGAAACACCAGTAACCACCCCCTTTAAGGTCGGTTCAGGGGTTGTTGGCTGACTGTCCTTCCAGAAGCAATAGAGGCAATTATGAGGGCATCTGCCTGGTTTCACTCCTAGAATCTGCTTCTTGGCGAGGCACTGGCAGTCGGAGCGTTGCTTCTTTGCAGGTGAATTGTATTCGACTCGGTCAAGGCTTTCTATACCAAGCAGGTCGAGGTCTTTGGTGCTTGCACATCCGATAGGTTCAACCATAAACCAGTTTAACTTGCGTTCTGCACAGGACTCGAAGAAAAAGCCAGGGTTCTCGTGGGTGTTGACATACGGGGTAATCAGCTTTTCAATCCGACGGAACACGGCATCGGGGGCGGTAAAGGTATCGTAGAACACCTTGACGCCTGCCTTTTCCAGTCGTTCCTTTACATGCGGGTACATGTCCACGACGGATATGCGGCACCTGATTGAATTCTTGTAGGTCTTTGCAACGGAACTCCACAGGTCGAGCACCTTCACCACGTTGTCCTGAGTTTCCTTGGAGAGCAGGATGATGGGGTCGAGACGGAGGACATAGTGGGTGTATGGGAACCCTCGTTCAAGGAGCTTCTTGAACTGTTCGAACTCGTGTTCCACAGTAGGAACATTAGGTTCGAGAATGGTTCCGCCCTGACCTGTGACGGTATGGTGCAAGATTACCCTGTCTTGAACGATGAGGAGCTTTTCAATCATCTCGTCGTTCAGCTCCTTGGTAATGATGATGTTGGCATCGAGGAGCTTGGTTTCCCAATCGGGTACGAAACACGGGTCGTATGTTTCGGTAATACCAATTTGTTTAGGCATGGTTATCTCCCATGAAGACTGTGAATGAAGTCGTCGAAGTTGTGGCTTTCAGGCCTGTCTGCCCTTCCTGCGTAGAAGAGTTCATCTGGAATACCAAACTCCATCTGCTCAAAGTAATCCAGTTCGGCAAACTCGCCTTCCTTCAACGGGGCCCGCTTGATGATTGCGTAGAAATCAAGACCGTGGATGAGGCTGATGTCGCCCCATGTGCCTTGGATGGTTCCAGTATCGTCAACGCTCTTGACGACACCTTCCTCGCCAACGTACTTGCTGTCTGCCTCGGGGCGCAAGGACAGGATGCGGATGGTGTCACCTACCCTAACCGAGCTGGTGTACTGGGTGTCGCCTACCTTAACTGTGTCTGTGTATTTTAACATGATTCACTTATTGGTTTTATGTTTTAATTGATTCAGTTCAAACAACGCTCGGTCAAGTTCTGCCTTGAAAGTGTTTCGCTCATTGCGGAGCTTGTGACATTCTTTCTTTGCTGAACGATATTTTTCACGATGCTTCGCCAAGTCGCATTTGAGTGAATGGACGACGTTTTCTGAAAGTTCAAGAGCATGTTTCAGCTCTGATTTTGTCATCGGTCTTTCTAACATAGTTACTCCTTTTGATATCGCCATGCGACAACTCTATCTGCAGCAATCGGGTCGGTATTATCGTCGATGAAGAAATATTCCTTGGTGGCATCTTCAACGACATTTCCCTCGCTGTCTGTGTAAGCGAACGGAACTTCGTCAGGGTACAACTGGCCTTCAAGTATTTTACCTGTGTCCATGCGGTACTCGACATTTCGCCATTCCCAATCGCTACGAATGTCCTCGGGGATTGATTCGTATAGGGTAGACTTCCCGATTTCAATCCAGTCGGACCATACTTCTTTTTTGTCTTCAGCCATTACTTGTTGACCTTCTTTTTGTCGTGAACGGTGATTTCGAGCTTCGAAAAATCACCGTTGAAAATGAACGAGCCAACCTTGAACTCGCTGTGGAGTTCCTGCCCGATACGCAATGTGTTGTAGAAATCGCAGTCAACGGGGAGTTGGAGGAACTGCTTGTTGGCCTCGTTCTTCAAATGCTCGCTGATGCTCAGCGTAAAGGTGGACTGCTTAATCTTGAAAGTTACCACGCACAGTTCACCTGCGAACGAGGGGAGTGCGAACAACATGATGATTGCAAAGATTTTCTTCATTTTACTTTTCCTTTTTCTTGTATTCAACTGCAAATTCGGTTTTCTTGCCGTAATCCCACACGAGGTAGCCCTTCTTGATGAGGTACTTGACTCCGTAGGCCTTTTCTTCGGCGTTATTGAAATAGATTACGCTTTCATCGCCATTGTAGCCAATACTAAGGTTGATGATTCGTTCAAGCTCTTCCATTTAGCCTTCCTTAGTGGAATAATATTTCTTGACCAAATTTACATACGACCTGTCAATAACCCTGCGGGCACCAAAGTCGGAGAACTTTTCGACAGGCATATTTGAGGACGGGGAGTTGAGCTTGACAACCCGAGCGAGGTTTTCAAGAGGAATCGGCTTCGGTGCGTTCGGGTCAGCACCGCTATCAATACGGTAGCCTACGAACAAGTCGGGGTTGATACCGTGCTGCTTGAACATGGCGTTCATGGTTTCCTTGTAATAGTCGGGTTGCATAGGGAGTGTGATGTTGCTCATAGGTGTTCCTTTTTTAGAGAAAGTGGTGGCCGAAGGAATGATGTTCCTGTTGGCGGTGGTAGTCATGCAGAGGGTCGTCATAGAGGTTCAAAACAAAGTCGCCGTGTTGAATCGGGTTGTTTGTTATCTGCCTTCCGCATTTCAGACAGAAGTTGATGTGGTCTTTGGTTCCCTTGGACAGGTCGTCGTTCAGATGGTCGTCGCCAGGGAACCGTTGACAGTAGGGGCAAAAGTCCATAACTTATCTATCCCCCCAATCGAAATCGTCATCGAGATGGGACATGGCGACGATAGTTTCCTGCATCGCCTCGCCGCTCAATCTGCGGTCGAAACCGAGGTTGTCTTGGCATTGAAGCTGCTCTTTGTTTTCTTTTTCAGCCATGTTGGCCTCCTTGGGTTGATTACATGATTAAATATACATAAATAAAACGCCCATGTCAAGACATGAGCGAAAGAAAATTTAAATGTTTACTCTTTTTTACATTCACTTGATGAAACTTGCCTGCTTCAATATGCAATCCTTGCAGATATAGAGGGAGGTCTTCCCGATTTTCTTATTCTCGGCTTCATCTACTGTGGATATGTCGATTCTGATGCTTGTTGCTGACCCGCAGAAACGACAGTTCTTATAGATGTACACACGGGGCTTTCTACCCTTGAACTTGTTAGGGTTGTATGCCCCAGGCCGCCTCGTTTTCAGAGCTATTACGAGGGTTGTCGGGGACACACCGAGCTTGGATGCGGCGTCCTTTGCACACATGTTTTGGAGGTTCATCTCTTCCCACATCGTGCAGATTTTTTCGTATTTAGCTATTGTCTGTTCCATGCATTCCGTATACGTGAATAATTTTGTTGTCTGCGTCCCAAATCTGGTACTTTGCATTTGGTTCAGGATTCTTCAGATATTCCCGAACAAGCAAATCAGCCTGCTCGAAAGTTAGCGATGGATAATCTCCGATGATTACCTTGTGAGCGACCAATTTGCGGCAATCGTGCCTTTGGTCAATAAGCTCGCTGCAAAAAGTTTTCGTTATTTGCATTGTTTACTCCGTGCTTTCGCTTTCTGGTCTTCCCACTGTTGGAAAATTTCCGTCGGGTGTTTGTGGGGGAATTTGAATTCATTTTCCTTTTCGTCAAGTTCGAACTTGTACGCTAGGAAATGCTCGTGCTCCCTTACCATCTGCTTGAACAGACTGTCTGTTGTGCCCGCCATCTTGTATGCGACACGCTTCCAAAAATCGGCTTCTGACATAGCGTTAAAGCCGAATTGATTGAAAGCACGGTGCGCCTCGTTCAGCCTTTCCGTGTAGGTGCCCTTAAATTCATCGTACGCTTTGTCAAGTTTGGCAATTACGTTATCATAATAGGCACTGTTCGCTTTCATGTACGTGTCTCGTACGGGCTGAGGCAATACGGAAGATACAGCGAAAGAAACCTGAGTAGATTTTACTATCTCATATTGATAGGTATTGCTGAGCCATTCGATTGCACGTTTAGTGAGACAAGCGACTTCTTCATCGCTCGCCCCAATACCAGCGCTCTCGAACGATGCCTTTATGGATAGCTGGATTTTTTCTGGCTTGAAGGATTCTGTACGAAAATCTCTCTTGATAATCTTTTTTATTTCTACCATAAGTGTTCCCTTTTTGTTTTTCTTAAAATAGATAATTAATTTCTATTTGTCAAGAGGCTCGTCTATCCTTTCTGCATCACGCTTTGCCTCTTTGTATGCGGCGATGAGGAACGGGCTTACCATGGCCACTCCGAGCATGAGGGCTGTTGCGATGACGGTATCTGCTATTCTTTTGAGCATTTCTTTCCTTGGATTATTTTCATACTTAATTTATAATTTTCGGTTGACGGATTTGATTGAATAATGTATATTTAAACGTGTTATTAAATCACGAGGTATCGTATGATTGAAATTACCAAGCCTGGAAAGAAACCAGAACCTAAAAAGAATCCAGTTATGGAATTTACTTGCCCCACATGTGGATGCGAGTTCAAGACGGACGAGTATAGCAAATGTGCAGAGCGTTGCCCGAACGGTCGCCGCTGGATTGAGGTCAAGTGTCCTGAAAATGATTGCGGCAACACTTTCTCAGTGAAAGACAAGGCGGCCAAGGCTGTTCTGGGATAGTCCGATGGAAGAAGAGAGCAAGTTACCGTTCCACAAGAAGATGAGTACGCTCGGCGGGGCCGTGCTGTATGCCGAGAAGGCTCTTGAAACCTACCCAGAAGCAAAAGCGACGATTGAACCCATCGACGAGGGATTCTGGAAATACCTCATAACGGTTGAAGAGGCTACTAAAAAATGAAACGTGTATTATTTACATTGTTCTTTCTTTATATGTGTATTCCTGTTAGATTGGTTAGTTATGTATTTTGTGCATTTCAGGAATGGCTATGCTTTGAAAGAGCTTTTTGGAAAACATTACTGCCTTGGCTGAAGGATGAAGTAATAGCGTGGGTTCACCCATTTAAATTTAGTAAAGGAAATTAAAATGAGACAATTTGTCACCGTACTGAAAAAGCTTATCGAACTGTCCGAAGACAAGGACCTTACGGACGCATTGAACAAGATTGTGGTGGATGCAAGCTACACCGCACCCGAAGCCCAGTGGGAAATCCGTGGCGAACAGGTGTCTGCCGCCCTGAACAACTATCTGGCTAACGGCAAGGAACGCAAGTCCGAATGGTTCGCAAGGGTTCTTTCCGAGTTTTCGACCCAGCCCATCGAAAAAATCCGTGAGTTTCAGGAGACTCTAAATGAAACTAATTAAGATTAACAAGGACGCCATCTTCTATCCAACTGTCGGATTGTATGCGTTATCGAACACGTTCTCGTTCATCTACGGGGGTGATTTCGCCCTCATGTGTTCAAACATTGTGTTTATCCTGCTCTTTGTCGTCCTCATCATCTTGAAGAAGGCGATACCTCGTTTCAACGATTGGCTGAACAGGGATTTCCATTAAGGAGAATTTATGGACATTGTCAGGCATGAATCCTGTGATAATAATACCCTATTGAAGTATTATGATGCACAAGACCGTATTGTAGAAATTGCATTCCTTATCTCGGGAAACGGATGTACAATCCAGTATGATGTATCTCTGGAAAGACCCGATGAACGTATCGTCCGTTGGAACAACGGGGAAGTGTACCGTACTTGGACAGAAGAAGGCAAGACCAAGTTTGTGAGGCTAAACGATGTGCCAGACTTGTCCTATTTGGCTTACTGGTGTTGATATACGGAAGTTCGAACTGTATACTAGACGGTGGATTTCCGCTGCTTACCTTTCTGGTGGCTACGAGGGCGCCAAGAAGTTCTACGAAGCCGAAACGGGATGTTCGTTCGAAAAAGACCTTGAAAAAGCGAGGAAGTATTATGAAGGTAAAAATAACTAACAAGAAAGATGAAACTGATGTCTACTCGTTAAACCTATCCAAGGCGTTTGGCGTCAGGCGCATGGGAGATGCGTTAATAGTATATTATGCTGGGTTTGAGATGTTTTCGTTTAAGTCAAACCAATATAAGTTTGAAGAAGTCGAAATGTCGGCTGATGGTCGGGCTTATTATACCGAGCGTAGTATTGAGGAAATAGCAGAGCGTTTCCTGTATGATTGACCCAATCTGAAAAAAAATATAGAAAATTTAATCAACCCCCTTGACAAAGGGGGTTTAATTATCTATATTATTCACGTAAACACAAAAGGAAAACAAAATGAAAGCACCGAAAAAGACAATCAATGTACTTGTGAATCCTACAAAGGAAGCCATCGAGCGTATTGCCAGCGTTAGGTTGATTCGTGGTTATGATGACGGTCGCATCAAGAAACAATTCGCAAAACTGGATGGATGCGCTATTCTGTATCCTGAAACCCATCTTATGCCGAAGGATGCTGCTGTTCGTACAAAGAGCGTCATCGACCTGTTCCTTGAGACGGCTGGGACGGAGTTTAACATCGTAACGGTATCTACCGATGTGTGTACGCTTGCCTCAGATTATGGCAAGTATAAGAAGTGCAAGGTAAAGTTCTTCTATCAAGACAAACAATCGACGATTACCAAGGTGTTCAAGAAGTTTAACGAAGTCTTCCCTTACATTGACAAATTGACGGAAAACATTTAACAAAAGAGAGGAAATCATGGCATGCCAATCATTCGAAGAACAAATCAAGGACTATGATGCCCGCAGCGACATACACTACCATGTGTATTTTAGTTCCGCATCGTACACCTATTGCGTGGACGTGCTTCAGTTCAAGAAGAAGTCCGATATCAAGAACGACTTATACAAGAACAAGAAGTATTATTCCACTTACGCAGAAGCAAAGAAAGTTGCCGATAAGCTCAACGAAAAGGATACTGATGTTGGCCATCTTTTCGGCAGGGCTGCAAGTGAATTTGAGCATAAGATGTATGAACTCCTTAAAATGGGAGGAATGACGGATGCCCAGAAGTATGCTATTGAAGCGGCGAATGCTAATGTGCATGCGCTAACCAAGCTTATCAACGACGAGCACTTCTAATGCGTTGCAAGAACTGTCCATACACAGAATATGACTACAGCGAGAACGTTGAGCTATGTAAGTTTTTCGGGTACGGGGAAGACGAAATCTCGGAAAACCGAAAGGGCGAAATCGGCTGTAGGTACAATATGAAGAGCCTGCAAAAGTTCGTCAGGATGCATGAGGCAGAAGAAGAGGAAATCGTCAGGCAGATGGGCGATTTCGCCAAATGGTATGAAGAAACATATAAAAACCAATCCAATCAGGAGAAACAAAATGATTAGCAAACTCAAAAACATCAAACGAATCAAGAAAATTTTCACCCCTGGCCTGTTCCTCTTTCTACTGGCCATTGTTGGATATTCAGTGGGGGCTTCCCTTTTGGGTCCTGCGCTTAGAGGTGAACTTCCTTTATGGAAACTTATGACAGGCGAAGCGATTCTGTATTTTACAGGCGTTGTTGCCGCTGTAATGGCTTACCCCTTGCGTGGCAAGAAGGTAACCGTGTCTCCCAACGACTCCGTGAAGGAACTCCTCGACCGCATCGTTGCTGGATATTCCAAGGGCCCGTACACGGTTATCGACCTTGAATACACATCGTTCGAACTGCGTAATGCCGTCTGCAGGAAGCTGAGTCAGGAGGTGTTTGATAAGGTATTCAAGGAAGCCTGTGATGAAATCGGAGTACCATACAACACGTTCGAGTTGAGTGAAAGGGCTATCGACTGCGCTCCACAGGGTAGTGGTAGCAATAATGCAGGCATCAAGAACATTCAGGTGAGCGCCAAGTAGCATCTCTTTAAAAAAGTACAAAAAAATTTCAAAACCCCATTGACAATGGGGTTTTAATTATCTATATTATTGTACATAACAAGGAGATTCCTCATGGAAAAAATGTCAAAGAAAAAGTTCATCCGCCTCGTGATGTCAGCAGCGAACGAAGTCGTCAAGCACTTCTCCGAAGGAACCAAGACGATTGAGGCTGAAATCCCGAGCGGAACACAGACTGAGCTCGTGTCGATTGTAGTAAGCGGTCGGAGGGGATGGTACGAAACATTCCACGGAATCAAGCGTATGCCCGTGTTCATCTCCACGAGGCTCACCTTAAACGGCGCACAGGGCGAAATCGTGTTTTGGGGCAATGATGTACCGCCAGAACTCCGTGACCTTACAGCAAAAGAACTTTCCAAGAAGGGCTACCAGATAGGCCCCTGCGCTGCCGACGACAGGCCGTTTGCCAATTGGGTACGTTCATTTGCTCCGTGGCAAAGCGAACTCAGGGACTTCCTTGAAGAGGAACTTGGAAAGGGAGGTGAAGTCTGCGGTCTGAACCGAGACGAGAACGGCAATTATAAAATTGACTTCTACGATGGAACATCCAAGTTGGTTACTCCTGATGAGTTCGAGGAAATAACTAACAACCCATTTGCGAAGAAGGAACATCCGTTGCATTGGCCGATGTTGCGCTTCCTGCACCCCGACAGATGGGCGGAAATCATAGAGAAGTGCGGAAGACAGTATGCCTATTCACACTGCGTATAACCACATACAACAAAGGAAATGAATTATGTACATGATGAGAAGAGTACACGCTGAACAGAGCCCGAAAGGCGGTCCCATGCATGTCTGGGTGATGCAGTGGCAACGCGCTGACCTCAACGAATTGATTAAAAAGGCCAGATTCAACCTTAACCCGTTCAATGAAGTTCCTGGTGGCAGCATGTGGGAAGACCACGCCCCTGACCAGAATAAGTTGCCAGGATGCGTGTGGCAGGGCCGTGTGGACGAGTATTTCAAATGGAACGACCGTCTGGTTCACGGTATCACCCACTGCATGATTTTCAACATTTCTAAATGCTGGTACAGTTTCATTCTGTCCCGAGAGACGAGTGATAACGACAAATCCCTTAGCCTTTTTAACTGCAAGTTTGATGATGGTGACGAATACCCGTCGTTCGCCACAATCAAGGAATGCGTAGACTACCTGACAAGCCCAGAGGGTATCGGCATATGTAGCAACAGGGATATCAAACCTGTGGAGGTTCAGAAATGACAGCATTGTACATCGGCATCTACATCATCGTCGCACTCGTAATCTATCTCGTCGCACTGTTCGCATGGGCGTTCGGCATCGGGATGGGTTACCCTTATGCCAAATGGTATCACTGGTCCAATCTAGGGTGCGCATGCATTATGTTTGGCTATCCTGTCGCAGCAATCGCAGCGGGGATTTTAATCTTCGGTAGATAAAAAATCATAAAAATTACATAAACCCGCTTGACAAGGCGGGTTTAATTGTCTATATTAACACATGTAACACAAAAACAAAAAAAGGAACAAACATGCTTGCATATCTCAAATGGCTATTTACCCCGAAGTCCGAACGTCCTGACTATGTTTTGGACTTGTTCAACAAGAACATCGCAGTGAATCCCAAGTTGGCGCCCTTCATGGGCAGATTGAATGTGGAAACTGCACAGGATGAACTTCGGTTCATCGTATCATCAGGTGCATACAGCGATGAACAACTGTGGAAAGTTCATTGCACTAATGTGAAGCATCTGTACACTCGTGCAATGGAATACCCGAATGCGAAATGGGCTGATTCCTTGATTGACAGCATCCTCTATCATATTAAAGAGGTTGATGCTGCGGTAAAGTCGTTGGACAAGTATTTTCTCCGTATTTTTGACAAATCTAATTTTAATCTGACTGACTTTGATTACAGTTCGTCTACGTTTGACCAAGTGTCTTTGTGCCCTGCGGGTGTTCTTCCTCTGATGGAGGCGACTGAACAGGATATCAAGAGGCAGGGTTTGTATAAGGATGAAGTTTCTTTGAAGGCGGACCTTGGTAAGTATTATGACTACATTATCAAAAAATTTTCTAAGTGGCTTAAAGGTCGTAAGCCTCTGGCAAGTTCCCCTCATATTGATGTCAAGACATTTGAAGAATGGCGTATAGACAGAGACATTATTGCCAAGTTTGATGCGGAAGAAGAAAGGTTGAGCAATACATGCAAAAAGGTGCTTGACGACATCTTCCTGTGCAACGACTAATCAAATTAAGGAAGGTAAATTTATGGAACCGAATATTGAACGAATGTCAGAGAAAGACCTTAAACTCCTCCAACGGTCAGGTTGTCCGTGGAATCCTTCAAATCTGAAAGATGTTCGTATCCTGCAAGTGATTTGCGGTACACAGGTATACGACAATGAGCTTGAAGAAGGTTCATTCCATCCAAACGGTTGCAGCGGCTGCGTTGTTATGCCAGACGAATATATCTGCGGAGTCAGATGCGACCACCTTATTTGGATGACAGGGTGGGATGAGTTGCATGCTAACTGCGGAGATGATTGCCTCCTTTTGCTTGCAAACCATAAGGGTCTGTTGGTTGTATTGCTGGTGTATGAAGCAGATGAATCTGATAAAGATTGGGAAAAACGGCATAAAATTAAATTCGATTAGGAATCATCATGAAAAAACTTTTCTATGTTCGCTCGGCTATGCTCACCCTGTTTGAAGCATACCCTGATGACCCGAAGACTGGTTGGATGGCGGGGCGTGAATGCCTCGGCTTCAACAATCTGGATTACCGTGGTAAGTACGACTCGATTGCATCCCTGCTAACCTACATATCCCCTAATGACACTTACTATCCCATTAGCGAATGGGAAGTGTCCAATGTTGAGGATGGCGGGTTCCTGCTTAACTTGGATGTACTTGTTGACCACAATAAGCGGGCCCCGTCGCCAGACCGTCTGAAAGCGTGGAAGGAAGGCCATGCACACTTGTGCCACGGGTACTATTCCATCGAAGTGAAGGCTCAGCGTATCGAGGATATTCCCGCAGGCGAACTGCAGAAACTTATTGAAAAGGCATGAGGAAACCACCATGAGAGAAGAAGCGCTTAATAAGATAGATGAACTAGAACACAAAATATATGAAATGCGCAACCAGCAGGACGAAATCAGGAGGCAAGAGAGCGAATACGAGCGTTCTGAGGAAGCTCGTAAGTGGAAGGAAGACAACGCCAGGTGCATTCCTGTATGCAAAAACCTTCTCGGAAAGGCGTTTACATTTGGTGATGAGGTCGTTCATCACGAGGAACGTGTGATTGACGGGAGTGCAGTGGAGTACGACTATGTTTTAATATATTTTGTACAGACAATCAATTACCGAGACAAGTCCAAGGTGTGCATGCGATGCCGTCGCATGTATTCAGGCGATGATGATGCCTCCATTTGTAACTATGACTTGTTTTTAAGTTTTAGCGAGTCTGAAGACGGATGGTATGTAACCCATTCCAATACTGGTGAAAGTTACGGAAAGCTGCATGTTCTTACCGAAGAGGAACTCCGTGTTGCCATCGATTTCTGGAAAACCAACCCGTTACGTAACTTGATTAAAACGATGATGCAACCCGTCGAGGGAGGATGGCGTTGCGGTTGTGAAAAAGGCTAATCAATGAGCTTGGAAAATCGGAAAAGTAAAATGGAACGTAGTAAAAAGAATCCGCCTTACCCTTATTATCTCCACGAACATAATTATATTACTCAAAAAGAAGAACCAATGATGCCTATAATCGACGGTTGGCAAACATTCAAGATTACATCCAAATGTGAACATTGTGGTGCTGTCGTAACAAACTATGTGAAAAGGATTTATAAAGGAGAAAATTATGCAAAAACGAATGAAGACTGAAAAAGATTATGATGCTGCAATGGAAGCTATCGATTGCAAGATTGTAGAGTATACCAAGGCAGCAGAAGAACTGGAAGCCAAGCGGAGAGCGCTGCAGAATAAAAAGAGGGCTAAGTTCGACCCAGAATACCGTGCCGTGCAGGAACGGCTACGAAAAGCCAACGCCGAGCGCAAAAGATTTATAGCGGACGCCGCCAAGAAGTTCGTCGGGAAATGGGTGTTCATCGACGACGGAACTTACATACATATATGTGGCGTAGACGCTCCTACGAAAGAATCTACTAAGGGAGAATACCAGGGTGCAGGGTATATCGTGTTTCCTACGCACTACGACATAAGCGTTGTGACAGGCGACGGGAGAGCCGAAATATCCAATGGAACGTCCAAGAACCATGTTGTATATCTCACCTTATATGCTGATGACGTGCTTAAAGTATCAAAGAAGGAAGTCATGGAAGACCTGGAGAGCAACCTGGGTGAAATATTATCCAACTACAAGGCATTGTGCAAGCGGATGAAATGGAAACATTCATTATGCAAACTATGAAGTTTGTTATCTTTGCATTTTCCACTCGGTGCGTGGAAAATCCCAGGGCGGCAAGATAAACCCCTTGACAAGAGGGGTTTAATTGTTTATATTATGTAGTGTAGAACGAACAAAGGCATAAAAAGGATTTATTATGTATTTCGAAATTAAAGACGGCCCTGCACGTATCGGAACATCCAAGTTTTTCTTCGATGTGTGGTATAAGATAACCAATGAAAAAGCGTTGGTTCCGTGTGGGTATTGCGGGAATGGTTGGGATGCCGATTCCAACAAGCCGCCCAAGACTTATTTTGTTGGTGACTATTCCAGGCAACAGTTCAACTCGGTAATGTTTCAATTGAGAATCTCGAAATCTCCATTGTGGAAAGGAAAATACGATGTCGATGTGGTTTGCTTTGCCGACACCAGAGAGTGCGGGGTTGAAACTATCGTCTATATGAAGACTGATGACCCGAATAAGATTGACTCTCGCTTGTTCGAATATGCAGCCGACGTGCTTTCCCGTTCTGGTGCCGTATTGGACCATGAATTGAACCAGAAGGATTTAGATTCACGTAAAGAAAAGATTGCTACAATGCAGGCGTATAATGACAAGTTGGCCAGAATTATGCAAATCGATAAAATTGGTAAAAATTTGAAAGAGCTTTATCGTAAATAGGAGTTAACATGGCGGTAAAACTACCAGATGACCCGAAACAGTTGAAATCCCTTTGCGAAAGGTATCAGAAGCAAGTAAAGGAACTCACGCAGAAGTGCGAACGAGAGAACCTAGCTTGGGGGATGGAGGAATACTATCTCACCCAGAAGATTCGTGACTTCGAGAAGCTCTGCGAGAACAACGACATTGGTTTCGAAATCGTGAACGAGCTTGACAAAAAGCGTCGCCACCTTCCAAGTGCAAAGAAAGAGCCTGTCACCGAGGAACAGTTCCTGTCGGTGTTGACTCATTACTACCCTCATGCCTATATTCACAATGTGGACGATGAGGACTTCGATGACATCTGGGTTCGAGCCAAGGGTTACTGGGAGGCCGACCGAATCCTGTACAGCCGTTCTGATAAGGAAATCCGCATGTGGAGAACAAAAGGACAATATGACTACCATTTCAAGTCAATCAAGGAATTTGAATTCTGGTTAAGCAGAGCGCTGTTTAGAGACAGAGAATTTGAAAGAGAGAGTGATTTATGAAAATAATTGAATACAAAAATCCATTTGCCACAGGCGGTGTTGAACAATTGACCGTCATTCGTGAAACCAAGACGCAGTACATTTGCAAGAACGACATCCGTTACCGTAAACCGAGAGAAGAAGTCGATGGATGCTCTGTTAAACAAGTGGGTGCCGACCGATGGGATATGTCTGCAACGCTTCGCATCACGGAGGACTAGAATGACATCATCAGAAGGCAAGGCAAAGTACAAGGACAAATAATATGAAACGAGTAAAGGAATATCTCGAAGAAATCAAGGTCCCCTACTCCGAGGAGAATGTCGATGGCATGACTGTGCTCAAACTCAGTTACCACGTGGACTTACTGTCAATCTTCCCTCCCGATGAAGGAAAGGATGAATTCCATGTAGTGACCGCCTACGACGGAAAGGTGCAGCAGTACGGTAAGATGGCCCTTGATGACCTTAAAAAATGGCTCTATGCCGTCTTCATAGAGGAGTCTCCTGATTATGTCTATGCGGATGAAGCGCCAAAAGAAATAATTAATTAAATTTGCAATATACCCCTTGCATTTTGAAATAAAAATCCTATATTTAGGAATGCAGTACGTTAGTGGTGAGAACACCTGGCTAGGGGCTGGGTGGTGGTTACCGTCGCGATGCGTGTATCGGCGGGATAGTTCATTCCACAAGGGCGGGGCGAGTATCAGGCGCATGACAAACTCCTGTCCGCAAACCTTTTAATGGAGATATTATGGATAAAGATTTCCTCGGTATCATTGATGACATGGAACGTGGTTTTCAACACATCAATGTCTGCATTGAGCGTGACGATGATGGATATTGCCGTTGGACAAAGACTGATGTGCCAGACTTTTGGGAAACCATGAAGGAAGACAGGCCGAAGACAGCCGAGGAGAAACTCGAAGAGGCTGAATTCGTCGAGTGTGAAATCATCGAGGAAAACACTGCTGCTATCGGATATGAAGCGGTTTAAGGAGACTTCTATGATAGATAATGGTTTCAACCTCGCTGAAACATTGCAATACAACCCGAAAATGAGGCAACAACTATGACATATGCCGAACTGAAAGAACTTGTCGAGACTATGGATGAAAACTACAATCAAGAGTACCTTGCCAACAAGGAAGTTGTAATCGAATACCGAGACAAGAACGGGCACTACCATTATTACGGCATCGGTGATTGGAAGTTTAACCAGTGCGGCGATGAGTCGATGGACTGCCTGTATCTTCGGTGCGACGACGATGTTCCATGCCTGGAGAAAACATAAGGGGTTGACGGTGCCGAGGATTGATTTGGACAAGCTCGCCGCTGAATACGGCCTCGAAATCGAAAAGAACGATGTCGGTCGCTACAAGCAGTGGAAGGATGCTGAAGTCATGCTGTTTCTCCCAGGTCATGCGGGAACTCAGGCTATTGTCTGGGGGGAATATCCGCCGAAGGGAAGTATCGCCTATGACGAGCCGTCTGACATAAGCGTTTGGAGCAAGCTGGCTCCCGAAAAGGATGGTATTCTTCATTGGCATAAGCACGAATGCTTGTTGAACGACACATTTAACGAACGCTATTTGCGTGAAGTAATCGAAAAATCTCTGAAAATCTACAATCAATATGCGAGAAAACAACATGGGTAAAAAGAAGAAGAATGAATCTCCTATCGTCTACATGATTACGGGTATCGTTCCTTACTCTGGCAGGGACCGCTCGGTAATCAATGTCTATCTTGACGAAGAGAAGGCGAACAAGCGTTACGAAGAATTGCGTAATGAGAGTAACTGTACTTACATCGATGTGCAGATGGACACTTATGAGGTTGATGAATAAGGTCTGAGGTAAAATATGACAAAAGAAAATGATGAAATTGTATGCGTCCCTCTGTCCAAGCTTCTTGTTACCGACAAGAAGCCGTATCGGGTTCAGGTTGAACAGCCAGTGTTTGCTGACGATTGGGAGACGCAGGGCGTAGACTGTTCGGATGTTCCTTCTGTAATCAAGCCAGACATGGATGGGCCGTCCCTAGCCAAGGTTGCAATAAGCCTTCGTAGAGAGGCGAAAGCTTGGCTCAAAAGCAATAAGAATCTGACTGACAATGGTGCAAAGCTGTTTGCAAAGAACTTTGCATGTGCTATCAAGGCTGCTATTAACGCCACTTACAATAACAAGGACCTTGCAGAAATTATTGCTAAGGAAGGATTTCAACTTAACAACAAGGAGTAATTATGGGACTTTTTTCTAGTGCTTTTAACCTTATTGCAGACACTGCGGATTCCGTTGTCGATGTTGCCTCCTCCGCAACAAAGGCAGGAGCCCGTGGTGTAAAGAGAGTTGCAAATGATGCAGAAAAGCTTGCAAAAGATGTTGTTGACCCCTTTCACATTTTTCACGATGACGAGGACTAGACACATGAACAACGAAGCAAAGATGGATGCCACGTACACAAAGGCAAAGCACCATGACAGTGACCCGAACCACGATGCGCAGTGGGAAAACGACGGTATCAAGCAACTGGAAGTTTCTGACATTCCTCAGATAACGCTTTCCATGAAGAACGCTTTGCATAAATTCAATTACAAGGCGGTGTGCGATTTCATGGCCCGTGAGTATGACCTGAACATTTTGAACCCAGATGCATTAAAGTCGTTTGTGTATGAGAATGCTATGAACGCTATTGCGAATCTATCCAAAATAATTATAGACGGGGCTTCCCACCCTCCAAGGGAATTTTGGCTTGATGAAACATGGCTTCAAGCAGACATTGCGTTCACCCTTCCGATTCATTGCCGCATCAGGCAATATCATGAAGAACCGTTGAAGGTCATCTTGGAATTCATCCCGTTCGCATCAGAAATGTCCATCGAAAGGCGATAATATGGATAATATGGCATCGACGTATCAAGAACAGCTCCGACTGGCGGATATTTATGCGTCCGAAAATAGTTGGAATGATACCGACTGGCAGAAGGTTTATAACTGGTTGAAAGAAAACCAGAGGGAAATCGACAAGAAAACAGTACGCAGTTTATGTAAATCAGCAGACGAATCCGAAGACATAATTTGGACACTGGGGCTCTAATGAAAAAGAAAAGCACGACACTTACTTTATCCTTGAAGCGGAAATGGTTCGACCTCATCAAGAGTGGGGTCAAGATTGAGGAATATCGGGAATACAACCCGTATTGGTGCGCCCGTTTCTTTGTCAAAGAACCTGGGTTCAAGGACTGGGTTCATGTCCGTATAGACTACACGGAACTTGTCTTCACCTTGGGCTATCCGAAGAAGGATGACATGTCCCGCAGGCTCGTATTCAAGAATCCTCGCATCATGATTAGGACGGGTAAGCCAGAATGGGGTGCCGAACCAGGTAAACCCTATTTCGTAATCACATGGGATGCTCCAAATGCCGAAGAGAAAAGTGTTTCCACTGACAATTTATGCGAAGAACCAGTTTAAACCGCCGTATTCATGCATATACGACCAGTTAGAAACCGTGTTCATCAGAATAAAAGTTCCAAAGAAGGTGAAATATGATTGATTTACCGAAAGGCGAGCCTACTGAACAGGAAACCCGTGAACTTACCGAGATGTTTCCTAAGCTTTATCCTGCCCTCAGGAAAAAGATAGAGGAAAGCCGCCCGAAAACTCACGAGGATTGGATTAAATTTGCCAAATGGCATGATGAATTCATCAAGAACATGCCGTCGGTAAAGCCGATTGAACCTAATCCAGATTGCCATTTTAAGTTTAGAATGGTAAGAAAATAAAACCCGATGATAGGAGTAACTATGGCTACAAAACGAGAATACCTTAATGCTATCTTGTTCGCTGGGATGCTGGATAGATTGACGCCAGTCCAGATGACCAATTACATGAAGAACGCTTCCGAGCATATCCCGAAGTATGTATACAAGTACAAAAAAGTTGTCGGAAATCCGCCAACTGCTGAACACACTCAAATCGTAGTAACGAAACGCTACGAACTGGAAAAGGTTAGCAAGTACACAGTCCTCCACTGCATGGAAAGCCAGATGAGGGCTACCGAAAACCTTCCCGCATGTAAGGCTTTGCCTATGTTGGAATATGCTATTGACGAGTTTGAAAAGGAACATGAAGGCGGTGACGATGAGTGCAAACACTGATTTTCTTCCGTTGCCTTTGCCTAATCCTCAATATATAGTCCAATGGGCTGAGACACCTGTTCCAGTAGACCATCCAATGTTCAAAATTGGTAGTGAAACTTTTGACAATTTTGTGGATGCCAAAGCACTTGTCAAGACCAAACTGAAGGACATGCGTAAAGAGGTTTCTTTGTATAAAATGGTCTATAAGAACACTCCCGATGGACTTTTGTCATTTGATATTTTGACTTTGTGGCACGACTTTTTATATCTTGTTAAACCTCTTGATGAGTTGACCGATGAGTAAGAAATTTGTTCGTTCAAGTCCGTTCCTGAAACAGAGCGAGATTTCTTCCAATTACCATGGGAAGGAAGTGTATAAGTCTAACACATGGCATCCGTATTATCGTTATGAGGAGCGTGATGAACTAGGGAGACTTACTGGGGTCTACTACGCTGATGAACACAGGAAGCCAAGACCGAGGAAACTCGTAGTCAAGTATTCCGATGACAGCAAGCGCCCGTATGCAATATGGTTCTGCTATGATGGCTCCGAAGAAATGCACTTCTGCTTTAAGTACAAGAAAAACGGAGACCTTGACACGATTTACTTCTGGGGTAACGGTGGTAATACATGCAACGAGTTTCATTACAAAAAAGCGATACAGACAAATACGGTTAAAACAGGTCGCCGAGTGACATACAAAGAGAGTTGGCCAGCAATCACAATCAACGGCCATACTGCATTGTTCCTCCGTGAACTGCCAGACATGACCAAGGTTGCTGGGTTCTACTATACCCACGAGAAAGACCCTCTATTTCCCCGTACCCTAATTGAAAACGACTGGGCAATACACGAATGGCTAGGTATCAGTGCGGAAACCCTGTACGACAAGTACCCGAAGAAAAAGCCACGTCCCTTTGACCCTAAAGTGGACGGATATTGGGTAAGGCAGATGATGCAAATACAGAACGCAATTAACAGACCACAACTTGGAGAATGATATGTCAATGAAACCGATGGGAAAAATTAAATTTATGCATCTTTTGTTAACCGACCTGATGGCAGACTGTATGTTCATCATGTGGTTTGGAATGGTGCTTGATACCATACTGGTAGTCTATGCGTTGCTAACTGGCGTGGATATGATTGTGTTTCCAAGCAGGGCTAGCACACTCCGTATATTATTTGCCGTATATGGAGGACTAAACGCAATCTTTCTTATCATGACCTACTGTTATATTCTGGAACCGCATGAGCGAGAGTATACCCATGCAGAACGGCATGAGCAATATGGCAAGGCGCTAAAACCGATGCTTGTGCTATGGCCGCTTGCATTGCCTATGTGGGCAGGGTTCATCGTCTCGATGATTGTCAGCGGTTTCGGATGGCTCATATACACAGGTTACAAAACTCTTGAAACCAAATTGCTTAAATAGAGGTTGGCATGTTAAAATTTTACATCGAAGCTCTCAAATTCGTATGGACATGGATTAAGAAATTCCTGCTTGCAATTACCGTTTTGCTCCCAGGCATCATCTTCCTGATATACATGTTTGTTGCAAATATGCCAGATGTAGGGATAATCCCAGGCCTCCTCGTAATTGCCGCTATTGCACTGTGGGCCCCAATTCCTCTGCGCCCGTTCTTCTTTCAAGGTCAGAAATTGATTGAATGCTATGTAACAATGTTTGGGGCGATAGGTATTGCGATTGCGTTCATCCTTGTCTTTTTCGGGTGGCTTGTGTGGTTGCTCCTTCCTATCCTAACTGGATTGGTTATAAGCGCCGTGTTGAACCGTGAACCTAGACCACTTGAATGTGTAGGAACCATAGTATTCAACATTGTTTGGGGCCCAGGTGCTCATTACGTGTATCAAAAGCTACTTGACAAAGTACTTAAATAATACTATATTCAATAGAGCAGATGCCCCGTAGCTCAATGGACTTAGAGCGTCGCTCTCCGAAGGCGAAGGTTACGAGTTCGACCCTCGTCGGGACAACTAAAAGGGTAGGGACCCCTGAAGGGTGCATTTTCGATAAGATTTCCCAATCCATCCGAACCAAACACTTGCACCTGGGTCCTGCCCTTAATCTTTTAAAATGGAGAAACCATGGAACTGCATCACAAGATAATCGAAGTTCTTAAACAGGAATTTCCTGCCTTGGTAATTCCCGAGATTCAGGAAGGATTTGCCATAAGCATTGGTGTGTTGATTGAAAGGCTGTCGCCTGACTCACAAAACCCAGTGAAGTATATGGAGTTTGCCTACTGCTCGGCAACAGGAGATTTCACTTACATTCCTATCCTACTGTCGGAATCTGGCATAGGTCACCCGACAACCGTAGAAGAGTTTCAATCGCAAATTCAGTGGGCCAAGGAACACGGCCCCTTCAATGTGAAGACTTCTGTAACGCACGGTGGCCCTTCAATCACTGTCTACAACAAAGTCGCTGTCAATTTAAACAACAATTTCGTTCAGGAAACTTTCCTCGATGACGAAATCAATTTGGCATTGTCCAGAGCCAACGATAAATTCGGTGTAGAAGTCTCCGACGACAAGTCTAAAATCAAGGTGTACCCGAAGGATAAGGACTCCCTTGATGACCCTCTCCTTCTCACGGTTGAACACCATATCAAGTTCCCGACAGACAAGATGTGGCATATTGAACTTCTTACCAATATGCACAACATTGGCTCTGACCCTCACAATGACCCGAGCAATCACGTAAGATGGTCTGGAATCCCTCTTAGCGACATGCTCGACAAGATATTCGGGATTTTTGAAGACGATGTATATAAAGCAATTCCAGCCGCAGGAACCCCGAGGTAAATTATGTCCTATACAGTACAGGAACTTGCAGACAAGTTTAGGTTTGCAGCAATGAAGTTCATCAACGATAAGGAACTCGATGCAAAACAAAAGAAAATAAACGCAGAGACTCGATACGACAATGCTTACAAGAAAATGCTTGAATGTAAGCCAATGTTCGCCGATGTGCAAACTCTTGCGAACAGCCTGTATGATTACCTCCATGTAACTCACAAAAGGCTTGACTATTGTTCTGAAGAATTGTATCAGGCCAGTTACAATAAGGGATTTCTCAGCATAGGAAGGAACTATTTCATTTACAACTGCGTTCCTATTGACAAGAACCTCTATAATGGCAGTTTTCAGGCTATCCTCATCAGTTATGGCGACGGTTCAATTAACAGGGCTAGCTTGACCGACTATGGTGGAAACAAGGAAGACTATGCAAATATAGTTAACCCAGATTATGTATACATTATCGAAGACCCGAAGAAGTTTGTCGAGGAATGTCAGAATCCAGATGGTGACGTATATGCCAGCCATTGCTTCTCTAAACTGGATTACTTTAGTGAGGCACTGGAACAAATCCCTGAAAGGATAGATGCGTTGTTCAAGTTTGCAAACGCTTTTGCTGACACAGTTGACGGCAATGTTGCAATGGCTGCATACATGGCGAAATACAGAAAATAATTGCAAAATCCCTTGACAGAACTTTCGTTCTTTTCTATATTGTATGATACGGCACGGGGGCAACCCCGTGGTAACAGTGAAGCAAGCCTGTAGATTGCGGGCTAAATAGCTGTTCGCCACCCCACAGGCGTGTGGATGGGGCGGTCGGAGTCGGACCGTATGAGCGACCAAGGTTCAGCCCGTCACCTAGAAATGGGGCCAGTTGACGCTTTGCGAGTTTCGATGATACACCATCATGATGGTCTGATGTGAAAACTCGTAGCACTTGCGACGACTAGACTTACCCTCGGGGTAAGCTGAATGCCGCAGCGTATCCCCCCTACGCTTAGCCTAATCAGCAGGGGGTTTCTTTTTATTCAGAGTAAGTCAAAATGGAAGAAGTTTATCAAGTTTCATCTGTTCCTGTCATGGGCATCTGGTGCGCCTACAAGCTTGCGCCACTCTACCCGTTCTTCTCATCGTTCAATGTCTCGGAAGCGAAACACGGTCAGAACTCTGTTAAAATCCTCTCCACCGAAAGGGGAAAATTCAGTCAGAAAGGAACTATTCACCGCAGGATTAACCCGAACGACCTACTCAATTCCCACCAAATCGAGGTGGACATCCCGTACGAATACAGAATAAAGTTCCAGCTCGAAGACGGAACACTCCAGACAGTCTACACCAATGCCGACGAGGCAGGCTGCCTTCTACGTCTCATGTCCTCCCAAGAGAATATCGACAAATTCAGGAAGCTTGCTCTCAAAGGCTATTGGGCGGCTGCTATGACAGCTCTCATGGGTGAAGAAGTTGTTGAAAAATCCTACATCAGCATGGCCGACAAGGAAAATCTTGAAGCGCTTGCTAAATTGGCTGGTAAGAAACAGGATTAAGTTAATTGCAGAAGAAAAGGGAGATAACATGGATATTTCAAAAATGCTGGTCAACAAGGCGACCGATAATTTCAGGAACAGCATCGAGCATATCATTGATTATATCGAAACGTCACAGAATCAAGGTCCGATGAACGATGGTGAAATCCTCGAAGCTGTCAAGCACAGATTGATAGGAATTTCCGAAGCGATTGCAATGACACAGGAAAACGACCGCATGATTGATGCCGCAAACAATGCACCAAAGGTAGACTGATGAACAATCTGCAGTATTTTGTGAGAAATGCGAAGAACATTAGTAGGCTCATTGAGTCTGTGATGAACGAAAACTGTAAGACATGCCCTGCAAAGGCATTCTGTTATGCAGATGGAAAGCGCAAGGAACAAAAGTATGAAACTTGCAGCGATGCGTTCATAGCATGGTCATTGAAGGAAAAGAAAACAAGAAGCGAAAAGAACGCTGAACCTAACCCCTGTCTGGAAACCACCAACACCTGAGTGGATAATGAACTATTTACAACGACAATCAGACATGAAATTTGCCCCAGAAGAGGCCCTTCTGGCCAATTATTTCGGGTATGGCAACTATGTACCCTTCCATGCAAAACAGGTCCAGCAACGCAAGCTTCCGTTGAAAAGAGGGGACTTCCTAGCAGGTGGCATACAGGTTACTCTCCCCGCACTGAGACAGTTGGGCGTAACGTATAGCCATAACGATTATCCAAAAGAATTGTCGAGGTATCTCCACCGAAATGTGTGGCTTAGCACATTGAGGCGCATCCGTCTGCAGATTGAAGCCGAGGGTGACATTCCATCCCTGTTCATCAAGCCGAGCAACAAACTGAAACGGTTTACTGGCTGTGTAGTAAGCACGATGGATGACCTCGCCCCATTAGCGCATATTGGCAACATCTTCATTCACTGTTCCAATGCAGTTCAGTGGTGTGTAGAATACCGTGTGCCAGTAATCAACGGCAAAATCCAAGGCTACTTCTGGTATGACGGGGACAAGAGCGTGATGGTTGATACCTCTGTTGTGGAACAGATGGTCAAGGACTTCGTTTCTGCCCCGTCAGCATACTGCCTTGATGTAGGCGTTCTTGGAACAGGCGAGACAGCTCTGGTTGAAATGAACGACGCTTTCAGCATCGGTATGTACGAGGGTATGGAATCCTGTTATCCCGAATTGTTGATAACCCGATGGAAAGAACTCACAGGGGGTAAGAAATGATTGTCCGTATAACTGAAACCGTTTACAGCGAATACAGTGGAGTACATAAGCTGGAACCAGTCCTGTACAAGATTCCAGGAGAATTGCAGAAGATGGTTGACGATATCCACCGCATGTCAAGGGATAGCTCAGTCAAGGCAGACATCTTCTCCGCAGAACTGACCGACAGCGACAATCTACTTTGTAATAATCCATTCCATAATAGTCCAAGTTGTAATAAGGAGGCGTCAGATGGTTGTGACACAGGAACGAGTGATTGATTGGCTCGAACGTCAGATAGGATTCGTGAAGGCGAACCACCTCGAAAATTGCCTTATGACAAATGGAGGCGACCTGAAGATGGAGCCAGACCATCCTAACCTATGCACCCTCGTCATATATGACCCGAGGCTTCCAGCAATAGGATGAAAAAAAATCTTAAAAAATGTTCGAACCCGCTTGACAATGCGGGTTTAATTATTTATATTGTAGGCATAGCATAAGGAAATAGAAAATGTCGAACCGATTGAAACTCCGTGTAGAACTGGCTGATGGATGCATTCTTGTAGGCGAGGTAATCAGCGTAGGAAGCAAACCACAGTCCCCAGAATACTTTGACAAACCTCAGATGAAGTGGTTTATGGACTTACTGACGGACACGCTAGGGAAGGTCGAAATTAACGCTCTCAACATCGTAAAAATGGGACCAGACCCGATTAAGATGCAGGAATTCAAGGACCCTGTGGAGGTAGTCAACTACGTGATGGAGCTTATGCGGGTTGCCCAAAACATGCCCCTGAACTTTCTGAACCCAAGAGAATAACCTATGAACAACCTGTTGAACCCAGCAAACCCTATTTCTCCCCTCAATCCGATTAACCCAGCATCGCCTTTACACTCAGGCCTGTTCAAGTCGCCCTCGGACACCCTATACAACATGGCTGCAGCTACATCAGCAACACAGAACGATATGCCCATGTTCGTCCTCGGTATGTTCCTTGGCATAGTATTCACTCTTATTCTAGGCGTATTCATCTTTCTATGGAAAAAAGGATAACAATGAAAGTTAAAGAACTCAAACAACTTCTCGAAAATGTTGATGACGAACTCGAACTGGTTGGTTACCAACATGGAATGGAACAATCTGGCCTCTTGCCAATCAGCAAGTATGATATGAAGACCCTGCAAGGGGAAATGGTCAAGCATAATACATGGGACAGGTTCGACGGCACTGACTACACTTATGAGGTGTTCGAAGAAAAGAAAGATGGCCAAATGAAAGTGTTTAGACTGTATTAAAGGTATTGACAATGAAGAAACCACTCATAGCATTCAGAAACTGGTGCATCTGCACGGATAGCCCAATCATTTACTACTCCATCGTAGTACTGTCTTCCCTAGCCCTAGGCTTCTTTATCGCCTATGTATGGATTCCCTTAATGCAATGGATTCACACCTATGTCTGAAAAACAAGATGGCATGCCATACCTGATGTTCACAAACAGGGATACGAACCGTTTCTTGTGGAACACCAAGGCCCGCAAAGAGATTCTCGAAGCGAACCGACCGAAGAAACCGATTGAACCCGTTGAACAAGAAGATGATGGCTAACACAAACAAATCAAAAGGTAAACCTATGTCCAAACCAATCGTAATCTCTCCCGAAGCGGCGAGCGAAGTAAACCAGAAAATCAAGGAACTCAAAGAAACCCTCGAAAAGCACAACCTGCTCATGGTGTTCAATGTCGAAATCGGTGAGGGATTCCTGTTCCCGAACACATACAAGGTATGTTCTATTGACGACCCCGAATACGACGAGGCGGACCCCACCGATTTGCCCATGTCCGTAGACGGCACCCAAACCAAGATTGGCGGCTGCATGTCCACGTTCGAAAAGTATTACAACGCAATTATTCCAGCCAATAGGTAAATATTATGATGTCACTTGACGAATGCAAGAAGCATGCGGCAAACGGTGAACCATGCCAGATGATGACTCCTGATGGCAAATGGGTTCCATTTAATGAAACACAAGTAATAACGAAGTTCCGTGTCGCTCCCCGTCTATTCGAGAACAGCGGCCCGAGAATCGTGATGTACGCATTGCTCAGCCTCGAAAAAATGGTCGAACGCCATTTCCGCAACACATCATTGTGGATTGACTTGCCGCAATCTGGCTTCAAGGAAGACTGGACTCTGACCGCTGGCTACCATGGCAAACTCGGTGCTCGTGACATAAGGGTTGAACCAAGTATCGAAGACCAGGTAAGAGCCGTACTGGGGAAACCGAAGACGGAATATCTTGACCGTACGGATTTACGCCTCAGAGATATATTCAGAACGTATTTCCGTGTCTGTAAAGTAAAATCAACCGAGTACGAAGTCCAATGCCGCTCGCTGACGAAAGCCCCAGACGATAAAAACTGGATTACCATATTCAGGGTGAAACAGGAGCATTTCAAGGAACACGACGATTTCAATCTTGCCTCTAAGGATGCGCCTCTTAGCTGGTGCATCGAAACCTGCGCTGATTACTCGTATATCCCGAAAGAATGGAAGGAAAGGCTTGGAACATACCAGTATAGTACAACTGAGCGATATCGAATCAAGCAACAGCGTATCAAGAGCGTATCAAAAATAACGCCATGCGGAACCGAGATTCTCAACAACATCGCACTCTGGATTTGCAACTACCTGACGTTCATCAGCCATATCGACATGAACCTGAAGGACTTCTCGGATTTCATCGAGAATAACATGGAAAAGACAGACAGCCCGACTCACCGTCTGGCTACACCAGGATGGACTCCGAACAACAGGAGCCTTGTCAGCTACTACCAGTACAGCGAATTTGCAAAATATCGAGATGCCGCCCTTGGGAGACGCCAGTATGATGAAAACGGGTACTTGGATTACCGACAGGCACACGCAATCCTTCTGCGATACTTCAATATGAAATATCACGGGACCATCTATGAAGTGAGAGAGAAACAGTAGTTCATTAAGCGATATAAAACCAAATCTAATCCAATCAGGAGATAACACCATGTTCAAACGAGAACTTACCAACCTAGAAGAAAGACTTTACGACTTCCTCGACTTCGCAGACAGCACCCTAGAATACGATGTCTCCCAGAAGTCATGGGAAAGGCTTCGTGAAGCGATGAAACGCTGCAAGGAAGACTGCAAGGTGAAATACGGAGTCATCAACAACGGTTACTCCCTCCATGTTGAACTCCCCTTCGATGTAGACAAGTACATGAAACAGAAGCAGAACAACCTCATGCAGGACATGAAGGAAGACCCAGCAGCCAACAAGCTCGGCGAATTCATCGTCAACCAACTCGGCATCAACCTCGTCTCCGTCGATGGCATCAAGGTCGAAAGACAGCATGACGGCCAGATTACCGATATCCACATCGCTTTCATACCTGCACCAAAGGAAGCATAGTTATGACCAAGCCAGTTAAACCTGTGTCACTTTCCATGTTCACTTACTACAACGACTTGAAGAACCTCTGCAACAACGAAGTTTACCAGTTCAAGAGACCTGCTCCTTGGGACAAGGAAAAGGAAGTGAATGCTGCCCACTGGATTTTCAGTGAGGAATACGCCCTTAACCACGACGGGTTCGAACTCTTCTGGCATACACCTGGAGTTATGGACGGCGGCGTGTATGTCGTCGCCAAGTTCCCAAAGGACGGCCACAAGGACACCCTCGTGGTAGAAGCACATAAGGACGGTTTCGTTCCAATGGGTGTCCTCAAAAGTACCGAAATCAAGCTGGAACGTGGAAAGAATAGGATGATTCGCCTCTACTATGGCGAACTAACGAATGAATTCAAGGTCTACTTTGTGGATGAACAAAATAAATCAAATTAGAGGTAACCTATGTCCCTGAAAGCAAAAAGAATGATTTCTGTCTACTTCTTCGCCCTCACCGCCTTGTCGCTCGGATTGGGCGTGGTGTCCCTCCGTCACTTTTCAATGATTGGTTGGCTCCTCCTGTCACTCCAAGTCGAACTTGGCATCCTTATTTTCAGCCTGATGATAATTGGCATTATAGTAGGATGCGGTTGGGCTATGACAGGCGATGCTCACCAGTCGTTCATGTCCTATCTCAAATTCATCTTCAAGCATGTGTTGGAGTGACCAATGGCCGTACACTACTCGATGCTCTGCAACCCCCGAAATGACGGGGACGGTAGGGCCCTTGCCGAGGAACTGAGGAAGCACCTTACCGAAAGCCTAGTGGCGTTCACCGTCAATAAGAACAAGGATGAGTTCGTCAGGATGACCTCCTGCCGATACCTCTCCGATGGCGACATCAGGGTTTGCTTTATTATGGGCGACACGATGCCGCAACAACTTACCGACTACCTGTATGCACATCAGGATGAACTTGGTATAGACATAATGGAAGCGGGAAAAGATTAACGAGGAATTACACAATGAAATCAGTTTTCAACACAACTCCGACCACGATGGACGACATCATCGAAAAATACACCTCCGATGAGCTAGATAAATACTATCTGGACATCGTAAGACATAACGTTCGTGGATTTTCTTCAGGAGCATCTGACGATACCCTGTTTAATAAATTAAACGCTGACATCAGGAAGGCTCTTGCTAACGATGTTGCCCATGTAATTTCAGAAGAAATAAAGAAGGAAACTAAATTTATTGCAGAAATGGCAGACACGATTGCGAAGCTTGATGAAAAATCCACTAAGAAAATCAAAAATTACATCACCAAACTTAGCAAACTGAGTGACGAATGTAGTAAAGACGTGTACAAATGGACATTTTTTGCTGATTTATGCGCACATACTGGAATCCAAGTAGACTCGGTTAAAGCTTTTGTCGCTCATTGTTATGAACTGATTGAAGAATGTAAAAATAAAATCAATACCTCAATCATGAACGGTGTTCTAAATATTTAACAGCAACCCCTTGACAAGCCGTCTTTAATTACCTATATTAGAAGCATGGCTGAACAGAAATACACATTATTCTCCGCTGGCGAACTCGAAAACGAAATCGCTGGAAAATGGGCTTACCAACCCCTCGGCTTGCTTATGGTATATGCCAGCAAGCTCGCAGACGAGTTCTACGAGGGTGTCAACGATACCGTCGGCCCCATGCTGCAGGACACCGTTGACGACCTATATGACGCCTATGCCGAAATCAAGGACGAGAACATCAAGGTCAAATCCCTTAAACAACTTAGGGCATGGCTTGACGCTGTCATCCATGCTTTCGAAGTGATTGAAACCACCGTGACAGACCCTGCCATACGTGGCGTGTTCGAAAGCAAGGTCACTGGCAAAGGCGCTCAGCCACTCGGGACGCTTGCTGCTGTGTCTTCATTTGCCATGTGGCATGACACATCCAAGGCTGTTGCACTTCACATAGGGTTACCACTACAAGAATCAGTGGACTCCTACTATGAAAAGAACAAGGCCGTTAAAGACGAGAATGCAAAGATAAAGGCGCTCAAACGTATACGCCTCTGGCTCGATGTCGTCATCGACGCTGTGTCCTATATCGAGGAAAGAACCGACAGCTCCGATTTCACCCTCCCGAAAAAGGAATCCAAATGAAACAGATTGAATCCATTTACGCAGAACACGCTGACGCGCCAAGAGTGTCGGGAGCAATCACGCTTGCCAAATGGAATATCGACAAGTTTGACAACCTCGATAAGCTCGTCAACTACCTTAAAAACGAAATGAAGGAAATATGGATGTACTGCAACGGCCAGTCCGTAGCCGCAGCCACATTGCCCCGAACACAGATGATTAAATACTTCTGGTCCAAACGCCCGACCAAAATCACAATCACCTTCAAGGACGGAACCAAGAAAGATTACCCCATAGAGTACAACAAGGGCGACGAACACCTGCCCAATACCCTGTATAGGAAACCCCTCGGATATAAGGCGTATTTATAAGGACTCAACATAATGTCAAAAACAGAAACTATTGTAAAGGTAATAGTATTCGTGATGATAGGTGTGTTTGCAACTGCTGGCGTCAAACAACTTATCAAAGAGATGGATGCCCACGATACCGAAGTCAAGAAGGAACAATCCACGGAAATCCATTCCGAAATCTATATCCCCGTACCCAATAAATACCGCAGAACGAGTGCCGATTACAGCAGGGGCTACTATGTCTGCAGCAAGTACATGGAAACCCAGATTACATCCCCGCACTTCGAATGCTTCGGGTCCCTCTACTCCTGCAACGGCATGCCCGTTGTCAAGTGCGCCGATGGAACCGCCTATTTCAACCCAACCGATTTGAAACTCGACGGGGTCCAACTCCTTAACCACAACCAGATTTTCCCAATGAGGTAACAACTATGTCAAGACATACCACAGAACTCGAATATGACTTTGAAAAACACATGGACGACCCAGTTAAAATCCGCCTCGTCCATGACTTCGAAGACGAATACGCAATGGAATTCTGCCTCCTGAACGAAAGACCCCATTGGTATCAGGTTCAGGAGTATTTCCGTACTCTCGACCATACCTATGAACCTGGCTCAGGATGTAGTTGCCACGGCGTATGGAGCACCCGTTGGTTCACCGTCAAAGACCTCGACCACGCCAAGAAGATTCTCGAACATTACAGGGCGAAAATCAAGACAGCTGGCGATATCTACAACCTCTTCATTGAAAAGGGCATCCGTGAGCGTGAACGAGATATGGAAGCCTACAAGAAGTATAGGGCAGAGCGTGATGCCATCCCAGACTGTATCGAATAACCATAACGGAGGACAACAATGAATCAAAAACTTAAATTAAAGGAATTTATTGAACAAGTCCGTGATAGAATCATGGCCGACCACAAAGTGTCCGAAAAAGAGGCATATGATATTGCTACTTTTGACGAAGATACTGTCAAAACATGGTGGAAGGAGAATGTACCCGTAGATGAAGCGGCATTAATGCAATGGAATCAATGGAATCGCTAATACGAAAGGACAATACAATGTCAGAACAAAAGTATAGTCAGTTCAAGCATGCCGACGAAATCACATCAGACACGATGATGATGTACGCAGACAAGTTAGAAGCGATGATTGCCAAGCACAAGGATAAAATCCCTCAGGATGCAATCGACCGCTTCTACGAACATTTTCCAACCCTAGCCTATCTGTTCAGTGGACGACTCAACGAACTCGCCCCCGTTCAGAACAGGTTTACCGACGAAGAAATCAAGATGTTCAAGGATACGCTGGAAAAATGCGGCTTCAAGGCAACCAAGTTCGTAGACTCCGTTCAATCCTACGATAAGCCCCAGTATGACCGCCATGACTATATCGCAGGAAACGATAAAGCCCTCGTCTCCATCCTGAAGTACAGTATCACCCCAGTGTGGGACCGCTTCGACAAGGGTCACGCCGATAACGAATACAGTGTCCTGATGGCAAGCCCAGGTGGAAGAGGAACCCCTGTCCCCTATGGCGCAAAGACACGATGCAGGTCTATGGAAGCACTCTGTGACACGCTGGAACGAATCCTGATACGATAAAAAATAAAATATCCCCATTGACATTTAATTGGGTATTTTCTATATTTTAACAAGGAAACTACAAAAAAGGAATAAAACTATGCTTGATTTCCTGTTTGGAAACAATGAAAAAAGTGCAGTCCTAGACTGGCTCGTGGAACATGATAACGGTGATTATCATGGCTTTTATATGACTTATGGCTATGAACTTAATCGGTTTTATTACGAACAAACTTACAGTTTGGATGCCCTGAAGCAAATGAAAGAAGATATGATTGCTAAGCACAATCGTTATCTTTATGAAAAAGCACACCCGAAGCCGAAAATCGGGGAAACCTACAATGTCTACCTCTGCGGAAACCACGTAGATACCCTCTACCACGTCACAAACATATCCTCCAACGACAAAGGAGTCTTCTTCACCATCACGAACGAGGACGGTTCGACATCCCTCAAAGAATACTGGGGCTCTGGCAACATCAACTGGACCAGAGAATAAGGAGAGAACATGAGCTATATTACAGACGTTACTCACATCGAGTGCAACACAATCCAAGATGTGTTCGACAAGTACACATCCAAGGAAGCGAAGCAGGCGTATTCCTATCGCCTCTGCGATGTCACCATGAATGCACTCAGCGTCTCCGACTATGACGACTACTCCTGTGTCGAACCCACCAAGGAAGACATTGCCAAGGTGAATCAGGAAATCAAGGCCGATATCGACGCCGATTTACGCAGGGTTGTCAACCTCATGTATGGCGAGTGCTCATCCTATGTGGCTGACATGACCCAGAAGGGTGTCATGCAGATGCTCTCCGCAACGGACCTTAGACGAATTAAGAGGCTTCTCAGCGGATTCGATGAACTCTACGATATCCACATTAAATCCGCACCTAGGGGGTTCATCCATAATATTCCAGACCGAGAGCTAGACGAGGGTAATGGACAGATAAACCACTACAACTTAATCTTCCCTATAAGCTCGGACGGCGTTTTCGAGTATATTGCCCCCATCCGAGCTGCCCTCGACAAGCTGAATTACGGAATAAAGACGGTAGTCACGGATTGCCTCATGGACACCCTAATCGAAGCGAAGACCCCCGTTAAGATAGAACCTTCCAAGAAAATCAAAAAGGAGAAAAAATGACGGAGGAAGCACTGAAAGAAATTGAAACCATGCGTGAAAATTTAAGAAAATTATCAGGTTCTCGTGGGCTTATGGAAGTTGGAGTATTTCTTAGATATGGCAAAGGAGTCAGCGGATTGGGAACGAGAGGACTCAGCGCTTTCAAAAAAGATATGCGTAATTCTTTAAAACGGATAGAAAGATATTTACACGGGGTTACTAATGAAAGATGAGATTCGAGACATCAAGAATATTGAAAAATTCGAAAAATATGGTGAAGCCCAAGTATATATCGAAAATATGCAGCTTGACATTCTTTATGAATGTTTCAAGTATTTGGAACCAAACGTAAATATCGACGATATTGAACAATGTAACTGGCATGGCTATGAACAGGAATTTTCAATTTGTGTCCATAACCATGATTGTTGCGACTGGGACATTTATACTGTTCCTGCAAAGGTTTTCGACTACTGGATGGAAGGTGAAAAAGACAAGGTGTTGGACTTTTACAAGAAAACTGTAAAGACAGAAAAGTGGAAAGACCCACGGGAGGCGAAATAATGGGCGCAAGCATGACCACCCTAAGGCAAACACTGGAATATATCCGCTCACTCGACCATGACGGATGCCAGAATGAACTGGAACAGATTAGCCACGCCCTGTTCACGAGCAATGGAAAAGTGATTCACGACAATATAAGAAACGACAAGATTGTCAGGGAACGCTACGATGATGAAAAACGCCGTTTCACCGAACAGATGTTCTCCTATGTCTCCAACGGGCAGATGATACCCGTGGAGCTGGTAAACAGCCTGTGCCGCTTCCTGTACCAGTCCCACAGGCACTGCTTCCCTGGCTTCATGGGGTTTAACAGAGTTAACGACCGCAAGCACATCACAAGGTGGCTCGACGACATGAAACATCCCGAGGAGGCTTGCGTACATGCCTGTTACATGATTCGTAAGTATATCAACGGTAAAGGGGCAACCGACATAATGCTTGGCAACCTCAAGAAAGGGTTCCAGCACTACGGACGTGCCAAGGACCCGAACGAAAGGATTTGGGCGATGGTTGAAACCATGTTCAGGGCATCAATCCACGAGTATTACTGGACGATGGAAAGTAAGATGCATGACCCGTTCTAACGGAAGCAGGGTTTAACGAGGCTTCTACAACGAGAGGTTACATCAGTTGATGCGTACTGAACAAATAACAGTTACACCGAACAAGGATGCTCCAATATATACGGTGCAGTTCCATGCTTGGCTGTATAATGAACTAAAAGAATATATCGATAAGAAGATTATATCTATATTTTACAGTTCAGCGTACGGTTGCGTAGTTACTCTGCGAGACACGCCATCTGAAGAAATGCGAGTTTTGGAAATGTCTCCACTAATGTCCAGGGACGATTTATTATTCAACATCAAACTATGGATTAGACTGAAAACTTCGGATGCAGAACACCATGACCGACCGTAAGGAATCATAGCCAGTCAAAAATACAGGAGACGCTAATATGCCAGTTATGGACAAGCTGAGACAATGTGCTGAAAAAATGGGTTATCATCTAGGCCCTATAGACCAGAAAATGGAAAAGGCTATCGACGAAGCCTTCGACGCAGTCTTTGAAGATGAAGAAAAATCGAATAAAGAACAAAAATAAAAAATGTTTCAAAACCCCTTGACA